>Ga0325403_1004684_pt1 | contig 12756 bp, 7 predicted proteins | sample PopdelMetagenome_19_FD_205665 | JGI IMG/M metagenome (GOLD analysis project Ga0325403, IMG submission 205665) | Populus deltoides microbial communities from Bellville, Georgia, United States - Xylem-PdKOR-R4 | ecosystem: Host-associated > Plants > Phyllosphere > Stem > Wood/Secondary xylem...
ATAACTATCCTTGTTTTGATCCTGGCTGCTAGCCCGCAACACTGTGTATTATTCTGTAGCAATATTGGCGAGTCAAAACACTCAAGTAGGCTGAAGTACTAGATTCTTGTTACTTTTAGAAATAATTTTTTTGATGAAGTAGCTTAATATTTCCAAATTTGGCAAAACCAGATACAAAATCATAATGGAAAAAGGAAAGGCTGCCATATAGATGATGACACAATGGTGCATAATATGATGAATGCTTGGGAAGATGCAGGTCCAGGTGAGAGGAACAAGAGGGAAAGAAGAAACGACGAAAAGAGAGAGTAATAAAGAGGAAAAGCAGGAAAAAAACGATGAGCAAGTGTGGAGGTGCAGCATCAGCAAGCAAGGTGGATGCTTGTCATGGATGAGAAAAAGGCACAGGGAGAAGAGCAAACCAAGAAAGAAGAATATTTTCTTTTTAAACTTGAAGGGCGCTAAAAAGGAGAGCTAGAGATGGTAAAATAGTAAATTGGATTGAAGGGGTTTCAAGATTCTCTCTTTGAAGAGATTTTGTACGTGGGAGGTGGGATTAATTGACGGCAACCATGAATGGACAGAGATGAAAGACAGTGTCCTACGTTGGTCGTGTTTTTTTCCATGAGTCTTTTGTTGTAGTTAGTGATGTAATGTTTTGTTCCTTGTCTCTGAAAATGGTTGACAGCTTTTGGGTTCACGTGCACTCCTTCGTTTACGGCTTTAGAATGGAAAGATTCTTCTTTCTCCTCCTCCACACACATAGAACTCACCATTTAATAATTCATGGGAAGAATTTTACCCTTCACCTGTTTGAAGATGAATAGATATATGATTGATGAAGAAACATCGAGAAAAAATGAAAATGAGATGTCATTCATTTCATGTCTGCTCTTGTTTTTATTACAATTATGCAGCTATACATCATATACAACTCAAAAAGTCCTCTGATGGGATATTTTTAAGAATACCTTTTTTATTATTATTATTTTTATCTCGAAATATAAAAGACGTATACAATAAAGATAAAAAGAGCAATGTTTTTCAATATTTGTATTTTAAAAATATAAAATTCACTCTAAAATATACCCGTCTCAGTTTCTTCAATCAAACATGTTTCCATGTATAAAACTCAAGTGTTTAACAACCTACATAGTTAAAATCAATGAACAAATCCTTTAACACAAGAAAAGAGAGTTCTAACACTCTCTATCGTCCTAAATTTGTGTCTGAGATTCTCTAAACTAGTGGAAGACTTGCGGTGATTTGTTTATGTTACAGCAGCTTTGTTCTTTCTTAGTAGTTTAATATTGCTTTAAAAATGACTTAATTGCTAGAATATGCATCAGGCCAATTCATAATCATTGCGCAAACTACTATATATACATATATAATCTTGTTTGCTCAATGCAACTTGATTTTCTTCAGAAAAATTGTCATGCAAGTCATTGGGACCATTATGCATGGAAATGTATTATGCTAAGAAAATGGGAAATTACATTGCAATCTCATTCGACTCTTTCTGAAAACACTTGCGCAAAAGCTTCAGTATACTCTGCATGAATTGCATTTATTTCTGCTTTTTTGCAGAAAGAAAAAGAGTTAGCAAGCAAGAGGTACACTAAAGAACATTGTTTTTCTTAAGTTCACTTCAAGTAGGTGAAACCATAACTAACAATACATAGGTAGAGGTGGCTGCCAAGAGGATCATAATAAGAATTTTAGGTGACGAGGGAGCAGTGCGGCTAGGCATCTAGAATTTAGCAATCTCTTCGCATTGAATGTAGGGGGGTACCTTATGGTGAAAACCCTGTTAGGTTTGCACATTGCTTACAGAACAGATTTGTGTAAAACGAATTTCTTCTGGCTTTCATTTGAGATTACATGTAGCATGTATATGTTTCTCCAAGATGTTATGGTTTACAAAAAAAAAAAAAAGAGAAAAAGAAAAAAATAGTGACAAACTAAATCTAAACATCGTTACACAAAATTTTCACAAGGGAGTATATGTGTATGAAGAAAAGACCAAGCAGATAGCAGAGCGAGATGATACCACGAAGCACTTCATGAAGGTGATGCGTTGGCGTTTAAGTTGGAAATAAGTCGAACTTCGTATAGATTGTTTTCTCCTTTCCCTGCAAATCATTATTGATTAGCATGACTCCGCAATTCACTACATAAAGAATTCCAAGCTGTTCCTTCCTTTGAAAGCTTTCCAAAAGCATATGTTTACACCAAAGCATTAAATGTAGCTCTTACCAATTTCAGCTGTGATATCTGGTCCAAAGAATGAAGTGAATTTTCCCTGAGAACATTATTTGAGATTAAAGAATCAGCATGCCATTATTCTTTATTCTCTTCTGAAATTAATGATATAAATGCAATTGCAAGGTGGAATTCAAGACAACCAAGAACTCTTACACAAGCTTTATAATAATTATTTTTTATATAAATTTTAGCAAACACTAAAATGCTTAACTTTTAGTGAACCTCGTGCAATTTTTACCTGTCTTTTTTCAAAGTCTGACAGCTGCAAAGCCTTTGACTCGAAGACCAGGACTAGACAGTATTTACCATCCTCTGTGACCTGCGACAAGGTATGATACGATCAAAATGATATGATACGAGTCAACAAAGAGTCTCATTCACATATCTGAACAGTATTTAGGAGGCAAAGATTGGTTCAACTGGTTTCGAGGTATAGTTCTCCAAAATCATTTTAGTTACAGAGTCAGTCAGAGAGAAAGAGAACAAAACGGCTATTTTTATTTAAAAAAAAGAAGTCATGCGTCCACCTATCAGAAAAAACCTAGCAGCATAGTGAAACAGACATCAAAATTTCAGGGTTCTAAGCAATTCAACATCTCTTGACTAATAAATTATGCTTGTAGATGACCAATCAAAAGCATCTGGTGAACCATCACATAAGTTGCATTCCAAATATATGACCCAAGAAGTTGCAGCTAATGACAGTGTCCATCAGAAAGTTCTTGTAGGATACAACAATCAGTATGTTTTGTTTTTAGAGTTTAATATGTATTGAAGGAACATACTTCTTCACGGATCATCTGCAGAATAGGTGCATTCCGCCTCGGAATTCCTCCACCCTGAAATTCAAGGCAAAGCACATGATGATGAAGTTACAAGAACATGAATAATATATATTATCTCCTTTTTAAATAAATGCACCAAATACACAAAATGCCAGATCATATATCAGAATTCATATTCTCAGATGTAAGAGAAGTTCCTTTTCAATTCTTCGAGAAGAATTTGGTTTCACCTTGTCATCAATCAACTAGACTATATAAAAGGGTACATCAACCAAACAAATTCAAGCAATACTTTGTCAAGTGACCAGAAACTGTCCTGAGCTAATGTATCACGGCCAATGTTAAAGTTCACACACCACATGGCCTTCTGAAACAAATGCCTGGTTTGTAATGACTGAGCCCAAAAAATAATAAAGAAAAAAACAAAAGAAAAAATCCGGTAATCATTGGTTCTAGTCCCCTGTTCACAAGTATAAGAAAGGAAATTCTCTTCCCTAAGATGAGGTTTAAGGAATATTCATATCGCAGAAACCAGGAAGAGATTTTTCAAATGCGCATATTATCATACATCAGATACACATTTCTTTTTTCTAAAATTTTGTACACAAGCAGAATTAAAAAAGAAGTGTGAGCAGTAGAACCTAAGATGCCTTATTGCCTAGAATATACACTGCAGAACATGGAAGCATGAGAAAGTATGTAAGCAGGAGCTTTAAAACAAAATTAATCCAGTTTCATTGATCAAAAAGATAATCCAGAAAACATGCACCAGGTACTATTAAATTATAGTCATTTGTAGCATACCAGACCATACTGGAAAATTCGTTTCAATGCCTCGTCCAAATGCTGCTCGTCTCCATACCGATATCTTATAACATCATTCCTGACCTGATTAAAGAGAAACAAAAAAACATAATTCCAGATGTCACCCTATATTCAAAATGTGAAAGAGTATGCTATGCTTCATAGTTGTGCAAGCATTATCATAGTATAGACTACATCTGGTAAAGGCGTCTGCAGTCAGCACAAGAACAGGCTATTTTATGGAAGAGCAAAGCAAAATGCTACAAGGTTTTGCATCATTGCATAAAACAACTACATAGCACAACGTTATTACAGGAAGAAACTTCACAATGAATATTATATTATCCAACAATATATTACAAGTCTGAAAGGGATGCCACGTTAAATCTTTAACTCTCTAGAGCATAATATACTGATGCACATTAATCCTGAATTTTAGAGATGCTAAAATATTGGCAAGGAAGGAGTAATGAAGCTCTTAATTTAGGACTTCGAAATTGGTCCAGCATTAAGCAAAAATTGTCCCTGTTTACCTTAACCACACACCAGGTCAAATGGAATTGGGATTGTGAATAAAGTCAAACATATGACTCAAAATAATACCATGATGGAAACTAATCGGCTAAGAAAAATTTGTTGAAGAAAGCTAATATTCACCCTAGTATGAGAAGACTAAATCTGGATGAGATGTCCAATCATATTATCAGATTTCCCAAGCTAAGTCCCTAGAGTTAGGAGTTTAATTAGAAGAAATCTTAGAATAAATAAGAAAAAGAGCTAATTGAAATTAATTTCCGACATTCTGTGTCCAGATGCTGAAAATACCTGTTTAAGGATTGGAGTGGCACATTTTTCTCTTAACATCTCAGCATCGGAATAAGTCAAGCATGGCACTGGCTTCAGTTCTGCATACTGCACAGCAGTAAAAGGATACCACTTAAATAAACCGTATATGTCATTTAATTTAAGCGCTCCATTATGTTTTTTAAAGCCTCCCTTTGAAAGCAAATCTAAGGAACCATCTGTAACCAGACGCACATAGGCAGATATCAACTTAAGGAAACAGGTTATGCAAAACAAACACGAATAACAAATATGTTTCAAGAGGTCTACATTATTTTTTGTACTTGCTACCTTAATCTCCAAATGATCTCCAATAAGAAAATTAAAAATACAGAATAAATAGTCTATGACATGAGTGTCATAAAATCCCAGTCATGAGGAAAAGAAAACTTTTACCTTGAGAGCCATACCAATTATTGCAAGAGGGAAGCCATATGTTAGCATTATCGCCGACCATTCAGATCCTGGAAGGATGTTAAAGTAAGCCCCAAAACCATACCTGTAAATCAAGCACAAATCATGACCAGCAGTCACTTTAGATTACTTGGGTACAATCAAAGGGAAAATAACTCACGACAGGAGCGAAATCCCAAAACCCAGTCCAATAACACCAAATGAGACCTGCAAATAATAGAAAACACTATAATTTCATTAATCAGAACATATAGATGAGGACGCTAAAACTTATGCAGCAAGGAGGCATGCGTCAAGTCTTAGCCAAAGCATATTCAGATAGGTGATTAGACTAAAGAAGATGAGGGGAATGTTTGGCTATTAGTTATCACTGGGAGCTTTCCAACAAAACTATAATGCACAATAAATGGCTCCCCCCAAAAACAAACTCTGCATCCCATTAACCTTGAACTATGGAAGACAATCACTGCTCTGATCAACAGAGAACAACACAAGTGACAAAAGAAGTCAGAGTGTTAGCATCTAGGAATCTAACCCAAAAGCATACCAGTGCTTATCCTTAAAATATGGTATTACACAACACCTCTGATCACCTATTAACAAAACTACAGTTTACGTACTTGACAATTACAACAAATGAGTGTAGCCCAACCACCGCTTATAGTGTAATGAACAACAAAATACAACAGTTGGAATAAGAATTAGTCAACAAGCACTTAACAAATACTCTTTTCGCATTTGCAAATGATAATACTCATATCACCTTGGACTTAAACCCCATAAAGGTAAGAAAACTGTTCGTTCCTATCAAACAGTAGTTGTAATTTCTAGGCCTGAAGGAGCAAACATTCTACAAAGCCTCCTTATCTCTTCACAAATCTCATTTACAATTCAAAGTAATGATAGCTAAGTTTATTCTCTGGAAGTTGCCTTCCAATGCCGAATACCAAATTGCAAAATTTACTCTAAAAATCCCAACATAATGCCTAAAAACCATCATTTATCAGCATCTTATTTTCTTATACAATTTTCATAGAAACAAGTTTCTAGTTTTGGTAACCCCATTACTCTAAATTGATAAAATTGGCAAACCACAGCAACAAATTACTAAAAAACAACAACTTCAAATCTATAACACCTAAACCCAATCCCTTGACGCCAATATGTTCTTTAGTTAATCAAAAACCAATTACTTATGCAAATATTATCATAAACAGCAGTAAAAACCTCAACTTTAGAAAAAAAAAAATGGCACAAACATGAAATGGGTCTATTTCACTTAAATTTTTACAACGAATTTAATGAAGGAAATCAATTCGACATAAATTAAAACCAGACAAAAAGAAAAGAAAAGAAGAAGAAGCAAAAAGATTAATACCTTAGCAAGAGAGAACTCATCATCAGTGACAATAGTTTTGGAAGCAGTAGTAGTAGAAGAAGGAGAGGCCTGGCTTGAATCAGCAGCTTTGGTTACAAACACAAGCTTAACTCTGTGGGGTTGTTTAGGACTCAATTTTGGTGGTGAAAAAGAATGTACAGAGAGAAAGCAGCAACCTTTGTTGTTGTTGTTGTTGTTATTACAAAACCTTCCAAATTGGACATCATACTTGAAAATGGCTGTTCTTGTTGTTGCTGTTGCAGCTGGTGATGATATTATTGCTGTCATTGGGTACTGATCGATTGATTTTATTAGTTTGTTTCTAACTCTAAAAATTACAGGATTTTTTCTTCTGTTTCTTCCTTTGACTACGCAGAAAGAATATATCTGTTTTTTTTTTTTTTTTTTTGGAGAGAATAAGAATGAGAGGTTACAGTTTGATGATCCCGAAACTGAAAAGCCAAGTTTCAACCGCCAAATCTATTGTTACGTGGCACCATTCCTTTCTCTACTTTCTTTTTTCTTTCCTTCTTCCAAAAAAAAAAGGGCTATCCTCGGACCAACTTGAACATCAATATATATAATATTTTTTTAAAATGCTTGTGCCCAAGTTTAATAAATCAAGAAAACGTACGTGTATTGCTAAGAAAAAGAAAATGCAAGAGAAAGGAGGCTAGGTTTCGATTAATTCAAAAAGAATGACTGTTGTCATTCTTTCAACAGATGGTTGAAACACAACATTTCATTAAGCAGTATCCATCACAACATTTTGGTTCCAAGAGTTAGTTGTGTTAGTGTTCTCGTTAGTTACTGACAGTGCCGCGTATTTGCCTAGAATAAAGGATGGTATTGTCATCTCGAAGAACAACTCATGATATGTAATCTGTAAATGTTTTAGTGAAGATGTTTTCATGATTGATAAAAAAAAAAAAACTTGGTTAAGATAGAAGTTTATCGAGATTAGTTAACATTATCTTTTATGTAATCATCTGATTAATTTATATTATTTAAGAGTAAGTTCAGATAAAATAGAAAAAATTATTCAAAAATAACTTCATCAGTGGTTATGTAAAACATGTTAGCATTTTGTTACCAACATGACAAACTAGAAAATTTAAAGATTATCTTTATCCTTATCACATAAGACATGTATATAAAAAAAAAGTGTGTCGTTTGCTTTAGATGAGAGTTTCAGAATGTAAAAACATCAATTACATTGAATCAAGTGTGCCAACTAGCCAAGGAGTTTACACAGAGTTTCACATCACATATTCTTGACACACGAGGAGTGTGTAGAAAATTCTCGAGGAGAATTGGTCCCTAAAAAGTTAGAGAGCCTGCAGACTCCTAGAGGGAGTTCCTGTGTGAACTGTTAGCAACTGGAGGTTCCAATTAGGATGACAATTGTTTGAAGATCGTCAGATGTATTGACAAGCTATTGTAATAGGAGACATAACCTGATTCACTTTCTCATCAAGTAAGGTAGTGTAGACACAAAGGGTTGTGTTCAGAGATACTTTTGTTGTAATTGTTCAAGCTAGTAAAAAAAAATAGTCTATCCTGAGTTTGGTTGTCCCAGAGGGTTTTTTTTTCAAAGAGTTCTTCAAAAGGTTTTCCCTTCATAACCAAATACCTTGTGTATTTAAGTTTTCTGCATTCTTTTTTTATTTGGTTACTAATTAATGTTTGCAAAGTGTTATTAGATCATTTGTTAATAGGTGTTAAACAGAAAAAAAGACTTTCATAACAGAATTTTACAAAACGAATATTATGGAAGTTATAATGAATTAAGGCACTCTCTCTCCATTTTTCTTCTTCTTTCTTGCTTGCAAACTCGCTGCCGTTGTGTAGCAAATTTACTAATTGTTCTTCTTCTCAAATAAAACTTCTGTATACTTTCCAAGTAGGTTTTATCGAAATCCAGATCAATGCAAGTGGTATCAAAGCCCCTCATTTTTTTTATTGGTGAAATGGCCCTTGAAACTCAATCCTAAGACCTTAAAAGATTAGATGATTCTCTTGAATCTGTTACAAAAGTATGAGCACATGGTGAAGATAATGGATTTCTATAATAAAAAACTAGATAATACCAAATTTAATAAAGAAGCTAGGCTAGGTGAGTTGATGGGTCTCATTTAAGGTCTTTCCTATCAATACACATTGATCCTACAAACCCTACAACAAAATGTTGTTGAGTCTAGTTCCATTAAGGAAAGGTTGAATCTACATAATGAAGATTTTGCCGTTAAAACTTGTAAGTCTTGTGATAAAGGGTAACAACACTACAAGTCACATAAGTTAAAAAGAAATTTTTCTTATTTTAATGGCGAGGATGTACACAAATAGTTGTATAAATATAACTAATACTTTGATATGTAAGAGATTCATTATTCTGAGAAATTTAAGTTAAATTTCTATTATATAGATGGTAGAGTCTTATATTGGCATCAAAACTACACTAGAAACTTGAGAGATCATGAGATAACATATAAGGAATATGTGGAAGCTCCATGTGTTAGGTTTGGGTGTTAGAGGGACTCATTAGAGGAGCTAATAAATCTGAGACTATAAATCCCTGGTAAAAAAATAAAAACATTCAAACTCTCGCGTCTGAAATATATGAATAATTTAAATAAATAATAATAAAATATAGGAAGAATATAAGATGAAAAAATGGAAAGTATAAAATTTTATTCGGTGTATTCATCCAAACAAATTAATTGGGAACCTGTATATGGAAATTAGGAACCATGGTTTAAATTTTTAAAATTATAGCGGAATTCTAACAAAAATAAAATAATTGAATGATAATTGGGAGAGAAAAAATAGTTTTTTTTATACATTTAAGTTGGAATAAAGTTATCAATAAGTTAAAAAAAAAAGAAAAATAATAGTCACCAGGTTAAATATTGAAAGAACACGTCACTAAAGAATGAGGGTAATTTTGGAAATGGAGCAAAAAATTCTCTTTTTTCTCTCATTGAAAACTCGATGACCAGTACATAGGGAGAAATGAAGTAAGCTTTGAGTTTTTATCCTCGTTTTTTTTCATTTGAATAAAGAGTAGGGGAGTTAGGGATTGGGTTTCTTTTCTAGTTTCCTTATAAAACCAAGTGTGTGGGATAGTTTTTAGGAGAGAGAAAGTGAAGAACTAGTGAGAGAAGTAAGGGAAAGTGAAGGAGGAGGGATAATTGAAGGAGAAACTTGCTATAAAAGTATTAAAGGAAGTTCAAAACTCTCAGGGTAAGATACTATACCTCTCTAATTTTAGCAATTTTATATATGAGCCTATAAGGAAAGGAAGTTGTGAATTTTTATTTTAGAGTTTTTGGAAAATTTTGGGAAAAATAGTAAAGCAATTGTAAATTGTTAAATTAGGGTATAAGATGAGCCTAACTAGTGGAAATATGAAAGTAAACTCAATAAAACCCTAGGAAAAATAAAGCCTATAGGGTCGCCCATAATAGAGAAAAGAAAAATAGAAAAGGGTTGAACTATTTGAATAATGTGCAATTGTTAGAATTAACTAGTAGTTCCGTGTGTGAAATGGTGTTTTGGAGAAAAATTATGGGTAAGAAATACATTAGTATTGATTAAATGTAATGTTATGCTATATACTGGTTATGTGCTGGATAAGTGCTAAATAGGTGCAACGTGTGTGCATGATAGGTGTTGATTAGATGTAATACATGTGCTGAATAAATACTGGTTGAATGTAATGTATGTGCTAGATAAGTGTCGGTTAGATGTAATGTGTTGGATATATGCGCTAGTTTAAATTGAATTTTTTCAAGGGTGTGTATAGAATATGATGGATAATATGTTGGAATTCTATGATTTCTTTTATATATATATATATATGAGGAAATGATTGTAAAAGAATGAATGAAATGAGTGTTCATATTGTTGAATAAATGTTATATGTAAGGAGTATAAGAAATAAAAGAGAATGGGTAATGTAGTGTAAGGAAAATTGATAGTATGACATATAGTAATATGTTAAATTTAGGAAATTATTTGAATATCAATAGGAATGTGAAATCAAAGTGTGTTGATAGTATTAAGGAAAAAAAAAATTAAGAGCAAAAAAGAGATTAATATGGATATAAATTACATGTTAATGTTTGTGGGAGCAATATATGTAAATGGACAAGATGTGCTTAATAAAATTAAATATTTAAAAATTGAATTGGTGAGATTTTGATAAGGATGTTTCTTGTGAATAAAAAGCGCATCGGGGCAGGACCTATTATAGAGGGATTACGTTTGAATGGTGGTTCAGATAGGCATCAAATACCTTAGCTGTTGATTTTATTAATTCACAATTGTACTAACTAAGTCTTTAAATGTTTATTGATATACTCGAATATGAGAATATAAATGTATAAGTGGTTTTAGTGTGTCAGCTATAGGAGCGACGCTAACAAATATAACGTAAGGAAGATTATACATTCTTAAGTTAACCTAGGTTTAAGCTGTTAACTAACCGCAAGAGCAAGAGCTGTTATTAAACGTAATGCGGGCCATTGTTACTCAATTGTTTAGCTTGCCCCAAGAGTGGAGGATTGAGGGTCATCGTTATATAAATTATCTAGTTGGCCACATGAGCAGGATGTAATATTTTGGGCTATGAGAGAGCTAGTTGTAAGTGCGAGGGCTATCATTATGCAAAATTGGTTTGGAAAGGATTATATTGAGGACATTGGTTCAGGAAAATAAGATAGTTTGTACATGTATTCATTTTATGGTCTACGATTAAATGTAAATATAATTAATGGTATACTTGACATTATTTTAAATATATATTTTAGGTTCTTCTTATCATCCACCCTAGGAGTGATTGTTAGTTTTAGTATATAGATTTTGTGTTAGGTAATATTTTGTAATTTTTCAAACACAATATGTAATTAATCTTATATATGTTTTTAGATGTATTCCTAGTTATTGTAAATAAATAGTTAGTTTGGATAATTATGGTTTTAGATATATGTTACTTTAAAATGGTTGTAATCAGAAGTAATGTAGTTAGTTTAAAATTCATGTAATCTAATAGTATATTCATGTTTGAACCGATGCATCCGATAATTATATGATTAATGTGAAATTAATTTTTTAGGAAGGATTGAATGGTTAGCTAAGGCCATGAATGATTTTATTTATGACAGTTAACATATGTTGAGATGAAAATGTGGAATATTTTTGTTGTGACAGAATATGAAAATTTTAGGGAGAGCTTTCTTATAAGGAAACTCTATTGAAACTTCGTTAAAAAAATGGAAAATCTTCTCCTTGATAAATTTAGAGTCTATTTAATTGAATGTTGCTCAAGAATGAGGTATCACCCTACATTTTGCAAAATAGGATGGTTTTAAAATGTGTGTATATGTGTGATATACCATGAGTTTATATTTAATATTGATTAAGAAAACTTGGGGTGTTACAAAGACAACTTGTAAGTCTTGAGATCTATATATAAGACTTCGATATTTTATGGAACATGACTGAAATCAATGAAAAATAAGACATAATGTTCTTCATTAGAGGATTAGAAGTAAAATCAAGAATTTAGTCAAGATATTTGAATAAAAAAAAACTTAAAACAAGCTTACAACCTTGCTCATCTACAGGACAACACACTATTTTATAGACGATCATACAATAACCAAATTAAACAATCCACACAAACCACCCTACAAACTACCCAAACAAAACTTTATCCTTTCTAGAATCACTTTAGCGTAAACCCACTAAACAATCACACACCAACATATAAAACCTACCAAATCATTAAAAACTAGGGAGTTAAAGAAAATGAGAGTTAAGAGCCTATGTTTCTAGTGTGATGACATGTTTATACCTGGATATAAATGTAAGAACAAGAAACTAATTCAAACAAACTATATTCATTATGCATAGTGGAATATGAGGAAGATAATAAAAAAGGCGAGAATGTTGAGGAATAAGCTAATTCAGAGACAATCATACCTCTCATTTCCCCTCAATACCTTGGAAGGTATAATGAGGTACCATACCTTAAGGGTAATTGATAGAAGGAGTAAACACTTAATATTTATCTTAGTTGACTCAGATAATATCTATAATTTCTTAAGAACAAAATTAGCCAAGAAGTTATAATGTGATTTTAAAATTTATTAAGCCTTTAACAATTGAGTCAACAAATGATAGAACTATGTATTGTATTGCAATATGTTATAACTTTAAGTGGAAAATATAGATGGTAGATTTTATGGTTGTTGTCTTTGT
>Ga0325403_1004686_pt1 | contig 12754 bp, 9 predicted proteins | sample PopdelMetagenome_19_FD_205665 | JGI IMG/M metagenome (GOLD analysis project Ga0325403, IMG submission 205665) | Populus deltoides microbial communities from Bellville, Georgia, United States - Xylem-PdKOR-R4 | ecosystem: Host-associated > Plants > Phyllosphere > Stem > Wood/Secondary xylem...
CCCCGGCGTCGCGGCCACGGACGACGCCGGCAGCTCGCCGACGCGCTGCACCGAGGTGTACGCCACGGCTCCGAGCGCCAGCGGGTACCCGACCAGCGCGAGCAGCAGCAGGACGACGACGGTGCGCACCGGGCGGCGCCGGCGCGCGGTCCGCGGCGGAGGGCCCGCGGCGGGACGGCGCGCGGGCTGGCCGGGGCGCTGGCCCGGGCGCTGCCCGGGCCGCTGCTCCGGGCGGCGCGGGGGAGGGGTCTCCTCGCGGTAGGCGCGCTGCCCGCGCTGCTGCTGGGTGCGCGAGGGGCGAGCGGGCTCGGACGGTCCCCGCTGGCCGGGTGCGCCGCGGCGCAGCGACGGCGACGACCGGTAGGTCGTCGAGGGACCCCAGCGCGGTTCGTCAGCCACCTGGCGAGAGTAGGCGCGCGGGGGCCGCACGGGACGGTCTTTGCGACCGGTGGGCCCGGATGCTCAGCGACCGCTCAGGAGGGCTCGGGGCGGAGCGCGGCCACCTCGATCAGCGGGCACGTGTCCATGACGACGTCGAGGCCGGCCTCGCGGGCGCGCGCGGCGGCGGCCTCGTCGACCACCCCGAGCTGCAGCCACACCGCTGCGGCTCCGACGGCGATCGCCTGGTCGACCACGTCGCCCGCGCGCCGGCTGTTGACGAAGACGTCGACGACGTCGACGCGGCCGGGCACCTCGGCGAGGGTGCGGTACCCGCGGGCGCCGTGGACCTCCTCGGCGCGCGGGTGCACGGGGACGATCGGGTGGCCCATCTGCTGGAGCCCGGCAGCGACGCGGTGGGCGGCCCGGGCGGTGTTCTGCGACAGGCCGACGACGGCCCAGCGGCCCGGGGTGGTCAGCAGCCGGGCGATGACGGCGGGGTCGTTGCGGTGTGCCACGCCGGTGACGCTAACCGCGGCGTGCACCGGTCCCACCGGCACCACGGTCGGCGGCGTGCACGGATCCCGTGATCACGGAGGGGGGTGGGTCAGGCCCAGCTGCCGGGGCGGGGGGCGGGGAGCGCGGCGAAGACCGGGCCCTCGTCGACGACGACCGGCGTCCGGGGCACCTCGGTCACCTGCGCCACGGGGGCCGCAGCGGTCTGAGCGGCCTGGGCCGCCTGGTGCTGGGCGGCGGCGGCCTCGTCGAGGGCCAGGCGGCGGCTCAGCACGGTGACCTGGCGCTGCAGGTCGCGGGTGCGGAGGTAGGACGTGACCATGAAGCCCAGCACCACGAGGATCGTGGCGTACAGCAGCAGGTCGGTGCCGCGGCCGACGCCCAGGAGCTCGGCGGCCGACTGCCAGGTCTGCGGGAAGAGCAGCGAGGCGATGGCGAGGCCGGCGAAGGCGACGACCATGACGCGGCGCACGGCCTGGTGGCGCGCGGTGGCGTGGCCGCGGACGAAGAGCAGCGCCACGACGCCGATGCCCGCCATGAGCAGGACCTTGATCAGCACGCTCTCCACCCCGCCATCGTGCCCGGAAACCTCACCCAGCGTGCTGCAAACGGAGACGCACAGCAACGACCCCGCCCGGAAGGCGCAGCGCGCGTCGCGTCACTTGAAGATCAGCTCGGTGACGATGTTGACCGAGTTCAGCACCGACTGGCCCTTGGCCACGGAGTAGTCCGTGTAGAGGACCTCGACGGGGTGCTCCACCCAGCGCCAGCCGCCGCGGCCGATCTGCTCGACGATCTCGCTGGCGTGCGCCATCCGGTTCTGGGTGATGTCGAGGGAGGCGGCGACCTCGCGCGTCATCGCCCGCAGCCCGTTGTGCGCGTCGGTCATCCGCACCCCGGTCGTCGCGTTCGTGTGGACGACGGCGGCGCGCAGCACCGCGCGCTTGAGCGGGCTGACGCGGGTGCGCCCGTCGAGGAACCGCGAGCCGATGACGACGTCGGCCTCCCCGGAGCGCAGGCGGCCCACCATGGCCAGCGCGTCGGCCACCTGGTGCTGGCCGTCGGCGTCGAAGGTCACGACGAAGCGGGTGCCGGGCTGCGACAGCGCCCAGTCGACACCGGTCTGCAGCGCGGCGCCCTGCCCCAGGTTGACCGGGTGGCGCACCACCACGGCCCCGGCGCGGGCCGCGGCGTCACCGGAGCCGTCGCGGCTCGCGTCGTCGACGCAGACCACGTGGGCGAAGGAGCGCCTCAGGCCGGCGACCACCTCGCCGACCACGGCCGCCTCGTTGTAGAGGGGCACGACCACCCAGGTGTCGTCGACGGCGCGCACCCCTCGACGGTACGGCGACCCGCCCCGCGCCCGCTGGCGTTCGGCGCAGCGCGTCCGCCGCCCCGGCCTGGGCCGTGGCACCCTGACGCGGTGCAGGAGCGGCCAGCGGCGACGGGCGTGCGCCGCGGGTCCAACCTCCCGCGCGTGGGCGACTACAACCAGGTGGTCGTGCTCGAGGCCATCCGCAGCCACCCCGACGGGCTGAGCCGCGTGGAGCTGGCCGGTCTGACGGGGCTGTCGGCGCAGACGGTCTCCAACATCTGCCGCCGCCTGCTCGACACCGGTCTCGTGGTCGAGGCCGGCAAGCAGGGCGGCGGACCGGGCAAGCCGCGCACGCTGCTGCGCCTCGACGCGCAGGGCCGGTACGCCATCGGCGTCCACCTCGACCCGGCGGCGGTGACCGTCGTCGTCCTGGACCTGCTGGGCCGCGTGGTGGCGCGCAGCGGCCACCCGCTGCGGCCGGGCGCGGGACCGGGCCAGGTGCTCGCCGACGTCGCCCGCGACGTGAGCGCGCTGGTCGAGGCCTCCGGGGTCGACCGCGAGCGGGTCGTGGGGCTCGGGGTCGCCGCGCCCGGACCGGTGGACGCCGCGGCCGGCGCCGTCGTCCACCCCCCGAACCTGCCCGGGTGGGACCGCGTCGCCGTGCGCGACCTGCTGGCCACCGCCACGGGTCTCCCGGTGCTGCTCGACAAGGACGTCGTCGCCGCGGCCGTCGCCGAGGTGTGGGCCGGTGGCGTGGGGGGCACCGGCAGCGCCGTCCTACTCTACCTGGGCACCGGCGTGGGCGTCGGGATCGTGCTCGGGGGAGAGGTGCACCGGGGGGCCTCCGGCAACGCCGGGGAGGTCGGCGGCCTCGTGGTCCCGGGCCAGCACGCGCCCGGCGGACCGGCCCCGGCGTGGAACCTGGGGGGCACCAGCTCGCCGCTGCACCTGGTCCGGGAGGCCGAGCGGTTGGGGGTGGGCCACTGGGACCTCGACGCCGGCACCGACGACGGGCCCGACGAGCACGGGGAGTCCGTGGCGAGCGCGTTCGCCGACCTGTGCGCCGCCGCGGCTGCCGGCGACGAGCGGGCCGCGGGGCTCCTGGACGACCTGGCCCGCCGCGTGGCGGCGGCCGCCACCGGGCTCGTCGACATGCTCGACGTCGAGCAGGTCGTCTTCGGGGGGCCGCTGTGGTCCCTGCTCGAACCGACCTTCCTGCGGGTGGTGCCCCCGCTGGTGCGGGCGGCGGCCGTGGCCACCGCGATCCACCCCGTGGAGGTGCGCGGCACCCGCGTCGGCGACGACGTGGCCGCCGTCGGGGCGGGCTGCCTGGTGCTGGAGCGCGCCTTCAGCCCCCGCTCGGCCACCCTGCTGCTCCAGCACTGACCCGCGCGGCGCGGCGCGCGCCCCGGGTGACCGCGGTCACCCGTGCTCCGCTCCCTTCGGGTGACCGCGGTCACCCCTGCTCCGGTCCCCTCGGGGGTGACCGCGGTCAGGTGGCGCGCCATCGGCCCAGGAGCTCTCGTCTCCAGGTGACCGCGGTCACCGCTGCTCCGGTCCCCTCTGGGGTGACCGCGGTCAGGTGGCGTGCCACCGCCCCAGGAGTCCCCATCTCCAGGTGACCGCGGTCAGCGCCGCCAGCACTCCGCCCACAGGAGGCGGGCGGAGCTCGGTCGTCCACAGGGTCCCGGCGGAGGGCGCGGTCTCGGCTCGACGGGGGTCAGGCTCGACGGATGCCCGACCGCCCCACCTCGTTGCGCGCCGTCACCGCCCTCGCTGCCGGTCAGGACGGCGTGCTGACCACGCGCCAGGTCGAGGAGGCGGGCGTCTCACAGGCCCTCCTGCGCACCCTGCTGCGGTCGCAGGTGTGGCTCCCCCTCGTGCGCGGCACGTACCTGGTGGAGCCCGAGCGCAGCGAGCGGGAGCGGCGCCGGTCGTGGGCGCGCGCAGGCACCCTGGTGGTCCCGGGGTCTGCGGTGTCGCACCACACGGCAGCCGCGCTGCACGGGATCCACGGAGCACCGCGAGCGGGGGTGGTGCACGTCTCGAGAGCGGCCAAGGCGCTCGCCCGGCCGCAGCTCCACCCCCACGGAGCGGCCTTCGGGCCGGACGACGTCGTCGACCTCGACGGGCTGAGGGTCACGAGCCCCGGGCGCACGCTGACGGACCTCGTCCCGGGGCTCGACCGCCTGCAGGCGCAGGCGGTGCTCGACTCGGCCCTGCACACGGGCGCCGTCTCCCGCGCGGAGCTGCTGCGCGCCGGGGAGGCGGCGCAGCGGCGTGCGGGGCACCCCGTCGCTGCCGACGCGTGGGCGGACGCGGCCCCAGAGCCCGAGTCGCCCCTGGAGAGCCGCGTCCGGCGCCGGTGTCTGGACGGCGGGGTCCGGCCCGTCGACCTGCAACGACCCGTGGTCGACAGGTGGGGGCGCACGGTGGCGACGGCTGACCTGGCCTTCGACTGGCTCCAGCTCTCGCAGGCGCTGGGCGGGTCCGTGCCCCTGCGCGTCGACGCCGACCGCCCGCTGCTCGGGGAGGCGGACGGGCGCCGCTTCCACGGCGAGGGCGACAGCGACGACGACGAGGACGCCTTCGTCTGGGACCGGCGTCGCCAGAACCTCGTGCAGGGCCTGGGGTTCGTGGTCGTGCGGTTCACCTGGGCGGACACGGTCTCGCGGGGCGCCGTGCTGGCGGCGCTGCGCGCCCAGCTGGAGGAGACCCTGGCCGCCTGACGTCGTGCGCCGACCGCGGTCAGGTGGTGCGCCCCCGCCCCAGGAGGCCTCGTCCTCAGGTGACCGCGGTCAGCGCTGCTCCGGTCTCTTCGGGTGACCGCGGTCAGGTGGTGCGCCGTCGGCCCAGGAGGCCTCGTCTCCAGGTGACCGCGGTCAGCGCTGCTCCGGTCTCTTCGGGTGACCGCGGTCAGGTGGTGCGCCACCGCCCCAGGAGTCCCTGTCCCCAGGTGACCGCGGTCACCTGGGGGGAGTGGTCGGTCGCAGCGGGGGCAGGCGCGGCGGCGGTTCACAGGTGGTGCAGCGCACCGGGCGATCACGAACGGGTCACGACGGGCCCAGGGCCCTTGACACGGATAACTCCAATTGATGTAGAAAAGGCCTGCACGGGTCGCAGGTGACTCGGCGAGTGAGCAAAGGGGCCACCCATGCAGCACAGGCGCACCACGCGACGGGCGACCATCGCCGCCGCAGCCCTCACCGCGACGCTGGCGCTCGCCGGCTGCGGTTCGTCAGGGAGCAGCGAGGACGCGGACACCATCACCGTGGCCTACCAGCGCACCAGCCAGTTCACCCAGCTCGACGACGTGCTCAACAAGGCGAAGCAGGAGTACGAGGCCGCCAACGAGGGCAAGACCGTCGAGCTCATGCCCATCGAGGCCGAGCAGGACCAGTACTTCACCAAGCTCGCCCTGATGAACCGGAGCGCCGACACCGCACCGGACGTCATCTACGAGGACAGCTTCCAGGTCCGCTCCGACGCCGCCGCCGGCTACCTCGCCCCCATCGACGAGTACCTCGGCGAGTGGGAGGACTGGGAGCTCTTCGACGACACCGCCAAGCAGGCCGGTCTGGGCGACGACGGCAGCCAGTACGGCGTCTCGATGGGCACGGACACCCGCGCCATCTACTACAACAAGAACATCTTCCAGCAGGCCGGCCTGCCCACCGACTGGCAGCCGAAGACCTGGGACGAGGTCCTCGAGGCGGCCCGCGCCGTCAAGGCCGCCGTGCCCGACGTCGTCCCGCTGAACGTCTACGCCTCCAAGGCCGGCGGTGAGCAGACCTCCATGCAGGGCTTCGAGATGCTCATGTACGGCACCGGCGACACCCTCTACGACACCGACTCCCAGAAGTGGGTGACGGGCTCGCAGGGCTTCACCGACTCCCTGGGGTTCTACGAGTCCGTCTACGGCGAGGGCCTGGGCCCGCAGCTGGACCAGGTGCTCGACGCCACCTGGGGCTCGCGCGTGTCCACCGAGGAGATCCCGCAGGGCAACGTCGCCATGGCCATCGACGGCTCGTGGCTGCCCGGTCAGTGGATCACCGGGGAGAACGCGTGGCCGGAGTGGGAGCAGACCATCGGCTTCGCGCCGATGCCCACCCAGGAGGGCCAGGCGCCCGGCGCCACCAGCATGTCGGGCGGGTGGCTGCTGAGCGTCGGCGCCAACGCCGCGGACCCGCAGTCCGCGTTCGACTTCATCAGCGTGGCGCTCAACAAGGAGAACGCGCTGAAGTACAACACCGAGAACAGCCAGATCGCGGTCCGCGAGGACGTCGCCAGCGACCCGGCCTACCTCGACTACAACCCGTCGTTCGAGTTCTTCTCGTCGCTGGTCCCCGTGACCAACTTCCGCCCCGCCACGCCCGACTACTCCCAGATCTCGGGCAACATCCAGACGGCCGTGGAGTCCGTGGTGACGGGCACCAGCCCGGCCGACGCCGCGGCGGCGTACGACGAGGGCCTGGTCGCGATCGTCGGCGAGGACAACACCCAGGCCGCGAGCTGACCGAGGCCACCTGATGTCCGACTCCGCTGTCATCGACAGCCCGGCGTCCCGGGGGGCGGGCTCCTCGCCCGCCCCCCGGGGGAGCCGTCAGCGCCAGGGCAGCACCCGCACCGCGGTGCGGCTGCTGCCGCTCGTCCCGGCGATCGCCCTCATGGCGGTCTTCCTCGCCGGGCCCATCGGCTACGCCCTCTACGGGTCGCTCACCGATGCCGCGCTGAGCGGCTACCGGGCGGTCAACCCGAACTTCGTCGGCGCGGACAACTACACGCGGCTCTTCGCGAGCGGCGACTTCTGGCAGTCGGTCTGGCTGACCCTGCTCTTCGTCGTCGCCAGCGCCGTCATCGGCCAGAACGCCCTGGGGATGGCGGTGGCCCTGCTGCTGCGCAACGGCCCCCAGCGGCTGGGCTCGCTGGTCAGCGCCCTCGTGGTGACCGCGTGGGTGATGCCGGAGATCGTGGCCGCCTTCGCGCTCTACGCCTTCTTCTCCACCGACGGGACGCTCAACGCGCTGCTCGGGGCCGGCTTCGGCTGGGCGGGGCTGGGCGGCACCACCTGGCTGATCTCGTTCCAGATGTTCGCGGTGATCCTCGCCAACATCTGGCGCGGCACGGCCTTCTCGATGATGGTCTACAACGCCGCCCTCGCCGAGGTGCCGCCGGAGATCATGGAGTCGGCGCAGATCGACGGCGCCACCGGCCTCCAGCGGTTCTTCCGGATCACGCTGCCGATGGTCCGCCGGGCCATCGCGACCAACATGATGCTCACCACGCTGCAGACCCTCGGCGTGTTCACCCTGATCTGGGTGATGACCGGCGGCGGGCCGGGCACCCAGAGCTCCACGCTCCCGGTGCTGGCCTTCCAGCAGGCCTTCAAGTTCGCCCAGGTCGGCTACGGCACGGCGATCGCCGTGGTCACCATCGCCGTCGGTGCCGTCTTCGCCCTCGTCTACGTCCGCGTGCTCAAGCCGGAGGTCGACTGATGAGCGCCCCCACCACCGCCCCCGTGCCCGCCCCCCAGCCGCCCGCTCCCGCCGTCGTGGGCAGCGGGACCGCGTCCCTGCGCCTGGCGTCGCCGCGCGGACGGGGGGTGCGCCTGGCCAACGGCGCGGTGCTCGTCGTCGTCGGTCTGGTCTTCCTGTTCCCCCTGGCGTGGGTGGTGCTGTCCAGCATCGCGCCGGCGGCCACCGTGAGCGTGTCGGTGCCGACCAGCCCCACGCTGGAGAACTACAGCTCGGTGCTCTCGTGGGAGCTGACGCTGCGTCCGCTGTGGAACTCGCTCCTGATCTCCGGGAGCACCGCGCTGATCACGGTGGCCGTCGCGACGCTGGCGGCGTACCCGTTGAGCCGGTACGCCATGAGGTTCAACCGCTCGTTCCTCTACGTCATCCTGTTCGGCAGCTGCCTGCCGATCACCGCGGTGATGGTGCCGGTGTACGCGCTGTTCGTGACGCTCGGGCTGCTCGACTCCATCCCGGGCACCGTGATGTTCCTCGTCGCCACGAGCCTGCCGATGGCCATCTGGATGATGAAGAACTTCGTCGACAGCGTGCCGATCTCCCTCGAGGAGGCGGCCTGGGTCGACGGCGCGAGCTCGATGCAGGCGCTGGTCCGCGTGGTGGTGCCCCTCATGCGCCAGGGCCTCGCGGTGGTGTTCATCTTCGTCTTCACCCAGGCCTGGGGGAACTTCTTCGTCCCCTTCGTGCTCCTGCTGAACCCGGAGTTCCAGCCCGCTGCGGTGAGCATCTACACGTTCTTCGGCACGAACGGAGCCGTCGCGTACGGGCAGCTCGCGGCGTTCAGCGTGCTCTACTCCGTGCCGGTGCTCGCCCTGTACCTGATCACCCAGCGGGTCGCGGGCGGCTCCTTCGCCCTCGCCGGCGGTGTGAAGGGCTGAACCGGCCCGCCGGGGCCGCGACCCGCGGGCCCGCGGCCCCGCAGCTCCACCGCCCCACCCGCCGCGCACGGCCGGTCGCCCCCGGCACCGGCGGTGCGCGCCCCACCCCGCACCGCCTGCACTCCCCGCAGCCACAGGAAGGCACCCACCGTGCACGACGACTCCCACCTCGTGGAGATGCGGGTCGAGCGCTTCGTCCGCGAGCGCCTCGTCCCCGCCCTCCACCGCCGCCGCCACCCGCTGGCGGTGACCCGCTGGGAGGCGCCCGGTGAGCCGGTGCCCTTCGCGCACGCCGCGGCCCAGGAGTTCGCGCCGTTCACCATCGGCCCGACGGGCACCCCGTGGGGCCCGCCGTGGGGAACCACCTGGTTCCGCCTGACCGGTGAGGTGCCGGCCGGCTTCGGCGAGGACCCCCGCGTGCGCGTGGAGGTCGACGTCGACCTGGGCTACCTCGCGGTGCAGCCCGGCTTCCAGTGCGAGGCCACCGCGTACCGCCCCGACGGCTCCGTGGTGAAGGGCCTGCACCCGCGCAACCGCTACCTGCCGCTGGCGCAGGTCGGGGGCGCGGACGCCATCGACGTGCTCCTCGAGGCGTCCTCCAACCCGGACGTCTCCGGCGCCTCCGGCGGCCACGACTGGTACTTCGAGCCCACGCAGCTGGGCTCCAGGGAGACCGCCGGCAGCGACCCGGTCTACCGGATGCGCGCCGCCGACGTGGTCGAGCTCGACCTCGACGTGTACGACCTGACCCGCGACGTGGCCGTGCTGCGGGGGCTGCTGGAGCAGCTGCCGCCGGCCACGAGCCGCCGCGCCAGCGTGCTGCGCGCCCTGGAGGACGCGGTCGACGCCGTCGACCCCGACGACGTCTCCGGCACCGCCGCCGCCGGCCGTGCCGCGCTGGCCCCGGCGCTCGCCGCCCAGGCCGACGCGACCGCGCACCGCGCCGTGGCCGTGGGCCACGCGCACATCGACTCCGCCTGGCTGTGGCCGACCCGCGAGACCGCGCGCAAGTGCACCCGCACCTTCTCCAACGTGCTCAGCCTCATGGACGAGCACGACGACTTCACCTTCGCCTGCTCCTCCGCGCAGCAGTACGCGTGGGTCAAGGAGCACCAGCCCGAGCTGTTCGAGCGCATCAAGAAGCGCGTCGCCGAGGGCCGGTTCGTGCCGGTGGGCGGCATGTGGGTCGAGTCCGACACCAACCTGCCCGGCGGCGAGGCCCTGGCCCGCCAGTTCGTGGCCGGCAAGCGCTTCTTCGCCGAGGAGTTCGGCGTCGAGCCGACCGACGTGTGGCTGCCCGACTCCTTCGGCTACAGCGCCGCGATGCCGCAGGTCGCCCGCCTGGCCGGGGCCCGGTACTTCCTCACCCAGAAGCCGAGCTGGAACGAGACCAACCGCATCCCCCACCACACCTTCTGGTGGGAGGGCATCGACGGGTCCCGCGTGTACACGCACTTCCCGCCGGCCGACAACTACAACTCCGAGGTCTCGGCGGAGGACCTGGCCCGCGCCGAGCGCCAGTACGCCGAGAAGGGCCGGGCGAACACCTCGCTGCTGCTGTTCGGCTACGGCGACGGCGGTGGCGGCCCCACCCGGGAGATGATCGAGACCACGGTGCGCACCCGGAGCCTGGAGGGCTCCCCGCGCGTCGAGCTCGGCCACCCGCACGAGTTCTTCGCCGACGCCGAGGCCGAGTACCCCGCGCCCCCGGTGTGGAGCGGGGAGATGTACCTCGAGTTCCACCGGGGCACCTACACCTCGCAGGCGCGCACCAAGCGCGGCAACCGCCGCAGCGAGCACCTGCTGCGCGAGGCCGAGCTGTGGGCCACCGCCGCCGCGGTGCAGACGGCGGGCGGGTACGCCTACCCGTACGAGCAGCTGGAGCGCATCTGGCGCACCGTGCTGCTGCAGCAGTTCCACGACATCCTCCCGGGCACCTCCATCGCGTGGGTGCACCGCGAGGCCGAGGCGAACTACGAGCGCGTCGCCGTCGAGCTGGAGGCCCTGGTCGCCGAGGCGGTGGCGGCGCTGGCCGGCACCAGCCCCGCCGAGGTCACCGCCGGTGCGCACGGCGCCACGGCGCAGGCGGGCTCGCAGGTCCTGCGCTTCAACGCCGCGCCGCACACCCGCGGCGGGGCTCCGGCCCTGGGCGCCGCGGTCGTCGCCGCCGGTGCCGGCGGGCAGGGCGCCGCCCCGGTCACCGCCGAGCGCACCGCCGAGGGCGTCGTGCTCGACAACGGCCTGGTCCGGGTGGTGGTCGACGCCGAGGGGACGCTGTCCTCGGTGCGAGACCTCACCGCGGCCGGCGGCGCGGGCCGCGAGGTCCTGGCCCCCGGGGCCCGCGGCGCGCTGCTGACCCTGCACCGCGACACCCCCACCCAGTGGGACGCGTGGGACGTCGACGTGCACTACCAGCGCCACACCACGGAGCTGCTCGAGGCGGGCTCGGTCGAGCTGGTCGAGGGGTCGGCGGCCGGGGAGGGGCGCGCCGCGGTGCGCGTCACCCGCAGCTTCGGCTCCAGCAGCCTCACCCAGCTGCTGGTGCTCGAGGCCGGCAGCCGCACCGTCGGCGTCGAGCTCGACGTCGACTGGCACGAGCGCCAGAAGATGCTGAAGCTCGCCTGGCCGGTCGACGTGCACGCCGACCGGGCCGCCAGCGAGATCCAGTTCGGCCACGTGATGCGCGCGACGCACACCAACACCAGCTGGGACGCCGCCCGGTTCGAGACCTGCGCGCACCGCTGGGTGCACGTGGCCGAGGCCGGCTACGGCACCGCCGTGGTCAACGACTCCACCTACGGCCACGACGTGGGCCGCGCGACCCGCGAGGACGGCGGCACCACCACCACCGTCCGCATGTCGCTGCTGCGCGCGCCGGTCTACCCCGACCCCGACGCCGACCAGGGCGCCCACCGCCTGCGCGTCGGGCTCGTGGTGGGGGCCGACGTCGCGGACGCCGTCCGCGAGGGCTACCGGATGAACCTGCCGGTGCGCGAGGTGGCCACCCCCGCCGGCAGCGCCGCCCGCGACCTCGCCCCCGTCGTCCAGGTCCTCGACGCCGACGGCGCGCCCTCCACCGGCGTGGTCGTCGAGGCCGTGAAGATGGCCGAGGACCGCAGCGGCGACGTCGTCGTCCGCCTGTACGAGGCCCTCGGCGGCCGGGCCTCGGCCCGCGTCGTCGCCGGGTTCGCGCACGGTGCGGTCTCGGAGGTCGACCTCCTGGAGCGCGTCGTCGAGCAGCCCCGCGCCCTCGCGGCCGGGGCGGCGGGCCAGGATGGCCAGGTGAGCGAGCTGGCCCTGCGGCCCTTCCAGATCGTGACCCTGCGGTTCTCCCGGAGCGCCCTGTGACCGGGAGCGAGACCGGCACCGAGACCGGGACCGGGACCGGCGCCCAGCTGCCGGGCTGGCTCGGGCAGGCCACGCACCGCGCGTGGCTCGACGAGCACTGCCGCGACCTGCTCGCGTTCGGGCAGCTGTTCCCCGCCGAGGGCGGGGGAGCGGCCTGGCTGGACGACGAGGGCGACCCCGACCCGAGCCGCGGCGTCCAGTGCTGGATCACCGCGCGCATGGCGCACGTGTACGCGCTGGGCCACCTCATGGGCGTGCCCGGCGCGGGCCCGCTGGCCGACGAGGCCCTCGCCGGGCTCCTGCCCGGCGGCGTGCTCCACGACGGCGAGCACGGCGGCTGGTACGCCGGCGTCGACGCCGACGGGACCCCCGACGGGACCAAGGCCAGCTACGCCCACGCCTTCGTGGTGCTGGCCGCCTCCACCGCGACGGCGGCGGGCCGCCCCGGGGCGGCCGGGCTGTTCGCGCAGGCGCTGGCCGTCTACGAGGAGCGGTTCTGGGACGAGGAGGCGGGCATGCCCGTCGACACCTGGGACGCCGCCTTCACCGAGCTCGACGGCTACCGCGGCATCAACGGCGCGATGCACTCCACCGAGGCGCTGCTCGCGGCGGCCGACGTGCTCGCCGACGTCGTCGGTGACGCCGCGGCGGCGGCGGTGTGGCGCGGCCGGGCCCTGCGGATCTCCGGGCGTGTCGCCGCGTGGGCCCGCGGCAACGGCTGGCGCGTCCCGGAGCACTTCGACTCCTCCTGGACCGCCGACCTCGAGTACAACGCCGACAAGAAGGCC
>Ga0325403_1004687_pt1 | contig 12752 bp, 8 predicted proteins | sample PopdelMetagenome_19_FD_205665 | JGI IMG/M metagenome (GOLD analysis project Ga0325403, IMG submission 205665) | Populus deltoides microbial communities from Bellville, Georgia, United States - Xylem-PdKOR-R4 | ecosystem: Host-associated > Plants > Phyllosphere > Stem > Wood/Secondary xylem...
TTACCCTTTTAGTATGTCTCAATCTTGTGCTTCCTCGCTTGCCTTCAATTCGTTTACTTGTAACTCGTTCACTTCCAAACAAGCTCAAGTCAACACCTTTACCTACAGAAGCTTCAAATCCTGTGATCCATCTAAAGCCCATGCAAAACCATTGAAATTCATGCCAAATACACACACCCTAACTCTCATTTTATTTATTTCTTTTCATGTGTATTTTTTTTTCTTTACACACATATTAACTTAAACATCAAAGAGTTTCATTTTTTTCAAGACTAGACCCATCAATCCAACCATGAAATTCTAATTTATGTGTGAAAACTTTTTATGACTTCGTTAAAATAAATTAAAAATAACATATTGTAGATAAATTAGGAGTTTTGGTAATTATAAATTTATGAATCTAATATGTATAGTTTTCAAAACTATAAACATTTGAAATATACTAAATGATTCTTGAACTATTTAAAAATTTATGAAAAAACTTAAAAACACTATCCACAATTCTCTCTTTAGCATGAATGGTCATCCTTATTCTCTCACATAAGCCATGTCAAATAGAATTGATTTATTGTAAAAGACTATTCATTTGGTATTGATTTATTGTAAAAGACTATTCATTTGGTAGAACCTATGCATTATAATTTGAAATAGCTCTTGATTAGAGTAAACTAGTGCATTCGCACTACATTACATAAAAGATTTTAATTTAATTTTTAATGTTATTGAAGAAGATATCAACATTATGAATGTGTTTTTTAATATTATAATTTTTTAATAAAACAATTAAAAAATAATGTATATGCACAATAAAATAAATTGAAAAATATAATAAATAAAAAAATTAAAAAAATAATTATTAATGTTAACTAAATACCAAAGCGAAAAATTGATTTTTCTTGTAAGAAGAAATGAATAGAAGTACATTCATATATTTTACTTCACTATCTTTTTTATTTTATAATTGTTATTTTATTTATTCTAATGATCAATAATAGTCGCTAAATACATATGATTTTTATTTTTATAAATGTAACTTTCAAATATAATTTATCTAACTAAAATTTAAGAGGAAAGAAATTTAAAAATAAATTTAAATAATCTCTTTAAAGTATTATGAAATTATAGAAACAATTTAAAAAATAATTATTATTGAAAAAAACTAAACTAAACAATTTAAAAAGAGATAGGATATTAATTAAAATTAAAATAAAGAATTAAAAAAAAAGTCAGGCATAGATGGGCTAAGCAAGCCAAGCCCATGCCCTTGATTTTGTTTTTTGTATTTTTAAAAAGAAAAAGTGTATGATGCATCATCTCCTCTAGCGTTTCTTTTTAGTAAATGATGTATTGTCTATTATGCTACATGACGTTTCATCTTTCGTATAATTTTTTGAACACCTCTTAGTGATGGAAAATTTTGTTTGAAATTCTTTACCTCAAAAAACATATTTTTTTAACTTATTTTCCAAAAACAAAAAAACCTCAAAAACATTTTAGAAACCTCAATAAAGTTATATTCAATCCTAAAACATCCTCAAATGAGTTTAAATACTCAAAGTCAAATCGAATCAAAACAAAATTCACACGACCAAATCTATTTTTTTTCTAGCCTATTTAAGGGAAAAACTACCTCCATTAAATTCTTATCTCTACAAGGAACCAATTCACTCCAAATTCACCATTGTTTTGGGTTGAAACATGGCCGGTCGAATACTTTTTCTCTCATCTCTTTTTTTTTTTGAAGTAAAGTCATTTTAATGTTATCTTCTTTTAATAATAACCAAAAATTCTATTTCATAAAATCAAAATTTAATTTAACATCAAAATATTTTATTACACATCAAATATTCAAAAACATGCAAATAGAAATAAATCCCAAGACATAAAACCATATAGCATAACATGAAAGGAAATAAATCTTAATGAAGAGAGTAAAATTTTTAATCAATAATTCAACTATATAATGTATATAAATGAAAATAAGTTTTTTTACTCATGAAATATTCAAGAAAAATTAAATGAACATAAAAAAATGTATACAATATGTGCCCAGCCCATATAACAGAGGTCTGACAAGATATCAAACTCAACACTTTTAGGGTTCAGTGACACGTTGAACCCAAATGTACTTGGATTTGACAAGATGTCAGACCCAATCTCTTAAGTTCAACTATACATTGAGCTCAAGTACATATAGATCTGACAAGATGTTAGACCCAATACTCTTAAGTTCAACTACAAGCGGAGCCCAAATGCCTGTAGGTCTAGTAAGATGCCAGAGCTAACCCCTTGGGTTCAACTGCGCATTGAGTTTAAGTACATATGAATTTGTCAAAATGCCAGATCCAACAATTTTTAATTCAATTATACGTTGAAGCCAAGTGCACATGGATCTAGTAAGATGCCAGACCCAACCCTCTTGAGTTCAGCTATATGTTGAGCCCAAGTGCCTGTGGTTGCCAAACCTCTTAGGTTTAGCTACGTGTTGAGCCCAAGTACATGTGAGTTTGACAAGATGTTAGAACAAACACCTATAAGTTTAGTTATGTGTTGGGCCCAAGTACATGTAGGCCTAATAAAATGCCTGACTCAATACCCTAGGATTTTGAATATTTTAGGACTAAATAGATATGGAATTGATAGTTTTATAGGCTCTATATTGAGTCACAAGACTATTTTTACAATTCTAAGAATTTAGGATAGTTATTTCTCTATACCCCTGAATATATAAAAATCTTTTAAGATCTTGTCATGTTTTAATTAACATTAATGTTGATATAATAGTTATTTCCATTAACATTAATATTGTGTAAGAGATATTTCTTCTCATCAAAGCTTTCCTTCATCTTTTTAACAAAACAACAAGGTTCAAAAAATATAAATATCTTCTAAATCATTTAGGTACATTATTCATATTTTTTATTCTCTTATCATACATTCTTAGAGCATTTATCACACAAAAAACCAAAAACATACACTCCGATTCCTAGAATTTAATGTTTAGTTTTTCATTTATTACAATTTTTTATTAAAAAGTCATTGTCTTTAAATCCCACAAAAGAAATTGTTTTGCAGGAACTAATACTTTTACCACAAACTATCTATTCCACCTGATTGTGTACTCTGCGACAAGTTGTGCGAAAGATGATGACTTGTTTTCTAACAATCTTGTTGGAGAATCATATTCCATAACGAGTCCTGCAACATGCATGATCGCAGATAATAAAGAAAATTGAGCATTAATGTAATTTCTAGGGATTGTTACATTTCTAACGTTTCAATACGCACCGTGACTCAGAAGCAAAACCATGTCACTGTCAAGAACAGAAGTTATCCGATGTGCAATGGTTATAACTGTACAGTCAGAGAAGTGTTGCCTGAGGGTTTGCTGGATAAGATTATCGGTGGATGTGTCAACCGAAGCAGTAGCTTCATCAAGGACTAACACCTTACTTTTCTTGAGGAGCACACGCCCAAGACAAACTAGCTGCCTCTGACCCATACTCCAGTTCTCTCCGTTCTCGTTAACTACAACATCGGATGATCATTTGCAATGTATGTAAATTCCATGTCATTATCAGTTCAAGAAGCTATGCATGCAAATTGTATAGTGGTGGCTGGAAAGAAAGAAAAACCTGTGGAGTCTAGCTTTCTTTCTTTCTTCCTAACTTCGTCTCCAAGTTGGCACTTGTCAAGAGCCTAGAACCATAAAAGAACTCAAGTTAGCATGCGTGTCATCCATCAATGACCAATCCTAGAAACATTGCAAATCAATTCAAAGGAAACACACAAACTCATAATCACACTTGTATATTACTATATATTCTACACACACGCACCCCTCTTCTCTTATGGGCAAACATGATAGAAACAACACACCTCCCAGATCAGTTCATCAGTGTGCTCTTCAAGTGGGTCCAGATTACTTCGTATAGTCCCTTCAAACATGGTTGGATCCTGAGGAATAATGCTTAGTCTTGACCTTAAATCATGCAGTCCAATCGATGAGATATCAAGTCCATCAATCATAATCTGACCAGCAACAGGTTTGACAATACGAAAAAGAGTCTGTATGAGAGTTGATTTACCACTGCCTGTTCTCCCTACAATACCAGTTTTCTTTCCCCCTGGAAAGGTGCATGTAATACCGCGGAGCACAAGTGGCAGTTGTGGAGCATAACGGACCTGTCATACAGTATTTAATAATAACACAAATAGCTATGAATTAGCGCAATCAATGGAAGAAACTAAAGTTACCTGCAGGTTGTTGATATCAACTTCACCATGGGATGGCCAAGAACGGCCTGGCCTGTTTGCTTCTACTACAAGAGGCGGCTCACTAGGAATAGACATGTATTGAAGAATTCTCTCTACAGATATGATTTTGTTCTCACAATCACATAAATTCCATATCACTGAAGCTTGTAACATGTTTAGGTTGAGTCCATATGTCACAGCCAAGCCTGCAATGGCTTTAGAAATGGAAAAACAAAAGGAAAAGGGTGTGTTTTTGGCTTAGCACCTACATGTTAATGTTGAAGAAAATAAAGAGTAGATATCAGACATGAACTACATACCTGGATCAATATTGCTTCGGAAGGAGACTAAGAAAGCCAAAGAGAAAGCAAAAGTAACATATCCAGGCGGAAGCAAAGCCACTCCCTTGCACCCGCAATGTGAAATTTGGGCCGAGAATACGCATCTGTAACTTTCATATTTGTTTCTTGGAATCTTGATTGCTGATCGAAGCTCCTGATAGTTGTTGCTCCCGAAATTGTTTCAGAAAAATGTTGTATAACTGGAGCTTTGCATACTCCAACCAAACGTGAAAGCTCTCTTGCAGAAGATACGTAATATCTCTGCGTGCATTATGGAAATGCATTATATCTCCTCTTAGTCATAATTAATAAAACGGGGGTTACATCGAATTGCTAAGAATTACTTTAAAGTCATTTTCTATCTTCTGACTTCACTCATTTTTATCATAACTTATCTATGAAAAACAACTTCTGAACTATAACTCAATATCAAATTTCATTTTCAAGTCATTCCAAACCAACTCTGACAATCACGAGGATTACCTGATACCAGATGCAGGCAGCAATCACAGGGATGAAAACGATAAAAACTTGCCATGCTACCTGTGACATCACTGCAATGATTCCTAGAAGCTGGATAACTGAGAAGGCAAGTGCCCCAATTACATATGGAATTCGAGTTTCAACTGCACTTTGATCCGTAGAAACCTATATGAGAGGAAAGACATCAATAAAGTGAAACTAATGAAATTGGTATCTTATTTTTGAAGAGATTGGATTTTAGAGCATCAGACCTACAGAAATTGCTTACTCTATTTATAATTCGTCCACTAGGGGTAGCATCGAAAAATGACATGGGAGCACGAAATATGCACAGATGCATTTTATTGAAGAGTAGAGTTGCAGTTTTGTACCCTGCTGTTGCATGAAGCGTGGCTCTAGCTAAAATGCAAATCGAACTTCCAGTAGCGAACAAGACGTAGACGATTATTAATGTAGATCCACTGACAACAGGTTTAACATCCTTTGACACAGGAGCTGCCCATGCCATCCAGTAGTTGCTACTAATTTGAAGGACCTGAAAGAGAATCTGTGCCAATAATATAAACGGCACAAGACCTCCTCCATATGCTGTTGTGATATAGTTCCAGTAAATAGGAAATCCAACACTACCTGTCTCTCTTTCTTCTTCTTGAATGATCTGTGCTTTTGGCTCAGGTACCTTATCTGATTTACCATTTTCATAATCGTTTTTTCCTTGTTTCTGCATAATTACATCAGTATCTGATGCCGGTCCTTTCTGCTTGGAATCAAGCACTGTTAAGGCTGCCTCGTGGGCACCTACTAGTTCCATAAAGTCAGATCCTAAACAGAGAATGTCATCATATTTACCCGCTTGTGCAATTTTTCCATCTTTCATTACCTAACCAGAAGGTACAACTTGAATCAAATAATGCACTAGATGAAATGATAAACCGACATGCAATGAAGAAAACAAATGCGTATTGCTCACCAAGATAAGATCAGCCGCAGGTAAGAATTCAACTTGATGAGTAACATAAATAACTGTTTTTGAACTCAAAAGACCAAGTAAAACTTCCTGTCGTCCAAAATTAAACAAATATAGTTTATGAGAAATGCATTTGTTAAAACTAGGCATGAAGAAAACTGCAAAATTAAATAAAGGGTGGTTCGATTAGTGATCTTTTCTGCAGGAATCGAAAGTGAAGGTCATCATATAAATGTTATCTATAAAGATGACATGTTTCACCTTAAATAAATGAGATCCTGTATGAGCATCCACAGCACTGAAAGGGTCATCAAATAGATAGATATCGGCGTCTTGGTACAGAGCCCGTGCTATCTGAATTCTCTGCTTCTGTCCACCGCTTAAGTTGATTCCCCTCTCACCAATAACTGTTTGATCACCAAATGACATAATTTCAAGGTCCTTCTTCAGGGAACATGCCTCCAGTATCCTTTCATATCTTTCTCTGTCCATCTCCTTACCAAACAATATGTTCTCTTCAATCTTGCCACTCTGTATCCAGGCAGACTGGGCAACATAGGCCTTCGTCCCACATAACTTGAGAGTCCCTGAGATCTTGTGCAGTTCCCCCAAAACGCAGGAAAGTAAGCTTGACTTGCCTGAACCAACTGTTCCGCAAACAGCAACTCTCATGCCATGGAGCACTCTGACGTTAATATCCTTTAATGTTGCACTAGGTGAAGACAAATCCCAGGAGAAATTTCCATCAGCAATCTCAATTGCTGTATCAGAGCTTCCAATTGGTTGCTTCTCCAAAACATCAGACTGCAAGTCATCAAGACAAAGGAAAGAGGCAATTCGGTCAAGAGAAACCTTGGTCTGAACTGTCATAGAAAGTGTATCAGGAAGACTATAGATTGGCATTTGAAGGACCCTGAAAGTTGCAAGTGCAGATAAGATTTTCCCTGATTCAAGTGGGATGCCTATAAGCATACAAGCACCAAAAGTGGCCACAGCCACAAGAGTAGGAGCTAGCCAGAAGACAGACATGACCATTGCCGAATTATAAACATATTTCTTCAACCATCCTGTCTCTACGTCTCTGAGTTCAAGAATCTTAGACAGAAACTTCATTTCCCACCCCTGAAGCTTAAGAATTCTCATATTCCTTAAAATCTCTGTGGTTGCCCTCAGTCTTTTATCTTTTGAGTCCATTAACTTGTCTTGAAACGTTTCTTGTAATCTACCCAGAGGATAGTTTATCAACATGATAACTATTGTTGCAACGAAAGCAGCAACTGATGCAAGCCCCAAATTTTGGTATAGTATTAACAAGGCCAAACCAACTTGCAATAGGATCAACCATGGATCGTGCATGTACCAACTAAACTCACCAATTCTGCCTACATCAACAGTCATGATATTGATGATTTCACCACTAGTTTGGCCCTGCTTTGACTGATTGGAGAGGGTCAAACCTTTGTTGTAAATCAGTGTGGTTGTTACTGCACGGTGTCTTAATCCTATTTGTTGCAACCTAAAGAACCAGTGCCTCTGTGAGATGCACTCTACAAGCTTCGCAACGAAAAAGGTTGAAGCTAAAATATATCCCTGATTTTTGTATTCTCCTCGTCCATCAAGGCATTGAACAAAAGCGTCGATAAGGTATGGACCAACATAGGAAGCTGAGGTGTGTAGTATTGCCAACAAAGCTGTCCATAGAATTTCCTTCCAAGCTGACAAGAACAATGCCTTGGCGAGCTTGAAAGGGGTAACTCTACTAGCAGCGCCATTATGTGACTCGAGCTTATTTCTAAAAGCTGGGAATCCTCTAAACACACTATCAAGACTGTCTAGTTGAGGAACATCCTCAAGGTCCAAAGTCTTCTTATTGCCAAAAGCAATTAGAGAATTCATCCAGTAGAAGGTAAGAATACTGAAAGGACCAGCATTTGCATAAGTCGTCACAGCATCACCCCCCCCCTGACTTATTTGATTCCAAAGTAGGAGTATTATTACTTGTGTCGCTAGAAATATCAACATTCAAAAAGGGTTGCTCGAGAAGGCTATCCTGAGTCTCATGTCTCAAGAACCCAACATAACAAAGAAACAAAGCAGTGAACACAGAGACTATATCAGATACTAAATACCGTACCTCTGAGGACTCATGTTTGTGATAAAAAAGAAAATCTACAACAAGACAATAACAAGAAATTGAGAAATAAAAAACCCACCAAACTCTCAATAAAAATGAGAACCTTTTCTCACCTGGATTAAGGGTATACAAATAGACAGAAAGTGCACCCCAAGAGAGTGTTCTAAGCACTGAATCAAAAAGGTTCACTAGTTTAACATCAGACCATCCATTTTTATACCAATAAAAGTAGCTCAGCAAACACAAGAAAAGATTGAACACTGAAACACCTAAACAACATAAAAGAGTCTGCTTAGAACACAGAAACCTCTGGTTGTTCCTAAACCTCTCTCCAGAACCCTCACCACCATCAGCCCTCATGAGTTTCTTCCACACATATGAGACGACTAAGGCAAGTAACAAAACTAGGTGCAATGAACCAGAAAACCCACGCAGGAAAATGGGATTAAGGAGAAAACTAGCACCTGAATACATTAAAGAGGATGAGTTTGAAAGACTGGAAAAGAGACCAAGCTTTGTTGAATCAAAGAGGTGCATGTTTTGTTCGTTGACTGAAAGACAGCATTTCCTAATTCATGTGATGAAAAAGTTTAACGTATCAATTGCAGTATTGATTTTGTCCTTGAGAAAAATTGATTAGATCTTAAAATTCCCATACTATTCAATACTCTCTCTTATATCTATAAGGGGAAAGCACGTATGGTTAATTATTTAATTCAAAATTTAAAATCATACGATTACAAGAAAACATTTCTCAATACTTTATACAATATACTAAAATAACTCAATATTTCTATTATTATTTATCTAGATACAAAGTATTATAAATTAAAGTAGTGTAATGACAAAACTATTCTTATAACAGAAAGTTGCAAGGATAATAATGGAGGGGTGAAGTTATTTTTTCACTAGGATGCATCTAGTATTGAAAAGATGGTTTGAGAGAAAATGATCAATTTGAGTTTTGATGAGGCTACAGGCCCCGGAATGCAGACACTTGGCACTGGTACTAGCAAGCCCTAGGCGTTGAGCCAGACCCGCACGCCATGTGGGGACACATGGTGTTGGGGGTGCCCTGTTAATGTGTTGGGTCAGACCGGCACACATGGTTGGAGACCCTGGCGAGACTCAAGGCTTATGGATCCAGCGCCAAGACCTAGTTCTCTTGGGTTCCTGTTAGGATCAAGGATCCAAGGCTCATGGGTCTTGTATCCAAACCCAATTCTTTTAAGTTCTGCGTCCGGATCCAGTGCTCTTAGGTTTGGTGTTAGGACCCAAGACTAATAGGCATTGCGTCAAAACCCAATTTTCTTAAGTTCTTTGTCAAGACCAAAGGCTATTGGGTGCTTTTGGATTCAGCGATAAGGCCCAAGTCTAATGGGTCCTGCGTCAAGACTCCAGACCCAAGGTTATTGGGTCTTAGATTTCTAAATATAATTATTTTCCTTATAAATATTATTATTTTTATTATAGTTGAAAGTATTACTATTAAACACATTATAATATTATAATAAAAATATTATAATTTGTGCTCTAATTATTATTAGTACAATTATAATAATATTTATACCCCAAATAATAGTATTTTGATATTAATACTTTGAATTATAATAAAAATAATAATATTTAGAACACAAATAATACTATTTTTAATATTAATACTTTCAATTATAATAAAAATAAAAAGATTTGTATCGCAAATAATAATATTTATATTATAAATAATACTATTTTTAATATTAATACTTTTAATGATAATAAAAATAATAATCTTTGTACCACAAATAATAATATTTTTTATATTAATATTTTGAACTATAATAGAAATATTAACATTTATAATAAAAATAATATTATTTTTAATATTAATACCTTCAATTATAATAAAAATAATAATATTTATAACACAAATAATAATAATAATACTATTTTTTAATTTTTAATTTTATCCTTCAAATCAACCATATGGTTTTTCTTTGATGGTAATAATATTTTATTTCAAATTTATTAATGACAATAATTATAATAAGAACAATAATTTATGCTTTTACCATTTAAATGGGTCATGCATCAGGACCCAAGGTAATGAATGTTACATAAGGATCCAAGCTTAATGGTTCGATGTCATGATCCAATTCTATTGGGTCTTTCATTAAAGACTAAGATTTTTAAGTCTTAGATTTCTAAATATAATTATTTATTTTTTAAATATAATTATTTTTATTATAATTAAAAATATTAATATAAAAAATTAGTATCATTTATGTTATAAATATTATTATTTTTATTATAAGTGATAGTATTAATATTAAAAATATTATTATTTATATTAAAAATATTATTATATTGTAAATTTTTATGATATGTTTTATAAAAATAAAAAGTCGACCGACACCTACCTAGTATTTTCTGTATCGATAAGGAGCATTTAAAAATAATAAAGTTTATATATATATATATATATTCAACCATACCATAATAAAAAGGATGGGAAATGGGGGCTGAAAATTACAGGGAAGCATTTGTAAAATTAAAAGCCTTTCAACGCCGTAGCAAGTGGCTGTAAGAGAATGAGTGGGTGGGTGATTATCGGAATTCAAATTATCCGTTTCTGGTCCTAGTTTCCGGGCAGCGACAACAAATCTAGGATTTTCTAAGCTCGTGTTTGACCTTTTGATCTTTCTTTTTTGGATTCAATCTAAAAGCTGAGGTGAGGATAGGATGATGGAAGATATTCTCGACCCAGCGATCATTCCAGGTATGACTGCCAAATCCACTGATTGATGATTCGTCCTCTCTAACAAGTCATAGTTAAGAACTGCACATGGTTTTGTAATATAAAAATAATATTAAATTTACTATTTAATATCAGTCAATTCTATTTGGAGCTTTTTTAATATCTCTTTAATTTTTAAAAATTAATTCAAGTAATCTTTTTTCTAAATAGTAATTAAAGGCATTTTGGATATAATTGGGGGTTTCTGTTATATTTTCAAATATCTGGACAATTCCTACAACTTGAAAACACATTAACAAGGTTATTGTAATTAGTTTTACCCTATGTCTTTAAAATGTATTAATTTTAATTAGGATTAAACTTATCTCTATCAAACAAGATTGAGATCTAGACATTGGCAAACTATATAGTAAAAGCAATAGGTTGTGCAACATCCATCCTATTCTATTCTATTGGTGGATTGATTTAATTATTTGCAACATAAATTAAATTAGAATATATGTATGATATTCCAAGTTGAATTTGATTTGTGCATGGTAAACTTTGAATTTCATGAATGGATAATATTTTCGTTTCTTTTTTAAATGTTAGAGGTGGCGAGGGAGAATCAAGTTAATGGTCTTGTACTTGCTCTATTTAAGCAGTCATAATTAGATTATAAAATGATCAAAACTAATGACCCTTACAAATTAGAATGATCTGATGTAAAATAGGAACTTGTTATACTGATTATGTATTAATAATCACTTACTTCTCATATAATTCAAACTTATGAAATTATTGCATATTTTCTTTAGTTGTTTTATTATTAACAATATTTTCAATAAAAATTTTAATTTAACATCATTTAATGACTTTTTATATTCAACATCAATTTTTAACTAGTAGCAACTAAAACTATTTTTTTAAAAAACTTATTTTTTTTTCAAAAAATAACCACAAAAACTAGCATAATCCCAGAAACACAATGGAATGAAATTTGAAGAGAAGGCAGCCTGCCTTTTATGGCAGGTTGAGGTGGTTCCAAGCTCAAAGAAGTGAAACACACAACGCTGTCAAATCTGGTCCAGTGTGTGGAACCAGTTTTTTTTCTGTCATTATTGAAATTATCTGCAAAGAAACCATCCCAAATCCATATGTGGTCTGTTGGGGAGAAGGGGCTAGAACAATTTTGCATGATGATCTAAAATGAGCGAAGGAAAATTGAGGTTTTTAGTGCCATATCTTACTTGGTTTTTTATATATTTACTTGGCCTTTCTTTTCTTTCAAAGCTTGGATGATCTATTACCTATAAATTCAGAGGCATTTCAGCCAAGTATACTCTTAAATTCAAGGTGGCAGAAAAATCTACACCAAAAATTGATTTAACTTAAGCCAGAATACATGCAAGCCTTTGCTGTAAGCAGAGTAAAGCTCACAATTCACAAACTACAACAACGTCAACATATATATATATATATATATATATATATATATATATATATATATATAATGTCATTAGAAGCAAAACTTCTTGCGTGAAATACACTAACTATAACTGTCTTGGTTACCAAAACTACAGTTCCTGATAGGACACGATTCAGATGGTCGTGATGATGCCTCAGTTGTCGTCGTCATCGAGAAAACATTAACATATGATAATTCATTTCAGCAGCAGCCGTATCATTTAGTTCAGTTAAATTTCTCAAAACCGGTATCTGACCTAACTCTGTACTCTGCAACAAGTTGTGCAAATGACGAAGATTTGTTCTCTAACAATCTTGCTGGAGAATCATATTCCTCAATAAGCCCTGCAACATGATAGCAAATGCTTTAGAAACTTTACCATCACC
>Ga0325403_1004691_pt1 | contig 12749 bp, 12 predicted proteins | sample PopdelMetagenome_19_FD_205665 | JGI IMG/M metagenome (GOLD analysis project Ga0325403, IMG submission 205665) | Populus deltoides microbial communities from Bellville, Georgia, United States - Xylem-PdKOR-R4 | ecosystem: Host-associated > Plants > Phyllosphere > Stem > Wood/Secondary xylem...
TTCAAGCATGAACTGATAGTTTTCTTTCCCTGTAGTTCCTCCTCATCATATTGCTCTGGCCATTCAACATGTTTTATCGCTCATCTCGCTTCTTCCTCCTCACGTGTATCTTTCACTGTATTGCTGCTCCTCTCTACAAGGTGGAAATTGGTGGCAGAAAATCACAAAATGTGGATATGGAACTTAAATTTTTCGCTTACTAATTCTCTTGGAAATTATTTTTTCTGCAGGTAACACTCCCTGATTTCTTCTTGGCAGACCAACTAACTAGCCAGGTTAGTCATCAGCCTAGGCTGTACTTCAACAGTTCAAAAAGTTGTATTTCAGTAGTGATAAAAAAAAAAAAAACATCACTGTATTGATGTAGGTGCAATCCCTTAGAAGCCTGGAGTGCTACATTTGCTATTACGCTTGGGGGGACTATAAACACAGACGGAACAATTGCAAAAAAAATCCTGTTTTCATAACTTTCTCATTCATTGTTGCTGTGATTCCATACTGGTCTCGCCTTCTTCAGGTTTGCAAGTAGCTAGCCTAGTTGTCGGTGTATCTAACCTGCCGAGCTTTTTAAAACTTTCAAACATGATTTCTTTTTATTGAAATGTGGAAGCGATCACCACCAATTGAAATCACATATCAACAAGTTTTCCTCTTTGTTTCAGTGCCTCCGGCGCTTGTTTGAAGAGAAAGATCCGATGCAAGGATACAACGGATTGAAGTATTTTTTGACAATAGTAGCTGTTTGTTTGAGGACAGCTTACAACATTAACAAAGGGGATGGTTGGAAAGCAATAGCATGGGTTTTCTCATCCATTGCAGCAATCTTTGGCACATATTGGGATCTTGTTTTTGACTGGGGGCTTCTTCAGCGCCATTCTAAGAATAGATGGCTGAGAGACAAACTCCTTGTCCCTCACAAATCAGTATATTTTGGAGCCATGGTTAGTAGCAAAAGGAGGAACCAGAAAAAAATAATACCTACAGTTGATAAATCTTAACTTCCCATAAAATATAAATCACTCCTAAAAGGAACATTCATTTGACTTACAGGTCTTGAATATATTGCTGAGATTTGCCTGGCTGCAAACAGTATTGAACTTCAGGGTTACTTCCTTGCACAAAGAAACAATGATTACCCTTGTGGCCAGCCTCGAGATCATTCGCCGTGGCATGTGGAATTTCTTTAGGTAACAAAAATTTTAGATTTGAGAAGTTCAAGATCCTTAATTATCAAGAATCTCTTCAATTTTTTGTTGAACTGTCAGGTTGGAAAATGAACATTTGAACAACGTTGGAAAATATCGAGCATTCAAGTCTGTGCCTTTACCTTTCAACAATGTGGAAGATGATGATCACGATGACTAGTGTCTTTGGTATTGTGGTAGTTGTTGTTGTGGTTTGAATAAAATTGTTTTATAAAAAATATTTTTGGTTGAGGTTAATTTGATATTTATGTATATTTGGTTAAAACTGTAGTTGTAATTGAGATTGAACAAAAAGTAGTTTAATGTGTTTGGTTAATAATGTTTTTGAAATTGAGGTTATAAAATAATTTTAAAGATATATATATTAATATTGATGGTTTTTAATTTAAATATTGTAGATTTAACTATTGTTATTACATTATGAAATAAATAATATTTTATATAAAATATTTTTTATTGTTCCATTAAACTATCTACAATTCCATCACGTATGAAATACATCTGACAAGGACTACAGTTTTTTTAGTTTCTTAAGCGCGCAACAACATCATGTAAAATATAATCAGGAACTAAATTGGGATTGCAATCAAATTTTGCAAATGCTACATCATCAAACGATCTCTGTCTAATTTCTGTAGTGTCATTGAATAATGTTAAACACTAGTTTTTCGAACAAAATATAATTTTTTATTTTTCATTTTACTGGATTAAACCTAGTTCAATGCATTTTGAGCTTTGAACTGGACCCGATCCGGACAAAACCGGTCTGACTGGAACAATGTACCACGCTACACTATTCATGTTAATTAATTCATGAATAGTACAGTGTAGCGTGAACACTGTTTATACTAATTAATTTCATCAACAGTGTAAAAGAGCAGCATTTTCTTGCTTCTCTTTTCCTGCGTTTGCAAGGCCGACCATGTTTCTCCAAATGATATTTTAGTCCTTTTTATCAAAACTAGTTCAAGATTCTAAGATATTTCATGGGTAGAATTTGTAGTGAATGAGGTTGTCCTTCTCTTGGTGAGGATTACCATAATTTGTGGCATTAATTTCATTTACTCCCGGACAATGAGTAGACTCTTCTTGGTCATAATCATTTCTTCTATCCATCTCAATGGTCGATTCCATATGCTCCCTTCCTGCATATTGGAACAAAATTTGAAGTCTGAACTTCTTAATTGGAGGAACCCATTGAAACTGTGATGAGATCAGAGAGATGCATCACCACTCTGTTCAAAGTAGATTTCTCTGGCTGAAAATCGTTACTCGTCTCAACACCGCGTCCAACATCCATATCCTCCAATCCTGAAAATAATATTGCATATAATACAGAGCTATAGTCCTTCGCAGAATTAAAACCAAAATATCTTGCAGATTTGAATTTACGGGGTGAGGAAGATCAAAAACTTCATAAACTCGGCCAATAAAAAAATCCTTTGCTTATAGCTTCTTCTTCTTTGTAACCAACTTAAAACAGCTACAACCATTCTTGGTCCATTTTTCTGATCTCTCCATGGTTTCTTGCTTCTTATTCAACATATAAAAGGCCATATTGATGCTTTGCAACTCAGCTGACAGATCACCCTTTTTATGTTCCCATACCTGAAGCCTGAAGGTGTGTCTCTGCTTGGGCTGCAGCTCTTCAAGGGGTTTGTGGTAACAACACCAGTATCACAACTTTTCTTCGCACAAGAGTCGTCAAAACCAGGGCTCTCCACCTTAATACGCCAGGCAATAAAAGCATCCATTTGTTTATTCAGCAAAGATGCTTCATGCTTCATCTCGTCCAACTTATCCTTGGAAAAAGTGTTAAACTTGTTAAGTTGTTCATCAAGTTTCTTAAAGAACTTAACCTCTAGTTCGCCTCCTTCTTCAGACTCCCTCAGGAACTGAGTCGTGTAAAACTTTCTACAGCCATCTTGGGGCAGCGAATTAACATCTATCACTTGGTCCTCAATATCTCCTTTACTGGAGAGATTGGTAGATTGCAGGTTTAGTCCACTGAAGTCTGAAGGGTCTGTGCAAAGTTAATTTGTGCTGTATGGATCTCAAATGTGTTGAGGGTTGCCTGCTTTGCTTGTACTGCAAGATCTCTCCCAGTATTCTTTTTAAGGCCATTATAATCCATGTAAGCACCGGTCCACTTCTGTTGCTTGAACTGCTTTCCGAACTTCATCTTTCCCTCGTCTCTTCCAGATTCACCTTCACTAGATATGCCTTTGTTAATTATTATTACTATCTGTATCCAAGAGATTAATACTGCACGTTTAGTTTCAGCAAAACAAAAGAATAGACTCTGGGATTATGTTTTAGCATTAATTAGGAAGGATCTGAAATCTTGTTGATCCAAAATTAAATCGATTAAAACCTGTTAATTTTTTAAAAAAATTACTTTTAAATAACATGATTTTGAATTTGATTATTTTTTAAAAAATACATTAATTTGAGTCAATCAAAACCAATTCATGAAACCTGTAACTCAATCCTTATACTGGATTAACTCCAAATCAAATTTAATAACTTGTTTACTCGGATATTATATTATAATTCATTAAGATTGTAATAAGAATTCATCATAAATTATGAAATGAGAAAGGAAATATTATACTACCAACTAAAAAGTAAAACCATGTTAATATATTTTTTAAATCACTTGATTATAAGTTTCGTGTCGTAACTTACTGAATAACATATAAAAGTAATATAAAGTTGCGGGTTTAAAACTTGGGGTGCCATATTTTTTTCTCAAATAGAAAAAAAAAAAGAAAAGAAAAAGTCAAGCATTTTAAAAGAAAGTGGTGCCTTATCTCACTTGGTTAAATTAGAAAATCTATATATGATCACATATTTGAGCAAGTGAAGGTGGGTTTGAATGTGCCAGTTGGTGAATGCAATTAAGACTAAAGGAGAATAATTGGCCAAAGTGGCTTGCAGAGTGAATGCAATGAGAAGAATTATAGGAGGGAAGACAGCCTGGAGCTTGTTGAAACTTCTTGCAAGTGTTGGCCAAAATGGGCTTGCAGAGTCCTCCTCATAAATCAATTATCAGAAGGAAGGAAGCCCTGCAGCATGTCGAAATTTCTCGTAAGTAACCCAGAAAACAAATTGCCATGGACCAAGTCTAGACCACGTAGGAAAGAATCCCTTCCATAGTGCTTTCAATCCCTCCATTCTAACTGTCTTCACCAGACAATCGTAAGAGCTCTGATATACAGCCTTGCCATCCTTGCTTGCTGCCAGATTCATCATTCTTGTCTTCACAACATCAGCTGGGCAACTCAAAGCAGTTGCAGAAAGTCCTGACATGATGGATGCTAATGTGTGGGCATAGATATTATCAGCAGATATATGATTCTGGATGATAAATCTTTTTGCATGGTCATAACATGCTAATTCTCCCATGTTCACCAAAAAGGCTCTTTGGATGTTCGGGAAAACTCCTTTCCACAGTCCGCCAAAGCCTTCTGCCTTTATAATCTTGCTGAAAGCATCAAGAGGCCCCGAGTACCTTGGTTGGAGACCTTGGTTCACAATACGACCATCTGCTTGCATCCGCACCTTAACCAGATCAGCAGGGCTAGCCACCACCTGTAAAACTAATGGTAAAAAAAAAAAAACTGACGGGAAACTGTCCACCAGTATGCAGAAGTTTACACATTAAATTAGTATAACTTAAGGAATTAAACAGCTGGGTGCTAGATTTATTGAGATAATCCTAGTCTATATGCATCTCTCCACAATGCTAATGATTTAAAATTCTGAGTCAATGCTTGGAAATGTTGAATCTTTGAGAAGGGTAAACTGTACACAAACAATTATATTTCTACAGAGACAAACTGAAAGGTAATATGGTTGCCTTTCCTCAACTAATTTTGTCAACTGATAACCAACCAAGGAACCTGTGGAACAGCAAAACCAATTTTTCCAAACATAAGAGGGAGATTGTCTTAATCTCGACAGCAAGGATGGAAATTCTTCTGTTTGGATTGTAATACTAGAAATCATTGGAGCAGCACAAGTAACGTTGTGAATACCAAACAAATGTAAAAAAATCAAACCTATTGGTACAACTACCTATAATAAATAAATAACTAACTGTCAAGGATATCCATTAACTATACCATTTGCTAGCTCCATAAGCTCTCAGTTTTTGTTTGATCTGCTAATTAATTGCAAAATTCTAATGCTCAAAACTAATTGAAAATTGTAGCTTTTGGTTTATACTATTGATCACTTTCTTTCATGGTCTGAAAGAAATCACTAAGAGCAATAATGATTATATACACCCCTCTAATCAATTCAGCATATTCAAGTACACCCCATCTTTTAATCTTCTTCTTTATGAATTACTACACTCACATTTATATCTCAATTACTGAAAAATCTCAACTTTTAAGGGAACTCCTTTAAAAAAAAAAAAAACAAAAGGAAAGGAAAGGAAAGAAAGGAAACTTGACAGAGAAGTGAGGTTTTCGTCCTTACCTGAGCAATTACGCCAGAAAGTCCACCAAGGAGAGCTTTGGTGGAGAGAGAAACAAGATCACCACCACCGCCACCAACTTCATTGTTAACCACCACAAGATATCTCAAATTTTCATAGCCCACAATTCGAATTGGAGTGTAGAATAGGTGTCTTAAAATGGCAGGAGAAAGGCCCTGGTAGAACCCGAGAGGACCCTGTTGGCGAATGATCTCGGAGGCCACCACGAAGGCGTTGGTGGGTTTAGTAGTGGAGGAATGGAGCTGGAGCCGGGTCTTTGTCAAGTCTATCGGGAAAGTGGCTGTCTCCGCCACCATGGCTGACAGTGAGGTGAGGAGGATTTTTGTGTGGGTTTTTGGTTGCTGGTGGCCATGGCTTTCGTTCATGGGAGACGGAGAGCACAAGAATGGATGGATTTTGCCGAGAAAACCCGTCACCTAGGACTTAGGTTTTTTTTTTTTAATTCTTTTTTCTTTAAATGGGGGGGAGGGGGGGGGCATTTTTCATTTCTAAGAGTAAATTATATTGCAAAACAAATTAAATAATATTTTTAATCTTAAAAACTGTTTAATTAATTCCTTTATCTATTTCATGTTTTTTTCAATTTATTTTGTTTTTTGTTTTAAAAATAAAATGAATAAATAACATGAAAAGATAGATGAAAAAAGAAAACATTTCTTAAAATAAATTAACTCTTAAAACTAAAGGAAGCGTTTAATTCATTTTTACAATACTAAAAGGATTGATTTATAAATTACTCTCTCTATTTTTAATTAAGTTGTTTACTTGACATTTTAATATTTTAAATTTTGAGTATACAGAAATTGGACCTGATGTTTTTTGTTTGCTATCCTGGTCAGGACCCGAAACCATAGGGGAATGGTGCTGGGGCCAATAACAAGGACGAGGCACACCCAACCAGGCGCCTATTTCATTCAAATGAAGACACGCAAGGCAACACACAACTATCTACAAGACAACACATCACTTGTTCACGGGGAAGCCACAATGACCAGGTTAATGGAAATGCAAATAACAGTTAATTTTAGTTTAGTTTAGTTTAATTTGTTAGATTTTAAATTTATTTTTTTTAATATATATAATTTTTAATTCTTTCAAGATTACTGAAGCTTATATAATTATTAAAATATATATAAACTGATATAAACATGTATATTAATTTATAAAAATAAAAAAACAATTTTATCACAGCAGCATTGATCGCTAGCATGTTAATCAATCGATGGAAAGCTCTCAAAAATTGCCTCACCTTGCATAACGAGAAATTTCTTAATAGTATCTTACATTAACATTAGCAATGAACATTTATTATAATTTGTAATTAAGCAATTAGGGAAGATCAGAAGTTTCCTAATAGCATCTTACACTAACATTAGCAATGTCCATTTACGCACGAAACTTATCATGCTGCTCGCAAGGAGGTTTGGATAAAACCCTACTTGCTCCAGTACTTGTAGCATCAGAAGAGGAGCAGGATTCAAATTTTAGATGCGAAGAGGAAAGTAGGGCAACTAAAAGTGCATTGATATGGTGTCAGTGCTTGTTTTCCAGACAAAAATACATAAAATCATTCAAAATCAAAATCAAAGCAAATGAAATCCGAGACTTTTCATCATGCTGCACTAATATATTGGTCATTGATCTATGTGCACAACAAGGTGAGGGTGAGGGTGAGGGAGGGAGAATCAACAATGGCCTCCTTTTACTAAATCTATTTGTTTATAAATTAGAACTGTAACTTTGTGAAATTTCAAAAAATTGACTATTATGCGGTTTCAGAGAGCAGTTATATTACAGCCACTCAATTAACACAATTGCAGTTCCCAATTTAATTTACCTCATGGATGACATTTCCAGACGATAAACAAATCGAGAGCTGAACATCTATGATGCAGAAATTTTATGGGGAAGAAGAAATGGAAATGCTAATAAACACTGGAAATGACCTTGATCCACTCTTTAATGGAGTCCAAATCAGAAGCCCTGTAATCATCACCAGTCGGATGATGTGTGTTTGGTATTGCGATAACTATTATGATTGTGGTTTGAAAAAAATTATTTTATAAAAAGTACTTTTAGTTGAGGATGGTTTGAAAAAATAGACGTTTGGTTAAAACTGTGATTGTGATTAAAATTAAACAAAAAATAGTTTAATGTGTTTGGTTAAAAATGCTTTTGAAATTGAAGATCAACAATGATAACCGAAGAAACCATCAATTGATACTTTTTACAAGTTTCAACCTGTGAAATACACACTGTTCACAAGTGAATTGCACTGTTCACGTAAACAATTTTTTTTCCTTCAGTGTGTTAATTTATTTAACTTTTTTAAAAAAAAACTAGTTGAGAGTGAATTAAATTCACTCGCATTGTAATATGAACAATATTTTTTTCTCGAAAAACTAGTATAGAGTGAATTAAATTCACTCGCACTGTAATATCAATTTTATACCTGATAATATTTTATCTAATTTTATTACAGGCTCACAAAATTATGAAAATTGTAGTTTTTATCGGCTGAATTTTGTACGTAATGGAATTATAAATAGTTTAATGGAATAATAAAAAATATTTTATATAAAATATTATTTATTTCATGATATAATATGAGTAGTTAATTCTACAATATTTAAATTTAAAACCATTAATATTAATATATTTTTTAAAATTATTTTATAACCTTAATTTCAAAAGCATTCTTAACCTAACACATTAAATTATTTTTTCTTCAACTTAATTTCAACCAAGTTTTAACAAAACATTTATTTTTTTAAATTAATTTTAACTAAAAAAATTTTTTATAAAATAATTTCTTTTAAACCATGATGGCCGGAGCGATACCAAAAACACTATAAGAAAAAAGATGTTCTCTTTCGTTATCCGAGTCAGGTTTTCCTTCCAGTAATAAAGCACGAACTAAAAGTAACAATCATTTCTCCTGCTATTGTTCTTCTAATGAAATCTCTTCTAGTGCTCTAAACAAAACTTGCTGCAACTGATCTTCATAGTTAACTCCTACATTGTTACAATAATCAAAATGCCACCAAAATTTTAACCCTAGATTTCTCTCAAAAGCTTCCTGTCACAAAGAATAATAAATAAATAAAAACATTAAATGGCAAGTGCTTAAACTGATCCGTTAAAGAAAGCATTTGTATACGATACCTCTAGTGACTTGAGAAAGAAATCGCGAGCGAGAGAGAGGAGGCCGTGCTTGCAGAGAATTTGAGCTTGAGAGAAGAAATCGGAGGCGTCGCCTCCGTGGAGATGAGACTCAGTGGAAATTGGCATAGCTGTCAAGAATTTCTTGAATTTAATCATCGGTGAGTGTGTCTAGAATTTTTCTAGATTGCTTACTAATGATGGAGTTGATTCTTCCATTATTTACAAAATCCTAGAGAAAGGGAGTTGTGAGAAGAGAGGGGTGAAGTTTGAGAGGTAGAGGGAAAATAGAAAATTTCTATGAATTGTTTACTTTTATATTTTCGTTGTCAAATTATTCATATGTTTTCAATATAGTTCTCAACATCAGCCATCGACTCCAGAAGAGCGGGTGCAAGAGCTCAGATTCAAAGCGACGGAGCTTCTTCTTAGAGAAGAATGGCTAGAATCCGTACAAGTCTACTCTCATTTTACCGATCTCTGTCAAGACCGTATCTCTAAATTAGTTTTCAGTTACTATTTCAAACAGCGAAGAAAGGGGGACAGAGAAGACATGTTTCTGAGAGCATAAATTTACTCTAAAATTATTCTTTTTTTATATCCCCGTCCATGTCCATTCAACCACATCTCTATCTATTCAACCAAACATGATTTTTATTTTTTTTTTTTCTTCTGTCCTGGAATACTAACAAAACGTACCTAGGATACATCAAAATCACCCAGACCCAGATCACCTCACCAAGCTCCTGAAATAAGTCTCTTTAGGCCTGAGGCAGAGGAGAATGGACAATCAAATGAGGAACTTGATAAGGTTAGGATTTTGAGTGTATTGGATGTGAATTATCTTGTCTAGGATTCAGTCCCAGCTAAAGTCTTAGGTAGGAATAGTGATTGTTATGGTGTTGGGTTATGAGTTCTGGCTTCATTCGTTAACCACTCTTGCAATCCAAATGCTTGACGCTTGCATGTTGGGGATCATGCACTAGTTCATGCTTCTAGGGATGTCAAGGCAGGCGAAGAGATCACATCTGCATACTGTGATGTGCTTTCGCCATTGAGCAAGCGGAAGGAAATGCCAAAGACATGGTTTTTTCGTTGCATTTGCAGGAGGTGCAAATATGAAGAAGAAATGTGTTCTAAGCAAGAGATGAAGGAAACAGATCTAGAGATAGGAGTTGATAGAGGGATTGATGTGGGCAGTGCAATTTTTAGGCTAGAGGAGGGTATGAGAAGCTTATGGCTGCATGTTTTGAAGCTTATGGCTTGGAGAAATCAGTGAAGAGGAGGGGAAGTTGGATTCCAGCTTTGGATATACTGGTGTACTATATACTATATAGGTGTCACGCGGCAACGATAATTTGATTCACCCCAAATTAACTTTACTAATACACAACCTATAAGATCACATTGGAATTAAAAAAAAAAACAGAAAAAATCATAAAACTCAAGACTTATAATTTAGGTAATGTTTGGCAGTGTAATAATAGTTATTTTTTAAAGTATTTTTTTAATATATTAAAATAATATTTTTTTAAAAGAAATCTATTTTTGACATTACATATTAAAAATATAAAAAAAAATTGTTTTGAAGCAAAAAAATCAATTTTCTTGAAAAGCATGACTTTACTGCAATAACAATCCATACCTTAATGTCAATAAATAAAATTAAAAAAAAATCAATTTAAAAAATAATACTAGAGAAAAAACTCAGGTCAACTTGAGTTAACTCGTCTGATCTATAATCTGCGTCATGAAATTGAGATAAAAAATTAATTGTTTAAAAAGAACCTAGAAAAAAAATAGAAGTTACATTAATTTAAAAAAATCGAAAAAAAAAACTAAAGTAAACCCAAGTTAACTCGATAAACCCATGACTCGTAATAATCACACATAAAAGAAAGCAAACAAATTGATAGAGCCCAAGGTCTAATAACCTAATGTCAATGTATGAAATTAAAAAAGAAGAAAAAATATTGAAAAAAAAGTTCGAGTCAACTCGGATTAACTTGACTAACCCGCGACTCGCGACATGAGATAGTAATAAAAAAAAAAAAGACCTGGAGAAAAAGACCAAAGTTAAATCATAAAAAAAAAAAGAAGCAAGTCAACCAAAAGTTAATTTCACCAATTTACAACTAGGGATAGCCTCAAAAAAAAAAGAAAAAAATAACAAAATTTAAGGCTTAATAACCTAATGTCGAAAGATAAAATTAAAGAAAATAATCAATTTTAAAAAAAGAAACACTGAAAAGAGAAATCGAGTAAATCCAGGTTAACTCTATTATCCCGCAACCAAGAATATGAGATTGAGATAACCCCACAAAAAAAAAATAATTAAGTTCAAGGCCTAATATCCAACGATGAAATTGAGAAATTAAAAAAAACCTAAAAAAACCCGAAGTTAAATCAAAATAATCTTTGAAATTAGTGACTCAAGTTATGAGACCAATCCTGATATAAAAATTAAATGAAAGAAAATAATCAAAGACTAAATTAGAAAATAAATTAAATTAAAAAATAGCAATAAAAAGGAGGACCAAAATTGAATAAAAAAAATTAAATGAAAGAAAATGTTCATTAATGGAATTGAAACAAAAAACAAATTAAAAGAGAATTAAAAAAATCAATCAAAATAATGATGATCAAATTGGATAAAAAAATTAAATGAAATAAAATATCCAGAGATAAAATTGAAAAAAAAACTTCAAAAAGTATTAAAAACAAAACAAATATCAAACAAAATAATGAGACCAAAATTGAAGTAAACAACAATTGGATGACATATTTGATTTTTAGAGGGCCCAACACGAAAATTAAGATGTGGAGAGAGAAAAGAGAGGTGAAAAGAAAAAATATTCATCGGTGATCAATCACACCTCCCCCGTTTACACGCATTATACCATCGTGTAAAGTACAACACATCGCTTCCAACACTATCGCGGATGGTGACATTTGAACACTGAGAGGTGCTACACACACCGTCCAAATAATGGGGGCGCCTCCTTACTGGAGTGTTCAACTTTTTTATTTTTTATTTATTTTTATATATTTTTAAAGACCTGATTATCCCTCATTTAAATTGACTATAAGAAAAAAAATGAAAGACCCAATTGACCTTAACCGCTAGTTTTATTTTTAAATATGTAAAGGTATTATGGTTATTTAACTTTGCATTTGAAGGTTAAAAATACCAAAAAGCTCTTATACCCAGCTTTAATTTTTTTTTAACTTTAAAGGATATAGAAGTTATTACATTGTTGATTTAAAATGTAAAAATACTTATTTAACCCTAATTAATATGATAATGATTAATATATTCAATTGAAATATCTTTATACCCCTAAGACCATGTTATTTGAGTTTTTTAAGCAAAGGCAAAACAGTATTTTTATTGCTCTAATCTACAGAAAACCGTGTCTTGGTGCTTGTTTCCTCTTAGTTTTTATATATATATATATATAATAGTGTTGCAAAAGCCGTGGGATCTAGGGTTTTTTTTTTTGTAATAGTGTTGGAATAGCTGTGAGACCTGATGAGAGAGTACTGAAGACTTTTATGCAAGCGTTTAAAGAAAATGGTGTTTGGTGGCTATGGAGAAAGCACTAAAGTTGGGAAGCACGTGGAAAGGTGGTCAAGAAACAAGCCTTGAGGAGGGGGTGGTCAAGAAACAAGCCTTGAGGTCCCTCCTTGACTCCTGACACTCATGAACCAAAATTATTGAGCCGGTAGCAATGCAAGGATTTTTTTTTTATTATTTTTTTAGCATTGTAAGTTCGTTTTGATCAATATGTTATAGCTAAAGTTTTTCCGGGCTGTGTCTAGAATTTTGTTTGCACCATTTATAAGAAAATACGCTTGCAATATCCGGTAAAAAC
>Ga0325403_1004692_pt1 | contig 12749 bp, 9 predicted proteins | sample PopdelMetagenome_19_FD_205665 | JGI IMG/M metagenome (GOLD analysis project Ga0325403, IMG submission 205665) | Populus deltoides microbial communities from Bellville, Georgia, United States - Xylem-PdKOR-R4 | ecosystem: Host-associated > Plants > Phyllosphere > Stem > Wood/Secondary xylem...
TGGTTAGGATGTCATCATCTCCATTTTCCTCTCTTAGTGGGTTTACTATTGCTTGTCTTGGCATCAAATTATATTTTTGTGAGCTGCTTCCATGAGCATTTTTAATTGCATGGACATGCAATTTCTTGGCCACTCTTTTTTTTTTTCTTTTTCCTTTTTTTTTTTGGTTCCAAGTACACTATACATTCATGAATTTACCATTATCAGGGAATCTTTTCTTTCCTGTCTTGTTATCAAGGAATAAGTTAAGAGCAAGCAAAGCATCAACTTTTATATATATATATATATATATATATATATATTAAAAACAACATTTTATAAATTCTGAGGAGTAACTTAACTGGTCAGGTCTTGAATTTATTCTCTAATGATCATAAGTTCAAGTCTTCTCATGATTATTAAAAAGTTACATAATCATTAGTTGGCCCAAACTCTTTAGATATTAATAAAACAATCATATAAAATTAAATTCATGGACAACACATTAATTTATCTTAATTTCATTAATAAAATATGAGAAATCTCATTATTTAGAGATCGATGATATCATAGTTCATCAACCTAGCTGGTTAATTATGATGGGCTATATATATATATATAGAATGCCTTTGATCATGCATCAAGTCCCCTTCCCCTTCAACGTCAAGAAATATTAATTAAATCCTAATTGGACACCACTTTCGTCCGTGGTAGCTTCTTCAATTTAATATCAACTTAGAATAGTTATATGAACTTGACAACAAATCAAAGCAGCAAAATTCATGAACATGATCTACGTTAGAAAAATATTCTTGCTTAAAATATTCTTTCAAGTATATGAGTATCATGAAAGGTCACTCTTTTTAGATTTACCTAGTTTTTTAAAATATTTTCTAAATAAAGATTTACTCTTTATAGATTTACACCACCCATTTAAAATTTTATCCTATTTTTTTCTCATAAATTTCTCATGACCTCTTATAAAATTATTTTAAATATAAAATCTTTTATATTTCATCTCACTCTTCTAATAATTTTTTTAAATATAAATTTCTCCATAATTTCTTTTTACATACTTATAAATTTTTTCAAACATAATAAATATCTATACACACGAGCCCTCTAGTCTATTACCCGAAATTTCAACCCCTCTGTTCGTGTAACTCTAGCAACAAGGAGGTAGGTAGTTCTTAATTCCCTCTTTTCATTTTTATTTTTTCTTTAACTTGACTCGCAACCGATCGAGCCACGTCCTATGGTCACACAACAGGCCCGCGGAGATGACAGTGTCCAAGGGTCGGGTGTGTAGAATAAATATATTTTGATTGGTAGGTGATTTTTTTATATAATACTGGCACCGTGACACGAGTGTGTTAGGCGGACAACAAACTAACCGGAGGATAAATAATGATACAGACAGTCCTTCAAGATTCACAATTCGGCTATACTGATACTTATACCGCAATTTTGTATATATACACGCCTCGGAGGCCTATTAACAATCCTGGCCATATATGTTCACGTACAAGCTCTAATGATTCAAGGTTTGTTTTTGCATTTTAGATTCATCAATGTTCCACTTTTCACTCTATAATTCGAATATCTCAATTTTACCCATGCAATTTTTACTTCTTATTACTTTTGATATTTTTATTTAATTTAATTCTTAGCTTCTTCCTCTCAATTATATATATATATTTTGCTAGTGACATCAAAAACCTAGATTGCCTGGCCAAACCAAGCAAGTAGAGGCAATAACTTTCCTGCTTGCGGCTCAGGTTAGTGTGAGAAAAACTTGGTTTTTTTTTTGTATTTTTATACATATTTTCTCTCATTTTGAACAGTTTTCTTATATTATTTTATTTGAGTATCTTTACACATAATAAATTTTACCACACAATTCAATAAATAAAATACTTATACTCACTTTTTATTGGATGAACAACAAAGCCAATCAAGCACTGCTTCCTAAACTAATGAAACTCGATCTCTTATTGTACAAGGTAAGAATCTTTTTAGAATAGCTATCTTGCAGGGTAAGATAAGTTTTTATAAGACTTAATTGTAAGCGAGATGTTAAAGCTCTCATCTCTCGACTATACATAAAAAATCACTTCTTTCATCGTGTAAATAATTTTTTTTACCTGTTTATCCCTTGAACAACCAAAATCAATTTAACCATTAGGGAGTTATTTTGTAGTTAACACCAGCATAATCCACACCAGTACGACCCAGTTCGTTGTTAATCGTGAAAAAACACAAAGAGATTCGTTGAAGTTCTTCACCGATTTCATCATATATTATCTCATAAAAACTATCAAAAACACAAAAAAAAACTCAAAAAAACATATTCAAAATATAGATTGATTAATGGAGTATTTAACATTAGAACTTATAAAAAACTAGAAGAGTAACGCCTTGAAATTTTAAACTACAGTGGTATAACTGAACCATTGATGAATCTATTAGGGAAAAAACAAGATTTAATGGTTTAACATAGGAACTTTGGAAACTAGAAGAGTAATATTGGAAAACCTTAAAGTATAAAGGTATAATAGTAAGATTAATGAATCTATAGGGACAAAAACGAAGTTTATCCTGAAACAGAAAGGAGTATAAATATCGTGGGCGACCATCACGTGATACAAAATCTGCCGTCAATTATTATTGAATTGAGAGGCCCAATGCCAATGCTACTGCGCAGGAAAACAGAGTAACTGACTGGCTACTACTACACTCCGTTTAGCATTTACCACACAACAAAGAAAGCAATGGAGATGGAGATGGAGATGGAGAAGACGAGAGGAGGAGAGAGTGAAGAATCAGAGAGAAGAAAACTGATATTACTGGAGAAAGTGAAGGAATGCCTTTCACAGAGACAGGATCAGAGACGAGAGGAATCGCCGTTAGTGTGGGCGATGGAAGTTGTGAAATGTTTAAAATCGTTAAAAATGGAAATGCCAAGCCCTGACTTAGCTGAAATCTTAGTCTCTCATCTCTGTTTCGATAACAACAACGCTTCTACCTGGAAGTTTCTACAACAGGCTCTTTCCTCTCGCCTCCTCTCTCCGCTTCACGTCCTGTCTCTCCTCTCCTCTAGGTATAATTAATTTTTAAGAATTTATGTTTATTATTAATTGATTAAATAATTATTATTAGTTCTTTTTATTGTATTGGTTGATTGATTGCAGAGTGATTCCGAATCGACGGTCTCAACCGGAGGCCTATAGATTGTTTCTGGAACTTTTCAGCAGATACGCGTTTTCGCTTGATACAGCTGTTGATGATGCTTGCAGAGATAAGTATGTTTTTATTTCTGTGCCAATCCTGTTTAATTAATTCAATTGAATTGAATTGAAGGTTAGGATGCAGGCAGCAATCAAACATTTTTTTTTCCAATTTTTTTTAAATTGATAAATTAAGAAGTATTCATTGTTAAAGTAAGAAGAGGAGAGAGGTGGATTTTTGTAATATTAAATTACTTGTTGAGTATTTGCTGCCAAATTTTAATTCCTATAGTATCTGTCTGTGGAAATATTGGTGGTTAGGAGGCTGTCTGATGATTTTTACTGCCTGATTGTGCTTCTGTAATGTGTTTGTGTTTTCAATGGCAATTTAGATTTCATGTTGTCATTTTCTTTCTCCTGGTTTTGTGGCACTATTCAATACTCTAGCCGAGTAACTATGGACGTTTCTCAAAGAATCATGCTTTGCTTGCTTTTTCAGGATAATTAATTCTGTTGATGCTGCTCTTCAACTTTCACGGACTTATGAAGTTCGTCTTTCAGAGCTTGGACAGTTGTTGGTGTTGTTCTTTTTTACCGTTTTTGTTGGATTGATTGATAGCACTTTTGATGATATGGGATTACAGATAAAATCTTCAGATATACAAGAGGGACCATTGGGAACAGATAATTTCCAGGATATGGACATGGATTCCAGAGGGGATTATAGTGTTGAGAGAAATGAGCATCGTGAGCTTTTAAGGAAGAAAAATACTATCATGTCCATGGAAGTGCTGGCAAAGCTTATGGAAAGCAGAAAAGCTGTAGTTCTGCTCCGCCTTGTACACTTTAACATGTATGATACATTTCCATTTCTTATTTACTTTGCCACTGAATAACTATTGTTGTTTCCACAACTGAATTGTGTGTATCTTTTTTTTTTTTTACTCCTATTCTTTTGATGCTAATGTGAACGAAGATGGTGCCAACTTTGTGTTGACATTACTTTGATAATGCATACTTTCAACCCATCTTTTCTGCTCTTTATCAATCTTTACACTTTTAGTTCTCTAATTGCTATATTCGTTTTTTTCTCATTTTATGTTCTGATTGTGAATCCCATAATGACTTGATTGGTAGTGGTACTCTTTTGTGTACCCTCAAGCTCATGTTCTTAGGATAGTGTATGGTATGCTGGGGATGGCATCTATATATGGATCAACATGTGCCTGTAATCATCCATGTCCTACTGTTCTAAAATGTAAGAGTTGTACACCAAAACAGGAACCATTCATTTGCACATGACCGTGGAAGGAAACACTTATCACCAATGAGATCACAACCCAAATGCCATAATTAATAAATTTCTCTCATTATTTTCTGTCTTTGCATTTCTACTCTCTTATAACTTATAAGAGCTTAAAAGATGATACGACAGAACAAAATGAGGGAGAAGGACTTACATAGCCAACTAACTAGAAACTGAAGCATAGCGAGTTACTCTTTTATAGTTCATGTTATACAGTGGTTGCTTTCTTTACTGAGGTCGCCCACTAGGCATATCTGATTAGAATTGGATATGTTTCTCAAAATTAAAGAGTTCCATTGTCACTTTTCTTTAACTGTTTAACAATAAATGTTAAGTAGAGACCTTGTGATGAATTGGAGCTGAACAAGTTGGATTGCCATCTCCACAACAAGAAGTAAAAAAGAAGCCAATGGCTGTTATACTTCGTTTTTCTTTTTGGAGAAAAGAATCATGGGACCAAGAAGAAAACATTGCCTCTTTATTTTACGCATGCTATTAGAACTATGCTCACATCTATACTCTACTTAGTATAATTAAAATTTGTATAATGCCATCCCATTTCTTAAGGTTGTAAATGTCTGAACCACGTACATTCACATCTGTTGCTACAAGCCACCTTTTCTACATTTGTTTCAATATTTTCCTTCACAGGCCTGAAAAGTTCCATGGCCTCCTACAGAGGCTGTGGTTTTCTGAAGCCAATAAATTGGCATCCTCAAGTATGAAGCCTGCAAGCCAGGTTTTTGAAAGATTCTCAGCCAGCATCCGCAACGTGTGTGATTTTAAATACCAGTTAAACAAGGGCCAACTTGTTCGGATGCTTACGGATATCAGACAACCACATAAGCGGCTGTCCTATTGCAATTCTGAATCTGTACAGTCTGCTTGTTGGGCTCCCTTTGATATTTACCTAGAGCACATAATGGATGGGAAGCAACTTCTTATTACTTCAGGAGTTAGTATGCTCACAGGTAATGATCTTGAAGTTATATGTGCATATTTCAATCTATATTTGTGCTTTTGGGTAGGAGGTATATGTATTGACTTTCTAAAATGCATGGTTTTTCTTTTTCTTTTTTTTTTCCCCTAAAAATCATATTTTGAGTACTTAAAAAAAACCGTGTGGAAGTGGCAATGACACATTTTCTGATTTGCATGTTATAATTGCAGAAACAATTATGTTGCTTCAGGTTTTTAATCGGGCAAGCTGGCAAGAAACCTTCCTAGCACTCTGGCTTTCTGCTCTTCGGCTTGTGCAACGAGTTGAGATCTATCTATCCTAACTTTTTTTCTTGCAGAACATATGCATCTCCGTGTAGTCTGAAGCTTATTCCATTTCATGGCTCGCTGCAGGAACATGACCCTCTGGAAGGCCCTATTCCACATCTTGAGTCTCGTCTTTGTATCCTTTTGACCATTGTCCCTTTAGCAATTGCTAATATTATGGACGACGAGGCGAAGTTTTGCTCTTCTTCTCTTCAGGGAGCTGCAAAATCTGGGTTCATAGAGATTGATGGACATGAAAATCAAGTGGATGGGAAGGGCCAAACTTCAAGAAAAAATGGGCTTATTTCCTCTCTTCAGGTCCTTGGACAATTCTCCGGGCTCTTATGCCCTCCAGCATCAGTTATTGGTGCAGCTAATGCTGCAGCTGTAAAGGCAGCCAGCTTCATTTCTAATTCCAAGAGTGCAAGGGGTGGTTCAGTTTGTGGCACTCACAGCGATTCTGATATAAATGCAGGTATCTTAGAAGTATTTAGTTCACATCTAGGATCATAGAAAATTCCAACTCTGAATCCATACTTTATGGATTGAAATGCACAGATACTTTTAACTGGCTGCTGCTTTACACGGTATCTTGGCAATATTTATCCTTTTCAGGTGGTAATTTGAGGCATCTCATTATCGAAGCTTGCATTGCAAGAAAATTAATAGACACGTCTGTATACTATTGGCCTGGTTATGTGTCTGCTTCAGTCATCTCATTTATAGATTTACCACCAGCTCAAAAATCTCCTTGGGTAATATTTATGGAAGGAACGCCATTCAGTAATTCTCTTGTGAATTTTCTACTCGCAACACCTGCTCCAAGGTAGAATAGAAAATTTTCCAATTAACCTCTAGTTGACATACTTGTAACTGATCTCCTTCATTGCTCTTCTGTTAAAGTTTAGCAGAGATAGAGAAGCTATATGATATTGCATTAAATGGGTCAGTGGAGGAGAGGTCAGCAGCGGCAAAAATTCTTTGTGGTGCATCCCTAAGCCGTGGATGGAACATTCAGGTTTGTATGTGTACTATATTGATGCCAAAAATTCCCAAATTGTTTGTTTGGTGACCATTGTAGAAAATAGTAGTTCTTAGCCAATATATTTTAGTGCTTTATTCATAAGTTTCAATTCTTGAGTGTACTGTTTGCTCTGATCAATGCCTGCCAAAGGAAGATGAACATGCATTTTTAGATTTGTTGACTTGCTGTGGACTAGGGATGGGGGTTTGTTTACTAGTGTTTCTTAATTGAAGATGTTTTTTCTATCCTTTCTTTTTAATGTTTATCAGGAACATGTGCTGCACTACGTGGTGAAGCTTCTTTCTCCTCCTAAGCCTTCTACACATACTGGACAAAGGAGTCACTTAATTGATTATATGCCTATGTTAAGTGCCATCCTTTCTGGAGCTTCTTCAATTGATACTGTCCATGTGCTTTCTTTGCATGGTTTGGTAGGTGAAGTACTGTTCCTTTTTATGGTATTTACTCCTCGAGTATGCAATGACTTTAGACTCTTTCTCACTCTTTCTCAAACAAAGCCATTTATTTATCCATGCTGGCTATTATAGGATTAATATCTTGCCATCCAGCCCGCTATTTGTCTTGAATCTATTTGCTGTTTTTCAGGTGACTTTGTGTCACATTGATGTGGGCTTTTCTTAATCGTAAGAATAATGAATTATTAAAGAGCTATGTGGGCTGCTTGGCTGGTCAAAGCAGGTTTTAGCAGGATCATCTCATTTGTTTTAGCCTAAGGCCAACATGAAATCAAATGCATATGCTGAAGCTGCACCAACCAGTGCCTTAACCACTATCCATCATTAATATGCTGTTCTTACACACCCATTGTTCTTGAACTGCTGAAATCTGTTTTGAATTTCTATCACCGCCTCTTAGACACTTATAAAGTATTGCAAGTTGGATCTTCTTTGAGTTCTGATGGATCTTTGTTTATGTTCATGTAGATCCCTGAAGTTGCAGCTTCTTTAATGCCTCTTTGTGAGGTGTTCGGGTCACTTGTGCCTACATCAAGTAACATATCAAGCAAAGGTGATGAGCCCTCCATTTACATGGTTTTTTCTTCTGCCTTTCTCTTTCTTCTGCGTCTATGGAAATTCTACAGACCCCCTATCGAGCAGTGCTTAACAGGAGGAGGAGCCATTGGAGGTGAACTCACTTTGGAGTATTTATTATTATTGCGCAATGGTCGCATTGCATCTCACAATTATTCTGCCCAGGATGAAATTAATAGCAATCAGGTTCAGCATGAATATTCATCAGATAAACCCGAATATGTTGATTTTTATCCAAAACTGCGAGCTTGGTATTGCCAGAACAAGTCCTGTATAGCCTCTCCGCTTTCTGGCATTTCCACTGGAAATCCTGTTCATGAGGTTGCTAATAAAGTCTTAAACATGATTTACCGGAAAATGACTAAAAGTGGGTCCTCATCCGGGAATTCTTCAACAGTTACAAGCAATAGTTTATGTGGGTCCCCTCCAAGTACTGCTGAAGATCCTTACCAGAGGCCCATGCTTCCTGCATGGGATGTGTTGGAAGCCATCCCTTTTGTTCTTGAGGCAATTTTAACAGCTTGTGCTCATGGACGACTTTCATCTCGGGACTTGACCACAGGTTAATCACAAGTCTAGCTTTAATTGTTGCAAAGGATTTTTAGTTTGTGCTTTGGTTTCGGTTTTATTTGTTATGGTTAGGGTTCAAACTATCTCCTTGATCTCTAAAACTCCTGTCTTGTTATTAGAAGAATAACAGCTGTGCTATCAAGATTTATAAGTATAATTGAGTCTCTCTAATGTGTTCCCCTCTGGCATGCATAGACTTGAGAACTCTTGAATCCTTGCAGGCCTAAGGGACCTCATTGACTTTCTTCCGGCAACTCTTGGAACCATTGTCACTTACTTTGCTGCAGAAATCACTCGAGGTATATGGAAACCAGTTCCAATGAATGGAACTGATTGGCCTAGTCCAGCAGCGATCCTTTCAGCTGTTGATTCTGAAATAAAAGAAATACTTGCTGCTGCAGGAGTTGATTTTCCATGTGGTTCCTCTGGTACATTTCAGCAGCAAATTCTTTTGATTTATTTACACTGATTTACTATTGCATGATAAATTTTTAATGCATTTCATGTCTGCTGTTCACCAGCAAATTTTTTTTTTTTGTTAAGGGATATCACCTAGTTAGGATCTTTGCTGACTTGTGAGAAGGGTGTTATCCTGCCTTCAACCTTTTTGCAAGAAGTGATTATGCTCTCATGATTCAGTTATGCTCTCTGGTTAAGACTCTGCACCCTATCTACATTCAAGGCCCAAAAATTAGTACTTCACCAGGCTTTCATCTCCTTCTCCATGTCTTTGTATGTAGAAATAACTTCCTAATGATTAAACAAGGCCTTCTTGTATGATCACCGTATTTACTGTAAGGTAATTAGCTATGTCAGTTAACCTTGCCTTTATGGGGACGTTACATGGTGCAGACTTTCGTTGAGTGTTTGAATGCTCATATTGCTTCTGTTCTGGTTTACCTTCTCTTGTTCATGGACTTCTTATAATAGGCAACTCAGCCAGTGATGCAATTATTTGTCATATTTGGATGCACATTATAGATTAACACTGACACGTATGAAATTGTCATTTGAAGAGGAGAATGCTAGTGTTTTGCTTGCTAAATCCTGTATAATCTCTTGCAGGGCAATCACCTCCCATGCTTCCATTGCCAATGGCAGCTCTGGTCAGTTTAACCATCACTTTCAAACTCAACAAGAGCCATGAATACATACATGCCGTAGTTGGGCCTGCCCTGGAAAATTGTTCGTCAGGTTGCCCTTGGCCTAGTATTCCTATAATTGGCTCTCTGTGGGCCCAAAAGGTCCGTCGCTGGCATCACTTCATAGTTGTATCATGTGCTCGCTCTGTCTTGAAACGAAATAAAGTAGCCGTTGCCCAGCTCCTGAGGAGTTGCTTCTCATCATTCCTTGAATCACTTAACGATTCCACATCTTTGTTGACCAATCAGAGCAGCGTAAGTCGTCTATTGGGCACCACTATTGCAGTTCCTGGTGTTTCTCCTTCCCTCGCACCTGGATTCCTGTACCTTCGCTCTTGTCGGACTATAGAGGACATTCAATACATAAATGGTGTGGTCATAGGTCTTGTAACAGAGTATGCAAGGGAATTAGCCACCAGGTGGACTGGGATGGACTCCTCTCGCTTGAAGTCTAGCCAGGCATCCCTATCCCATGCAGCTGCCAAGGCAAGGGAAGTTGCCATACTGGGTGCGAGCCTGTTATGCTTGTCAGGTGGGATGAATCTGATTCAAGAGCTTTACCTGGAGACTATCCCAACATGGCTGCTCTCATCCAAAAAAGAGAAACTTGGTGAGGTCAGTGCCGTGTCCCGTATATTGGAAGGGTATGCAATGGCATACATGGTGGTTCTGTCGGGCTCAGCTTTATGGGGCATAGGGCCCACACCTCCAGCATGGGCATTGTCTAGAAGAGCGCGAGTGGTCGGCGTCCACATGGACTTCTTGGTTCGAGTGTTGGAAGGAAATATTTCACTTGGCTGCCATCCAGCGACATGGAAAGCTTATGTATCTTGTGTAGTGGGTCTAGTAGTGAGTTTTGCTCCAGCGTGGATTCAAGTCGTGAAGCTGGAAACATTGAGGAAATTGGCAAGTGGATTGAGAGGGTGGCATGAAAGTGAGCTGGCTCTCTCTCTGCTTGAAAGAGGTGGGGTTGCAGCCATGGGCTCTGTAGCTGAGCTGATAAATGTAATTAGTTGAGTTTTGAATGCAGAAATGCAGTGTCCATCAGCTGTCATTTGAGTTCTGAATGAGATTAGTAAGGTCCATCAAATGTCGTTAGAAATTGGTGTCTTTACACCGCCGTTATAGCAATATTTGAAGGCCGTAGCTCAGAATGTCAGAGAGACCTCCGGGGCAGGCTGACCTACGACCTTTTGGAGAGTAACCTGTTAGTAGTTGAGTGGTGGCAGCTACCTTCATGATAATTTTTTCCTTTTCTTTAAGCAAATAGTTTTGGGGTCAAAATCTTGATCTCCTCCGTGTACGAAACCTTTTAACTGTCTCTGCAAATGCTATCATGTGTTTCCTGTGTCGCGGGCCGAAGTCCCATAGAAGAAGCCAGGAGTGATACCAAATGGCGTGGGGCGATCATTTGTCCTGGTCTCGTGTTGAAGAAAGATATCATCCAACGAAAAAAACAATATGAGCAGCTTAGGACATCAGATCTTGCTTTGCCCATGAAAGGTCCTCCGCCGACAATAGAGAGGCCTCCTCCTTGGTAAGTAGCCACACTTTGACTTGGGATTCTTTTCTTCCTTTCACTTTCCCGTTGGGTGGAATTGACAGGATGCATGTACCCATCTAATGTTATTCTTTTTAATTAAAATAATCTTCTTAATCTTTAAGCACGTCTAATTTGAATCATTTGAATTAATAATAATAATAATAATAAATAAATAAATAAATAAAAGACTTCTAGATGGAGTCTTCAAACCAACTGCAATTTATGAAATTGAAATTGAACTGTTTTCAATTTTCATCTCAATTTGTATAATTCTATTTATTGTGCAATTGTGCTGTACTTGAACACAGGCGGGAGAAATTATGGTTAGTGCGTGCTAGTGTTCTCTGTTGTTTTGTTTTTAAAAGTTAATTTTAATTGAAAATATATTAAAATAATTTTTATTTATTTATTATATTAACATATTAAAATCATTAAAAATATTTAAAAATATATCAATTTAATGTTGTTTTTAGTGAAAAGCATATTGTAATACAAAAATAAACATTCATTTTATTTTGGCCCAGTTTAAGTTGAATCGGCTTTTTATCGAATTATGATTTTTTTTAAAATTAAATTATTTTTTTAGTTTTTTTTAAGATTGTATTCATACGTTAATGTTAAAAATAAATTTTAAAAAATAAAAAAATATACTATTTTAATATATTTTTAAGTGAAAAAATAATTTCAATTATTCTCTCACATAATCTTTCATTTTGATACATTTCTTAAAAAAAAAAAAAAACTTTAAAACAACCTCATTCATACTCTCTCTTTGAATCTTAGTCAACCAGCTCATGCATTTCATTCATTCCATTCCATTTATTTCGTGTGGTTTCAATGGAGAGCAGGCTCAAATAAACAATAATATAAAAAGTTAAGTGAGGTAAAAATCAAGGATAATGCTAATGGAATCATCTTATAATTATTTCACCTTGGGTGGAAAAATTAACCTATCTTATTCACACAATCCGTAGACTGTGGTAGATGAGACACCAAGGAAAAAGGCATGATCCTCATCTCTACAACACATTGGGGCCCAGGTGGGTGATGGGCAAACAAGCTTAGTTTTTTGTGTGGTTATAGTGCTTTACTTTATAAATCCCCAACTCCATAAAATAATATTAATAAAAAAAAAAAAATAGGCATTCTCACATTACTCACCTACCCTTCTATCATTCTTTTTAGATTTTTTTTTCTACAATTATGGTGGCACAAAGAGTATGTTTAAAAAAAATATTTTTTTTATTTTTTATACTTTAAATTAATTTTTTATATTTTAAAATCATTTTAATATAATAATATTAAAAATAAAAAATATTATTTTAATATTTTACGGAACTAAAATCACTTAAAAAAAAATTATTATTATTATTATACTTTCAAACATCCTCCAATTTTTTTTTTTCTTGGAGGGCAGCCAAGATTATAAATCTTTTTTACAGGTTAGAATTTAAGTTTTGCTAGTTTAGACTCTAAAGTTTTAAATTATTCAAGAAAAAAACTATAATTTTATTTTACAAGGGTCAGTCCCAACCTTCCTGACTCCGCACCCAGTGCTGCTGTTCATTGAATTACTCGTGAGAGACTAAAAATTGGGTAAAACTCTAAGAATCAAACGAAGTATTCAGATTCAAATTTAC
>Ga0325403_1004695_pt1 | contig 12743 bp, 5 predicted proteins | sample PopdelMetagenome_19_FD_205665 | JGI IMG/M metagenome (GOLD analysis project Ga0325403, IMG submission 205665) | Populus deltoides microbial communities from Bellville, Georgia, United States - Xylem-PdKOR-R4 | ecosystem: Host-associated > Plants > Phyllosphere > Stem > Wood/Secondary xylem...
GTGTTTCCTGCGCTAAATGATTTGTACTGTTGTAATGAGTTTCAAGGACAACCCAGAGCGAACAAGTGAGTCTTGCCAAATTAGGAGGATCTGTGTTACGAACTATGTTTTCAAAGACAAGATCCATGGTTTGAATCGTGTAAATATGCAGGACTTTTTACTCCATAAAACTATCGCAGCTATAATTATTTTGGTTTTTCAATTTCCTCACCATGCATAAAACTTCGTTGCTGGTTCATGCAAGGATCTAGTTTCAGTAGGGGCATGGTTTCTCTCTTAATAAAAAGTTGCCCTTTCAAACACCTTTGTTGAGGATCTATGGAATGCTTGGAAATAAAAATGGAATGTTCTGTAATTAGTTATCAGCTCGGGGGAGAAAAGAAAACCCATGTGAATGAAGAAAATTGAACAAGAAAGAAACAGTAAAAAAACCATTGTGGGTGTTGAAAGGAGCATTTTCAAAGAAATTTGGTGGACAAATATAGAAACTGACGAAAGGTTGAAGAAGATACCATTGGATGACACGTATTCCAAACGGCTAGTCCATCTCGGGCTTCATTCCTGCCCAGCACTTGTAGGCTTAATTTCAAGCTGAGGCTTAGTTCAAAGCCTGGTGTCTAAGTAATACCTTCGCTCTTTTTCTTTTTCTTTTTCTTTTTCTTTACTGATGCATTTTTATTTTTATTTTTGTCTATTATGTATTTTTCAATATTTTATTCTAAGAAATGTTTTTTTTATGTGTGTTATTATTCTTCGAAACTACCTTTTTCATTCCATCAAATAAATACTGAAGAAAATTAGTAGCCACAGAAAATTATAATTTATTATATAATTTCTAGTTTATATTGATAAATAAATGCATTAAACAAAATAACTTATTATTTTTTTAAAATTAGTTAAAATAAAATTTTAATACTCAATATAAAATAAAATAAAAATAACAATATCTAATTATTATTACAAATATATAATTATACATGTATAAAATAAACTTTACCAGATTTTATTATGTTTTGTCTATCATTAAATAAACAGAATAAAAATTAATCATAATGTCTTATATATTATTACCAAATACATTTCTATTTTCATCTAATGTTTTGTCTATCCTTTCAATTTTAATTGTTTGTCTTTTATTTTGCATAGTCCAATTGTTAAATTTATTGTGTTGTCACATTTATACTCATTGACATGTTCCCTTACTATTCATAGCATTTTTTTATCCCTAATTTTTATTTTTATTTTTATTTTTATTTTTATTTTATACGTTTTAATCAATTTTTTTTTTCATCCTTACAAGTTATATTGGTTCGATCTTATAAGATTCCATTAAAAAAAATAATTGAAAAAATAAGAATTGAGATTAACAATAAAAAAGAAGTTTTTCTTTCTTTTTTTACAATTCAAGAGGTGCTTCTTTCTACATTTTGATTCTTGTTTTTTTTTTAATTTTATATTTCATTCATAAAATTTTGTTTTTTTCTACATTTTAGTCCTTAACCAATATAAGAGAAGAGAAAAAACTTCTGTAAAGATAAAAAAAAGATAGAAAACTTTTAGTTGATTATATTCTGGTCATAAAAAAAAATCTTGAGTTCAACGAATTAGAAGAGTTCAATGAAAATTGTTTGAATCTTTAATCATCTAAATATGATTTTTAGATGAAAAAAAAGTTGAAAATTAGTTTTTGAAAAGTTGAAAAACTCAACCTTAAATTTTCAATAATTAGAAGTGACTAATATTTGTTATACAATGATATCAAGCTTTTCAAATGAGAATAGATGTTTTTAATGATAATATTATTAATTACTTTCTAATTAATTATACATGAATTTAATATTATTTTTTTCTCAAATTTCTCATAAATATTCAATAAGTATAATATCTTGTTTTTTTTGAAGTTTTGGTACAATTTTCTCAAATTAATTATTCCTTTAATTTTTTATAAGGCATATTTTTTTCTCTTTTAGTGAAACTTGCTTTTAAAATCATAAAAAGCTTTTATTAAAAATGTCATGCTATGAATAAAAAAATTATTTTTCTATATTAAAAAATACATAAACAAACAGCACTACTGTACCTAGACAGGTTCATGTATCAAATTTTTTCCCCCAATAAAAGTCTTTAAAATTAGATAAATACAATTCTCGGAACGGAGCGCTCGGGGGCAATTAAACTTGTTTTACTTCTACGACGCTAAATCTAATTAGCAAATATTATATTATTTTTTGTTTCGATAATACAAGAAACAAAACATAATTTTAATTACGAGAAGCAAAACTGGGTGAAAGAATTCCAGAAGAAATTAGACGAACCATGATATCAATGAGAGCAGAAAACCACAGGTAGCCGTCAAAGCGGATTAGAACCATTAAGTTCCCCTTGTAGAAGAGAACATAGCAACAACATTGATAAATAAAAATTTCGGCAGCAACAAATAAATAATTGCAATAGCAGCAGCTCAGAGCACTTGTGGTGATGAAAAACACAGGATACAGCAGTAATTGCAGCCCACAATCATATCACAGCCCCATCGAGACGATCAGACGGCCTCCAACTGCAGAAAACATGGTAGAAGCATCAAAGCAGCAGGCAGCAGCCTGGTAAGTTGGCTATAGCTGCAACTTTATGAATGATCCGACCTTCAAAAAAAATATTCAGAGTCATCACTTGCACCACCGTCCCTTAGCATTATTGACTTCTTGTTTTATCTCTCCGCCACCACTGGACTATTCCTTTATGCCATACTGTCGTCAATGAATCTTCTGACGGTCACTACAATCAATACAATATCAAAGTCAAACCCAAATTAATTATTCATAAAGAGAAAACCATGGCTGAGAGAAAGGAACATTTCACAGCATTTTTCATGGGTGATTCAGCTCGAAGGTTGTTTGCTCTTGAGCCCTTTAAGAGACGCTATCTTTTCTTACAAATTATAATAAATCAAAATAAAAGTTGCAATAACTGAATTTCCACTGGGCATAACAATCACGAAAAGAAGAAAAATGAAACCAAATGTTAACTGGAGTAATCGCATGGGGTATTTTTTTTCTTATACTATATATTTTGTTTTTTTTTGATTTAGCATAAAGAACGTATCGGTGAAAGGCACTTGTAGAGATGCATAGTATGAGAGCAAATGAGGTCTCCTACAAGTTCAAACATATTTAATTTCTAGAAGCAAGCTGTTGTGAATAGAACACAGTTGACGAGAAATACAGAAGGAACACCATTTCTTGTTATCTACAAGATCACACTCGATTTCTTTCATGTCCTTCACCTTTTGTTTCCACATACAACTATTGATACAATAAACAATTATAGTTTTTGTTAAGGAAAATGAATGAAATGTAGAAGTACAGCAATAACAACTTGAGCATACCAGAATCAGGTCGAAACTGCCATCAGGCTATATGTCTCAGCATCTGGCGTAGCACCCCCTAAAATATCCTTCTCAAGAGATTTGGATTGTTGGCTTGCACATAAGCCTTTATTAAGATATTCAATACAAAAGCATCCCTTGTGTACTTTGTTTTTGTGAGTTCTTCAAACTCCTCAGCATTAACTACATCACCCTTTTCTGCAAAAAAATCAATTATTAAAAGAGTAGTCTCCAACCACTGGGTTGAATTCTTTACCCTATTGCTTGTTGTCAATTCTTTTTGAGCATATCAAAATCAGGGTCGAATCTGCTCAGCAAGTTTGATCAGGCTATATGTCTCAGCATCTGGCCTAGCACCCCCTAAAATCATCCTTCTCAAGAGATTTGGACTGTAAATCTTGGCTTTCACGTAAGCCTTTATTAAAATATTGAATACAAATGTATGCCTTACGTACTTTGCTTTCGCAAGTTCTTCAAACAACTTCTCAACGTTAACTACATCACCCTTTTCTGCAAAAAGTTCAATTATTGATAGAGTAGTCTCCAACCATGGGGTTGAATTCTTTACCCTATTGCTTGTTGTCAAGTTTTTCCCCATTTCTAGAGTCTTCAAGGCTTCCTCCACCAAGTTAGCCTTTAAACAACCCAATGCAAGATGTCGAAAAGTTATGGAATTTGCTTTGCACCCATTGATCTCCATTTCCCTAAAATTCCCAGTTGCTTTCTTAATAAGCCCATGTTTACAATACACGGATAACATGGAATTGAACTGCTCAGTTGATCTCAACCCATGTATTGACTTCATCTCTAACCAAAGCTCTTCAGCTCGGCTAAGCTGTCCAATTTTACCATATGCTTCAATTGCAAGCATGTAACTTTTAGACCTAACATGAGGCAGTTCTAGTACAATGCCCCAAGTTCTTTCTAGTTCCTTCTCCTTTCCTAAATGTCCGTACAATATGATCAAAACATCAAGTGTTGACCAGTTGTCTCCACTACATGACTTCTCCACAGCTTCAACATATGCTTCAGCCACAGTATACAACCTTGCAGCTGCATGCGCGGTAGCTAATATGCAGAAAGATACTTCATTCGGCTCAACTTTAAATCTCTTCATATCATTAAATACCTTCACTAACCCATCAATATTATGTTCATTTGCTTCAATCTTCATCAGGATATTATATGTTGAAACATGGGGAACCACCTTATCAGCCCTCATTTGAGCAAGGATTTTCGGGATCATTTTCCTACTGCCAGGTGAGGAATGGAGGATTATAAGGCGGTTGAAAATCAAATATGAAATAGGATGACCTTGTTCCCTCATTTTCTTCATGTAATCAAGTGAAAGCCTAATGACACCTTTTTCCAAGCATGAAATTACAAGATTGTTATACAGCAACTCGTTCCGAAACTCAGACGGGACACGCAAGAAGAGCTTTTCGCCATGTGATATCCCATGATGTTTGGTTGTGAATTCCAACAAATAAGAGTAGTCTAGTTCCTTGAGCCTGTAGGGCCTCTCCCTTACTACCCATTCCATCACCTGATAAAATGTTGTGGTGTAACTCGTTAAAGCATTTAGACAAGAACTAACATTGCTATTTAAGTTATGTTCTCAAAGAACTATAAAGACAACACTAATAAACACACCTCAAGTGCGCGTTTGTTTAATCTGAGCTTCCTTAAGCGATTAATAGTGTGAAAGACGTCACCTCGATGAATGGGAAAACCCTCGCCCATCCAGCTTTGAAAGGCATATCCAACTGATTCTCCTCTCGGAAGTTTCTCAATTCTCGAAGATAAGCACTTCAGTCCTTCTGGGTCTAAGCTTTTCTTGGGAAATTTATCAATTGTGTGGGTATTTAGAAAGTTGAAGCAAGTATAAGGTGTTTGATAGACAGATAAAGAGGGGATAAAAAGTGTTTGATTAATTGTTTGTGAGAAACGGCGATGCCTCAAAAGAGCTAGTGCCTGCATGCTTTTCTGTATTTCAGGACAAGTGGACAAGAAGAAGAGTATAAAGGTTTTTCCTTTTCTCCGATTGGATACAAGCGCCTGAAAAGGTTAACAGGTGCAGCATAAAAGTAAAACCAAAAGTCAGCCAGCATCAAAATTTTGACAAGGATATATATCCTACTTGAAAGTGGAAGCAGTTAATATAAAATCTTCTTACCAGATAACGCTAAGTGATTCCCTCTAATGCAGACAATAAAACTCAACTCAGTTACCATTGCCTCCATAACAGCTGCTGCAGCAAATGGTAGGGAACATAAATAACTGAAGCATTAACCTTTGTTCCAGTTGTTGCTTACTCAACATACTTGAAACAGGAATTGCAAAGTTTTCTGCTTGACCTTGACCCTTCTGTGGTGTTATGCGATCAACCTCCTTCAATGAAACAGTAACTGGAAAATTGGTAAGATCTCTATTTAGGTAACAAGTTCTTTATAAAATTGACACGCATAAGTTTCTCATTTGTGTTTAGTTCTGTTTGTGCACCAGCTCACCGATAGCTAAAATTGAAACAGATACACACAAAGGGTGATTCTATATCAATATGTTACATATTGTAACAAGCCATAATCAATCCTGAAGGTTCGCTCCTATCATATTAAATCTCTCACTTATACCTAAATCCCTAAAGGATCCTTCGTCATTCAAAGATGTTAAACTTAACACAGAAAATTCCATAATGACTAAAAGAAGCCCTTGCTGGGTGGCAACCCCAATAAATACTCTCTCCTCTGTAAAAGCACCACATGAGCTCATTTCCACCACCCAGTCAGTGCCCGAATTCACATATCCCAGAATCCCACCAAATCAGTTAAGATTAGTCACAATGCACAAAATAAAAGCAAGCGCGCAACACAGAGGGAAACAAGCTGTTTTCGCTTCTTATGAATAATGAGATTGCAGAAGCAGGGAATCCCAATAGGATCATTATTAAAAAATAAATTCCAAGAACAAATACATAATTTGCACTACATTTTCTGACTGCTAGAAAAAACATCAAACATCTTATGTGCATAGACGCAAAACACACACAAAGCAATTGTAATGGTAATCCAAGCATCCAATGGCTGATTATTAATAAGAGAAAACACTAAAAAGGGAAAAGAGAAAACGACAGAAATTAAAAGGATATCCAAGAACAAAGATAAATGGACAGAAAAAGAAAGAAATTGTTAGGAAAGCTGTCAGTTGAGGAGATAAGAGCGAACCTAAAATTTTTCCATTGGGTTTCTATTCGAATTGTAATAAGGATGATGGGCTTCCAATTCCACGGCTTTTGTGGCGCTGGTGGTAAAGTGCTTGTGCTCCTGCTGGAAATGCAGCGAAGAAGGCAGAAAGTGCAAACCGGTTTTCAGCGGAGGAGGAGGAGAAAGGCTGTGAAAAACCTTTTTTTAACACGATACGAAATGTATAATATAAATTTAAATGGTAAAATCACAAGAAAAATATTTTAATTAATTATATATTAATAATTTCAGTTAAGTAGTAAATAATAATATAATATAATTAAAATAAAAGTGAAATAAATAATATAAATGTCCAAACATCTTAAAATACATAATTTAAATAAAAAATCATACATGGTTTAAATAATTTAAAAATATAAAAAGAAAAAAAATAAGATTGAACAGCTATGTTTTATTGATAGAGTTTCAGAATATTTTCTAGATGACAGGTCTTAAAACACACTGCAGGCAACTAGTGAGATGATACAACTTTCTAAAGTATATCACTAATTTCAAAAAAAATTAACAGAGACCAATACAGTGAAGTTGTGACAACAAGAACAAAAACGAATAAAATGACATCAATTTAATCTCATGCTATTCCACTTCCCACCTTTTTTATGTTAGTAACAAGTTCTAGAAATAATATCCAAATATCCCACCAAGCAAGACATGTATTTCAAGTTCTCTCTGAATCTTTGTCGTCTCTCTTTGTAGTTAACAAATGGTTAATCTAAAACACAGTATTTCTCTCTATATAAATATTCCTATCTCTTATTTTACTCATTTAATTCCTCACCATCTATCTCTGTCTTCCCATGGTTTCGATCCTCCGATCATGCATTCCTGGCTTAAAATAGAGTATAAGGTTTTCCCATACCCAAGATTCTCTAATGCTGGTGTTAGTTTGCTAAGATTGAAAATTTGAGATTTGGACAACGGGGAAAGGGGAGACTGGGGAGTGGGGACTATATAGTGAAGTGTCAGGGGACTCAAACAGGGAGACAGTAAATTTTTTAATTTTTGCGGGTTAAAACTTGAAATCGGTCAAACTCGTAAAATTGGTCCGATTTTATCAATTTTGATCGAGTTTGATTGATTTCGAATTTTAACCAGATTTGACACGTTATATACATGTTGACTTGTAAAATCGTAAGATTTTAAGAGTCAACTCGTGATTTTAACAACCTTGAGGAGGAGCTTATTTAAATTTAAGGCTAGTTTAACTTTCGTAAAAATCTGATTTAATTAAAAAAAATTAAATGATGTCGTTTTATGTTTATGTTTTTAAAATTTTTTAAAACCATGTTATTTTTTTATTTATTTGATGAACTTATATTACCCTATATATTATTCATGAATTAAGTCTTGAGTAAGTTATGGGAGTAATTATAGGTCTATTGGATTAACCTACAACCCAACTAAAGTTTTTTAAAACCTAAAATATAAAACTAAGTTGATTTATCTTATCAAGTCGGGTTTGATAATATTATTTTTACCTATAAAGTTTAGATGGCTTATCGACCGAGTTTTTAATTAGAATGATATTTCAAAAATTATTTAATTATACCAATATTTTTTAACCAAAGTTAAAAATATTTATGGTTATGTTTTCAATTTTTTTACATAATTATATTAAAATTAATATGCATATTTAAGAAAAACGATTGTATATGAATATCCAATGAGATTAAAATATTTTTTATTCTTATTTTTTATGTTTTTTTAAATTAATTATTTTTTATATTTTTATTGTTGCTTTAAAAAATGAGATATTTTTTTCTTAGCTTAAAACTATCTTACCAATCATGATATATGAAAAACTACACTTGATAAAAATATATTTTTTTTGTCAAAACTCAAAAAAATAAATAAATGATTAATGAAAGGAGTGTTTTGGCTAAAGAAATATATTTTAATCATATATAATCATTTAAATTCTTGCAAAATTTTTATTTTTATTACTTTAAGTTTTTTTGTAAAAAAAAACAATATTTTTAATGAAAAAATCAAGCTATTACAAAACAAGTCTAGTAGAGACAAAGAAAGAAGCCATTTTGACGGTGTTTTCGCTTCCAGTCATGCTTTTGTCAACCTCGTTATCTGTGCCAATAGATTGAAAGCTCTATAATGAAAAAACTCTGAAGTTTATTCCCCATCAAATCAAAAGTTGAAAGATGAAATTATAAAAGAAAACACACACAAATTGTGATTAAAAAAACAAAAGAGAAAATTGAAATAAAATTTAATTAGAGGAGAGTTAATTTAAAAACAAATAAGTTTTAACAAAAAATAAATAAATCAAAAGAATGAGGGCTAAATTGAAAATAATAAAACAACATAAACTTTGATTGAAGGATAAAATTAAAAACCAACAAAACTTTAATAAGAAAAGTCAAGGGAAAAAATAAAAAATTAAAAGAATAAGGATTGAATTGGAAAAGATATATATGATAAATTGTAATTCAATGACTAAATTAATAACATTTAAAACTTTTATAATAGTACCAAGGATGAAAAAAAATATAAGGACTGAAATTGATAAATCTAAAGAAAAGATAAAAATAAATAAATTGGAGGGTTAATTTAAAAACAAACAAACAAACTTTAACAAAAAAAAAAATCAAAAGAATGATGGTTAAATTAAAAACAATAAAACAACATAAATTTTGATTAAATGATGAAATTAAAAATCAACAAAGTTTTAGCAAAAGAGCCAAGGGGAAAAATGAGAAATTAAAATAATAAAGACTAAATTGGAAAAATAAAACTTGAATAATTATAATTTAAGGATTAAACAAAAATACTTAAAACTTTTATAATAGTACCAAGGATGAAAATAAACAATAAAAAATATAAGGACTGAAATTGACAAATCTAAAGAAAAGAGGGCAAAAGTGTATTTTCTCTGGAAGAGAAAACAAAAGCGACCACCGATAACAAATTTCCTATCATCCGCCACCATGCATCATCTCATAAGAAAGATGACATAACGATACATCCAATGACACAATGAAATGGTAGGTTTAGCCATTGAAAAGCGCTACACGCACCACCGAAATATCGAGGACAACGCCCACCTATCAGCATGTGAGCATCATGTGCCAATAACCTTTTCAAATAAAATAATAATTTCCCAACATAAAAATACTAAAATACCCTTCAGGAGACTAGGAATCACCAAAAAAAACCACCATGAAAGTACACAAACACCCCTAGACACATGCCTTGGTTTTTGTCTTTTCTAAGGATATAATTATATTTATACTATATTCTAAAATGTAAAAATAAAAAAGAAAAGCTCTTGGTCAAAAACTCTAATTTCTTTGACCTCAAGGGTAAAAAGTAATTTAACTATTTCAAAGTCTTACAAAAGACTAAATCAAAAAATTATCAACTCTAAAAGTAAAATTATATTTTTATTGTGCAAAAAAGAATGGAAAATACTAACATACTTCTAAATAATCTCTTAATAACTAATGAACAACGAGAAAAAATTAAATTACTCTTAGAACTAAATTTTTTTTTTAGCTCAGATATAAAAAGATAATTTTACCGTAGCAATCCATCTTAAATTATGTCAATAAATATATTATATATTTTTTAAAAATATCTTGATCAATTTAAGAACAAGTAATAAGAAAAGCATGTTTTCATGGAAACATAAAGACTCCTAATCAAGCAAGCTATGTTCTGTCATATGAGCTTGGAAAACCACGGATAAAGAAAGCGAAGGGGGGAGAGAGTGGCTAAGGTCTTGGATGCGTGGTTAAAGTTTTTCTGCTTAAAGGGAGGATAGAATTGTTGTATATAATAATGATTACTATCCAAGATAGTCAAATGCTAGGAATTGCTTCATTAATTTTAGATTGTTATCTCATTGGGATTAGAAATGACAAAATCCACAGTGTAAAAGCAAACGAAAAGTCTATGAAATGAACCGAAAGAGAAGAAAAAAGTCAACAAACATAAAGCAGAATCAAGCTTCCGATTAAAGATACATAATTCCGTGGAATGGAACCAACAAAGCAGCAGGAAATACAAGACACTTACAGATTACTAGCCATCAAATGAGATCCTGTAGAAAGGATTTGAGGAGGCCATGGCTAGCTAACTGTACTTAATTTACAGCAAATACTATATTAGACAAACATGGAGTGACCAGACTTCTTCTTTTTATTTATTATAGTTCCATAAAACTGCTTGGTTGGAGCCATGCGGCGACGTTTTCTCATTTGCAGGAGCATGGATCACAGGTGCAGTTTGATCCACATTTGCAGCCATTCTCAGCACCAAAGTTCATCTCAGAGCTCTCGTAGAACCTGCAGCAGCAGTAGCTAGTAATTAGTCCTTAATCCCCTACAAGTTCTAAGACTAAATAGTTGATCTGCAGTACTGCGACTGACTGACACGTACATCCTAACTGGAGCAACACCAGCAATGATTGTCTGACTTGTGGTGGTCTCGGAGAAACTCAAGTCTGGGTACATGCTGCATCTGCCATGTACATGCAGAGGAAGATATTACAAAAACAGAAAAGCTGAGTGTCAGATTCATTTGAAATCTTATCAGCACTACAAAGAAGTAATTAATGAAAGAAAATAATAGCAAATTGATTTTTTCGAAGAAAGAAAGAATCACCCATTGCAGCCACTGCCGCACTTGCATCCAGAGCCGCAGCCACAGTTTCCTCCACAGCAAGACATTTTCTGTTGGAAAAGAAGGAAAGTGTGTTGAAATTAAGGGATTTCTTTTACTTAGAAGAATGCACTCAAGCTAAGTACTCAGGGTGATTTATCAGGCTCTGCCCTTAGCTGCTATTTATAGTGTAGTTCAGGCGAAAAGGCGGTTAATATCCACCATACACGTGGTTATATCTGAGGCTACTAGCGTCTGGTTGTTTTTAACCTGTGCTTGACATCGAATTATAAAGCAATTTTCACATTAATTTACATTAATTTCCCGTCATCAAAGTTATAAATCTCATATAATTGGCTTGAAGTAGTACAGCCTGTGATAATTGATATCTCTGAACAATTAAATATTTAATTATCATAATTAAATAATGATATGACTTAAATAAATTATCTAAAGTATTTCATGGACTAATAAAATAAATTCAGGTCTAAAAAAATTTAATTATACCAGACCAGAATAATAAATTAAACAAGCTATAAATTTTTTATCTTACTGTTGAATTAGACTAAAAGTTTTACAATAGTTTTCAAAATAATTATTTTATGCGTCTTGATAGTGTTTATTATTTTTAATTATCATGTATCAACTATGAAAATTACTGGTTAAAATGGTGTGTATTTTTTCCTTGACTTCATCTAGCTAAATTATAAAATATAAAGCTTTTAATTCTAATATAATAATGTGTTACTGATGATACTAAATAAATATACTTAATTCTCATAGAAAAATACTGTCGAAGATGCCATCCAAATAATAATAATAATAATAATAATAATAAGGAGGAGGAGGAGGAGGAGGAGGAGGAATTGCATACTTGTATCATTGGTCTAATTATTGCTGAGTCATAAGTGGACTCAGAATATTTCTTTTAAAAGAAATTTACATTGACTCGGTTTTATAATTAAGAATCAATTACAAATAAGGGTTATTGTGTTACAAAATTTAATTAATTAAATGCCTTCATATATATAAGATAGATCAGAGATATGTTTTTAAAATCAATGAAATTATTATTTTTCTCAAAACATTTTATAAATAATTTTTTTTACATATAAAATATTTTTCCTTGACATATTCTATATAGAAAAAAGGTTTTGCAACATTTAATAAATAATAACTTAAAAATATGATAGTAGTAAAGTATTGTTGTGGTGTTTTTATTAGTAATGGTAAAGATAGAGATGACAGCGTTGGAGTGGACGGAGATGATTCTGGAGATGGTGGCGATGGTAATTATAAAGCTGCTGGGTGGTGGGGCTACAGTGAAAATGGTGCCAGTAACTGTAAGCTTGTGTTAATAATGGTGACCATCAGTGGTGGGTCCAGACTGGCGTGGACAAAATTAATATTAATATTATTTGTTTAAAATATTCTATATAGAAAATGGGTTTAAAATTAATATTACATGAATTTTGTTA
>Ga0325403_1004696_pt1 | contig 12742 bp, 4 predicted proteins | sample PopdelMetagenome_19_FD_205665 | JGI IMG/M metagenome (GOLD analysis project Ga0325403, IMG submission 205665) | Populus deltoides microbial communities from Bellville, Georgia, United States - Xylem-PdKOR-R4 | ecosystem: Host-associated > Plants > Phyllosphere > Stem > Wood/Secondary xylem...
CCACAAACTCATAGATTCTCGAAACTCTTTGTTTCGCAAGTTGGTCTGCCATGTAATTTGCTTTCCTTCTAGCATGTGTGAAATTTACAGCTTAAGAAAATTTAGAAGTTGTTGGTAATACCACGTTACCACGTTCTATTACCTGTTCTGCAATATATGGGCCTCTATTTTATTAATAATTATGATGATGCAATTTAATTTAAAGAGAACCCATCGCCTCCTGTTTGGCCAACCAATAAGACCGTACGGAGTCACGCATTGCCATGCCAGGCCAATTTTCGGTTGCATATAGAAATGATCATTTTAATTAAGATCACATCAATTCTTGTGTTTCCGCTAATTAACTTCTTAATGACAGGTATTAGGAAAGAAGTCTTTGCAAATAGGGAGAGCTGTCTCTTTAGTACACACTATTATCAAGGCACCCAAGAACTAATCAATGGGGTTTGTCTGATTTAACGTAGTACCATGGCTTAAAATGGTTAATATGAAAAAAAAAAAGTTATAAAAAAACAAAGAGAGGTAAAAAAAGAGACAAAAAAAAAAGGTGAGAAGAAGAAGTTCATGGGGGTAAATAGCATATACTAACAAGAAAGAGTCATTGGTTCTACAGGTATATTAGGGCTTAAAGTGTCGTGTAAAACCAACAAAAGTGACTTGCCATCTATAACCCTAAACCAACCCTCCCGCTTTCTTATTCTGTTGGTGCTCCTTTCCTATGCAACTATATATCTTCTTGTGGACTTCTTTCTGGTGTATTTGACGATAAGGAATTCAAAGCTAGATAGATAGGGGTAAAAAAAACTGTTAGCCATCCATGGAGGAATCTTTGGCTGGTAATTCGAGTGATGATGCAAAGAGTACTGCTTGCCCTAGAGGTCACTGGAGACCTGCTGAGGACGACAAACTCAGGCAACTTGTTGAACAATATGGTGCACAAAACTGGAATTCTATTGCAGAGAAGCTCCAAGGAAGATCAGGTAAATTATATGCAATTTTAAAATTATTTTTTGATAAATCGAATATCATTAAGATAAACACGTTAGAATCAATCTGAAATCGATTCTTAATTTAAAGAAAACATATATATATATATATAAGGAAAAATATTGCAAGGATCATTAAACTCAAACAGTATACGCATATCTTAATTTAATTTTATTTTGTTACATGAAGACTTCCAATTTCTAAAAAATTAAGATCGAGATGGATTCTTTGCTTAAGTAACTAACAGATATCAATGACACGTCTCTCTGAATGTGTGTAGGAGTAGGAGTAGGAGTAGGACTTCTGGATCATGCTAGATGTAATTTTACCTTTTTTTTTTCTTTGATAGAGGTAATTTTACCAGCTTATGATTGAATTAATAATGTCTCATATGTATGCCAGCTTGAGAAACTCCCGAAATTCCTATCTCGTGACATGGGAGATAAAATTCTACCAAGCATAATGATGTCTCTCTCTCTCTCTCTCTACACACACACGGACACACACATGCACACACTTAATTACTTGGTTCCTGAATTTCTCTCTGTTTTTTTTCCAGGGAAGAGTTGCAGATTGAGGTGGTTTAATCAACTTGATCCTAGAATCAACAGGAGACCTTTCAGTGAAGAGGAAGAAGAGAGACTACTAGCAGCTCATCGGATTCATGGAAACAAATGGGCACTCATAGCCAGACTATTTCCAGGTCGAACAGATAACGCTGTGAAAAATCATTGGCATGTCATAATGGCTAGAAGGCAAAGGGAACAGTCCAAGCTATGTGGAAAGAGAAGTTATCAAGATAATCTAAGTGAATCCAATGCCACTAATAGTTCACATGCAGGGAAATCAAGAGCTCAAGATGTGTTCAATTCAAGAATTGGATTTGATGACTCTAGAGTCTTGGAATTTCGAAACCCCGGTAAAGATAGGATATTGTCAATATCTCCTTCTGGTTCTTCACCTTCTTGGAATTTCGCCCCATCAACTATAGCAGCTTCAAACAATTCTTCTTCGGTGGATTTATCGAGAAGGGAAGGAAGAGATAATTACTTCAATTCAAGTTTATTTTGCACCACCGAGAGCTCCAAATTAATCTCCGATCAACCTATTTATAGATACTATATGAATTCTTCGGTGTGTGGCAGCTACCGGAGTTCAAGTATATTCGGGCTTCCAAACTATAGAAGGGTTGTTCCAAGTCCTTTTGGATCATACCTTAAACTTGGAGATGATTATGAAAACCACGGAATGATCAAGAAAGAGTTGGCAAGTTGCCATAATTCATCGACATTAAAGAATTTAAGAGCGACGAGTAATCATCAAGAGAAAGGAGATCATGAATCTATCAAACACAAGGATGTTCCTTTCATAGATTTTCTTGGCGTGGGTATATCTTCTTGATCACCCAAAAAGACTCTAATTACATTTTGTCATATCTATGATAGTTTAGTGCTTACACTTTCTTGTGATCTTGTGAAAAATGTTGACGGCATGAAAATTAAGTAGCAACGTCAGTATTGTAGCTTTCATGTGAATTATACTCGGCAACAATTCCTACCTTAGCTGCTATATTGTTTGATACATAATAGATCATATATACTGCAAGATTCAAGCGTAATACCGTATGATGTAGACAACCATGTGAATTGCAAGACATTCTTGATCTTCTCTAGCTAGGTCAGAGATCTCAAGATCACAGATATATAGTGTGTACATAAATATGTATTTTTTAAAAAAAAACATTATGTATCCTTGAACATTAATTTGTTTACTTTGTCCTGTTCTTACCGATATTTTTAGAGAATAATATAAATCATATCTCAAAACTTTACTTAACAATTTAAAAAAGTGGAAAAGGAACATCTCTCTCATAAAGAACTCCCACCCATGATCTGAAATTAATGTTTTTGAACTTGAGCTCCATTGTTTTAGCTAAGAAAAAATAGTTTTCGAAAAATATTTTAATTTGACAATGATGATGGCATCTCGATCGTGCCAATATATTAGACGAAAGTACTGCGTTGAGACACCATATATAGAATAGAAATATAGATCTTGCATCAAGTTTCCAAACTTGTGACATAATGATCTGCAATTTATCACTAATTCCATGTTTCGAAGATTAACGAAAATATCCGTCAATGATATTTGTGATTTCTTACATAAACTAAGTTATAACAGGAATTCTGATAGATCGATGATATCCAACTAAAGACTTGCAATGACTTCACTTTTTTAGATTCTTATCAACCTCAACAAGGACATGCATGCCATGTCCCATGATGGTCATAATTTGACGATTCTAGCAAAGATATTGACAGTGCTAGGTTCGTATGGTAATTTCCTTTTCATCGTGTGTTCTATATTATAGGTAGATTTTAACCTTCACTTGCAATTGCAATTGTTTTTTATAATGTTTTTTTATTTATAAATAAATTAAAATAATATTTTTTTTATTTTTTTAAATATATTTTTAATTTCAGCACATTAAAATAATCTAAATATATTAAAAAAATAATATTTTAAAATAAGTTTTAAACAAACAATATTTTAACCGCAATACTAAACAACTTCTCAGCATATATTAGCGGATTTTCAAACACAATACATGCACAATTCCTCGATCTTTAATATTATTGAAAAAAAACTCATTTTTAATCTGCGCCAACTATTTTATAGCTATAATATTAAATGACAATAATATTAATTAATTTTTTTTATTTTTTATAATTATTGTTTTTTAATTTTATTATTTAATATTCAGTTAATTAAGAATTATATTTTATAATTTGTTTTATTTACTTTTTATTATATTATTTCTGTTTTATGATTCAGGAATAGTACTTAACAAATTAATCATAATTGACTTGATTTTTTTTTAATTTTTTTTATTGTTATCATTTAACACTAAATTAATTAAAAATTAAACTTTATAAATTTTTTATTTATTTTCTACAAAAATATCTATTGGATTCTATAAATGCTACTCCGTTACACTGTCTGGACCCGAACCATTCAACACCAGGGTCAAACTCGGGTCAAAAGGCAAACGTAAAGCACTCAGGGTGAGAATGCCGACGAAGATGATGACGTCAACGCGGATACACTGTTTGATTGAAGATGACGAGATAGTGTTTATGCCAAGATGCCATGATGCTCTCTCAGTCGCTGTTTGTCGAGAAAACTTGATATTCAGTGCTGGTTTTATTTTGGGTTATGCTCTCTCCGCTGATCTCCTCGGCAAACCCGACTTTCGCCTCCTAACATACGTGAGCTACCACTCTCCCTGCTCTTTTAATTAGTTGCAATTGTTTACGATTTTTTTATATATATTTATCAGATAATTGGTTTTGCAGGCCATCAAAAATGGCTACCACTGCTAAGATGGTGTTTGCGGTGGCTCCCCTCATATATACCGATCATTAAGTCAGTGATTCATGCCTTGAAAACAAATTGATTTAATATGTTTAGAGTTTTTGGGTATTTATTAGCTTGGTAATATAATTATTTCTGATTATGGATAATCAGCATGTATTAAAAATGTTAAAAAAGAAGAAGAAGAAGAAGATACAAGTGATTAATTAAATTATCCAAAGCAAGATTACATTTACCCGTTTATTATCATCTAATTTTATCATGTCTTAGAATTTTATCGCACTGCTTCCTGTTTCAATATCCTGTGAACCTAATCCTAGAAAAGCTTAGTACGTATATATCCTGTAAATAATAATTTGAATATTCTAGTTCTATATTTCCTTTCCATTTTGAGATGTAATGGGTTCATATGAGCTCCATTCTGGATGTCTGCTGCATTGAAAATGAAGCAATTAATAGCTTCTTCTTCTTCTTTTTCACTCCTTTTAATTTCAAGTATCAAAATGGGTTTGTTTGTCAAAAAGGTTGGATAGGATAAATGAAACAACGGATGTAAATCCATCAATCTAGTTGTTGGGTTGGCTAATAAGGGGTTTCAGTCGATCCAAAATTGAGACAAGTGAGGAAGGCAGGATACGAGGGTTCCTTACAATGCTTCCTTGGCTCCGCTCCCTGTCGTCCATCTTATCAAACAAAGGAGACATCCTCTTCCCTTCGTACTGACAAACACAACCTAAGAGACTCTTCAACTAATTATTTACTCCTGTTCACAATCCTATATATTAATACATAAGATTAATTAAAATTGACCGAGTTTTACTGTTTTTAATGATGAATTATTTATTTTTAAAATTTTATTTCTTTTTGTTTGGTGCAAAAATATTTTAATAAGTCTTTTAAGATTCCAACAACATCATTTTATTTATATGCCCACTTCTAAACAAGGTGAAACAAATCAAGAAAATAGTAATTAATTATCCCTCTACAAGTACTAAACTCAAGCTCTATATAAGAAGGAAATTTAGAGATGAAACGAAGCTTAAAAACCAGAAGAGTTAAGCTGTAAAAATAGGTAAAGAAGAGTGATGAATTTCTACAAAAATTATGTATAAAATAGTGCTGAAAAACTAACCTTAAAAACTCTTCTTCAACCTCTTTTTATAAAGTATTTTAAGAATCAAAAGTTAATGCAACTCCCTCACTAATAGCTTTGATTATCCACCATAAAAATAGAATTAAATCTAAATTAATATTTTTTTTATTTAAGTCAGGTAACTTTTGAGCTGAAAATCCATTAAGGTATTGTTGAAAGAGTTTTGCAAAAACTGATCAGATTCTAACATTTTTAGGCTGGACAAACCAATAGTTGGAAGAAATAATTCTTCATGAATCAAACCCAAGCCCAAATTTTATTTGAGAAAAAACAATCTTTTATAACTCAAAATATTATTTTATAATAAACTCAAGCTCAATTAGACACCTGAGCATAGACAACCACAAACTACTTATGTGTGTAAGTTTAATCCTAAAGCTCATTTTTCTTAGATCCTCTCCCTTAAAAACTTGGTTATCCTTTGGGCCCAATATTAAATCTTCACCTTCCCACTAAATAAGCAACAAGAAATAAAAAACTTTTTTTCTTTCCAACGTCAAATATAGTTTTAGAGGGTTTTGGGTTTTACCAAAACATGCCAACTAGGAGCGTTTAAAAAAAACTAGCCCATTTGTAATATTTCTATTATCTCAGATAATGTGGATATTACAAATAATAATAGGTCAAAAAATCTAAGAAATGTATATCACAAATCAGGTGGCATGTAGTGATTTTTTAAACTCACTCAACCCGACCTAACCCTTACACTCTATAACAACAAACTTAATTTGTTTTATAGTTCAGTTTTGTTTTTGTTTTTGCAATTAAGTCTTTCATTTTAGTCAATTGATTCAGTTGATATATTAAGCCTAAATTATTTTTTATACCAAAAGCTGAAAGAGCTCAGGGATTCATTGTGCACATACTCACATTTTATTATGGATTTCCACAGTGATATTACTATTTTTTTCTCTTAGAGAGCAAACTCATTTAGCTTGGTCTTAAGGATAGGAAGTTCTTTTCCATAGACCCATTTGTCATTACAGAATTGAATGGGGTCAGTCGATATTTTTACATTTTTGTTGCATATTGTATTTACTAAATTACCTTTAAAAGTAAAAAATATATATATATTTAATATAGGTTAAAGGCTTTTTGGACTTTTCAATTTTTTTTACACAATGTAATTACTTAAATGCCCTTTGAAATAAAACACTTTTGGCTTTAGATTCAATGGCACTTTCATCATTTGAGTTTATTTTTTTTGTAATTATCATATGGAATCAAGAGTAATTGGATCTTTCTATACATATATAAAATATAATTAAAATAAAACTTTAGGTAGCGTGTGTGGTGTTGTGAAAACTCCAAACACAGGTTCCGAGGCAACGTTCAATGCACCTCACTTCACCCGTCACAATGGTCAGGCGTGTGCCAACAGACGAGCAGCGTTTAAGCGTCAGCAACATGCTTTTTCTTCCCCTTTCTTTTCTTTTTCCCCTCCTTGACAAACTCGTTGGGCACTGTAAAAAAAAAAAAGTCTGGTTATTTGTTTATTTAATCAAATTAGGTCATCATTCTTTTGATTTCAATGCATTTAACCTAAATTCTTTGTTGATTGTGATTTTCAATTTTATCTCTTAACTTTTAGCTTTTACATCAAGTTTCCTCATTCTTTTTATTGTTATTTGTATTTTTTTCTTATCCTTTTCTTGATTGGAATTATTTTTCAATTCCATCTCTCATGATTTTATTTTATTTTATTTTTGTGTCAGATTTGGTTCTTATTCTTTTCAAATATATATATATATATATATATATATATATATATATATATATATATATTTATTTATCTTTTTTATTGATTGTTTTTTTCAATTTTACCCCTAATTATTTTGGTTAGTTGGGAATTTGACATTATTATTTTTTGGTTTTGTCATTTATGCTATAATCCGACTTCATGGTTCATATCATGAGTTTTGAAGATGAAATTGGGTTGGATTCATTCTTTTTTAGGTCCTTTTTTTTATAATTAGTTTTTTTGTTTCATCCCTCAACATTGAATTTCTTTGAAATCGATATTTGTTATTTTTTTTAACTTTATTTGAGATAATAGCCTTTAACGATAAATGGGTACATTGTTGATTATGAAATGATATAGTTAGGGGGCTAAGTTCTAGGCATAAGAATGACTTAATGCTTTTTTATAGGTTTCATTATGAAAAAGGAGTCATGTTAGCATTAAGTGCTAAGCACTAACCAAATAAATGGTTGGTGGGACAAAGTAGACCCATTAATTAGGTTTAAGGATGGGCTTCTTGAGCCTAACTACATGGCCTATAGGAAAGTGGTTTCGAGCATGGTCATCCTAAACCCAACTCTTAGGATGATTGGCTAATTAGGCCATTCTAGAGAATCGAGCTAGTTAGGCCCTTGCTTGGGGCACACGCTTATGGGCGGTTGGACCAATGAGCCCAATTCCTAACCCAAACCTAAACATGACTTGGAGGAGAAATGCTTATGACTGCTAACCCCAAACCCGCCATTTATGTTTGGTATCTAAGGACTTAGCTATTAATCTTATGCCCATCAGTAGCCATCAAGTATTGAAGTCTGATTATTTGTTTATTGAATCTAATTAGGTCCTCGTTCTTTTGACTTATAAAACTTTAGCAAGCAGAATGAACCTCAAAGATAAATAAAAGAAAATATATGATATGAAAAAGATAATCAAGGTAAAAACATTTGCATGGGCATCAATAATTTGCTTCTTACAAAAACAAAATATGGTTTTCTTACTTCAGTATTTAATTAATGTTAATTTTTTTATTTAATTTTTTTATTTATATATTTATCAATATATTTTATTAAACACAAACATCATCTTTCAATTCCTTAATTTAAAAATTTTTATGGCACTAGAAAATGCATTCATAATATTTAACATCCTTTTCTTTTACATTAAAAATTAACTTGAAATATTACCTGCAATATTACGTTGGTAAACTCATTGTTCAATTAAAAAAAATTAAAGAGCTTCCTATACGTGATCAATTGTTTTTATATATATCTTTGTCTCAACTTATGAACTCAATATTTAATTGGCATTAATAGACTTATTTACATTTATCACACCATATAAATCTTGATTTATTTTATTAGATGCACACATCAAGTTTTTGGTTCACAATTAAAACATTTCATGATGGAAAAATCGTGTTAACAATGCCTATAATTGTTTTTTGTTTAAACGAAAAATTTGATTTAGCCAACAATAAATCGCACGCACTTAACTAGACTTTTTCTATTTTTTTTATTACATTGCTTAAAAGATCTAAAATTATACAAAACATACCAATCTTTCTCATTATATAACTTGGTAACAATAGAGAATTATATAACATTATAACAATACAAAAATTTTAAAACTTTATTTGTTTCACTAAGAAAACCTTATTAGGTGTACTATGTATAATTATTAAATCAAAGGTGTGTGTGAATGTTTTACCTTTAAACATTTAAAATTGTTAAAATAATAATTTTGTCAACTTGAATGAATTATGGATTATATAAAAGCATAACAAGGAACTTGACAAGGATTGAAGTAAAATTCAATTATTTTAGAGCCCTTTCAGAGTTGATTTAGGCTTTTAATGTTGAAAATAAAGATATTGGTTGGTAGTGTATGAACTTGTACAAAAACAAATTCGCTAAGCATTGCAAAAAACAAAAAGAAAATGTAGTCTAGTTATTTGTTTATTGAATCAAATTAGGTCCTCGTTCTTTTGACTTATATAACTTTAGCAAGTAGAATTAACCTCAAATATAAATAAAAGAAAATATATTATATGAAAAAGATACTCCAGTTAAAACATTTGCATGAGCATCAATAATTTGCTTCTTACAACAACAAATATGGTTTTCTTGCTTCCATATTTAATTAGTGTTAATTAATTTTTTATTCTATTTTTTACTTTATCAATTTATTCAATTCAACACAAACATCATCTTTCAATTCCTTAATTTAAAACTTTTTATGATACTAGAAAATACATTCATAATGTTTAACGTCCTCTTCTTTTACATTAAAAATTAACTTAAAATATTACCTGCAATATTGTGTGGGTACACTCGCTGTATAATTAAAAAAAATTAAAGAGCTCCCTGTATTGTATAGGGAACCCTTTGATGCTTAAATTAGGAAGGATATAGGAGGAATATAGCCTTAAAAGTTATGTGATATATATTATAGAGATAATAAATGAAGATGATTGATGCAAGAGGTATGAAAGAAGAGAATATTCTTATTTGTGAGTGAGCAAATAAGCTTAATCATTTACCATGTGAATAATGGGCATTTATATACCTATTGAATCACATCAACTTGCATAGAGTAGAAGATGAATGCGAGAATAGGTTGTGTAGTCTATTTTAAGGTTAATTATTTGAAATAATAGCCTTTAATGATAAATTGTTACATTATTGATTATGAAATGATATAATTAGGGGGCTATGTTCTAGGCATAAGAATGACTTAATGCTTTTTTATGGGCTTCATGATGGTAAAGGAGTCATGTTAGCATTAAATGCTAAACACCAACAAGATAAATGGTTGGTGGGACAAATTAGACCCAACAATTAGGTTTAAACATGGGCATCTCAAGCTTAACTACGTGGCCTATAGGAAAGTGGTTTCGAGCATGGTCATCTTAAACCCAACTCTTAGGATGATTTGCTAATTGGGTCATTTTAAAGAATCGAGTTAGTTAGGCCCTTGCTTGAGGAACATGCACGGGGTGGTGGGACCTATAAGCCTAATACTAAACCTAAACCTAAACATTATTTTGAAGAGATATGCTTATGACTGCTAACCCCAAACCCACTATATATGTTTGGTGTGTTAGGACTGAGCTATTAATATCATGCCCATTAGTAGCCCCCAAGTATTTGGGGTTGGGATGTATATAGGGTTTTCTCATTCGAGTTGTCTGATCAAGGATCAAATCATTTTATATTCTTGTGTATTAATATGATTGCATGCTTAGAGGATTAAAATGAACAACATGGGGGCATGTTATATGAAAGAAAAAAGTTTACACCTTTTGAAATTTGAAACTTAAAAAATAGGTTATACCACATGTCCATATCATAATATATGTGGGTAAAGAGTTTAAACATTCATTAATGATGGGCACACCTATATAAGGTCTACTCTTTCTTCTCTCTCTTTTCACTTTACTTTTAAGAATGATTTGATGGATTTTGCATTAGTTTGAGAATATATAACTAAAACATCATATATGTATTTGATAATATCATTCTTGGGTGTATTTATATTGATTATTCAGTGGTTTGTAAAAGCATATTCTTTTCCATAATTATTTTTCTTTAATGCATATAGATTTAAAAGCAAGGGAAAGTTAATTGTATGCTAAAGTTATATGTTGATATGTTGTTAGTTTGCCCTTGTATTTCTCAAAAACTCTGTTTTGTCTTTTCATGTTTTGAGTTGTATAAATAAACGATATAAATTTTTTATATGTTGTGGATTTGGGTATGTTTTGAAATGTTTACATAAAAAATGGATATTTTATAAGAGCATAACATATGATTGGTGAGATTAAAGTTATGTTAGTTATATAAGTCTTTCTTGTTTGAGAAATTTCCTAGTTTGATAGGTTTGAGCCTTAAGATGGTCAAAAGAGTTTACACACACACACACACTTTAAACCATATGTTGGTCACCTTTCGATTGGGGGCATGACAATTATATGTTTATGGATGAGTTAATGAGCTTAATCCTTTACTTAAAATTCATGAACATATATATACCTTGGAATCACATTAGATTGTATGTAGTATATGACAAATGTGAGAATATTGAAGAGACTCTTTGATGGTGAAGTTAGCAAAGATGTACGACGAATATAGTCTTAAAGATTGTATATTATATATTAAATAGATAATAATTAAAAATGATAAATGCAAAAGATATGGAAGAGGTTAATTTTTTTTATTTGTTAACGAGTGAGTTAATGAGCCTAATTCTTTACTTGGTAATTCATGGGCATTAATATACTTTTAAATCATATTGACTTGCATAAAATAAACTATAAAAGTGAGAATATATTGTGTAGTCTATTTAAGGATAATAATTCTTAATGATGAGTGGTTACAATGTTAATTGTAAAAAGATATGTTAAAGTAATCCAAGTTCTTTGCATAAGCATGCTTTAACATTATTTTGTGGACTTTTGTGATGATAAGAGGGTTATGTTAGCATTAAGCTCCAAGCACTAACACACAGAGTTGATGGGCAAGAACAAGGTTGTCAAAAATATTTTTTTGACACGACATGGAATATACAATATAAACTCGGATTGTAAACTTGAATAGTAAAATCATAAAATCGTAAGTAAAATATTTTAATTAATTATATATTAACAATTCCAATCAAGTAATAATTAACAATATAACACAATTAAAATAAAAATAAAATAAACAATAGAAAAGTCAAAACACCTTTATTTTTTTCACATTGATTCCTCTATTTTTTGGACAAATTGACTCACTTACTTTGTCATTTATAAGAAACGAGTCCCTTTATATTTTGGTAGGTCATTTAGCATTAATTACTTCAAGAGTTAAGCATGTCAATTCACAACTTTTATTCTATATATTGCCAGCTAAAATAGAGGAAATTACCAATTAATATGTTAATAATTTACATAAGGAACTGTTAAGAATGAATATGTATTTTTATTTTACGGAAATAAAATCCACAAATAATTTATATCGTTAAATAAATTATAATAATTATAGTCAAAATCAAGCCCTTAATTATGAGATTGCACAAATTATATAAAATAGAAATTTAAAACAATAGAAATACTAAGATATAAATGACTAGATTGTCATGAAATTAATATGAGTTTATCAAAAAATAGACAAATCAGTTAGGTTTGGGTATAAACATCTTATGAATGATAAGTGATCAATGACGTCATTATGAGGGGGTTGTAAATATGGGACTAAGATTGTTGAGCTCGGATCCACCACAAGTGATTGGACTATTAACAAATACTCTAAAACACGTGAGGAAAGTATTGTAGTTTTTCCCACATGTTTTTTTTTCTGTTTTGGCTTTTTTGTTTTTTTTTTGTGTTTTGTCTTTTTTTATTTATTTTCCTTTTTTATGTTTTTCCCCATATTTTTTTTGTTTTTTCCCCCATATTGTTTTAGGTTTTACATTTTTTTTTCTCAAGATTGTCTTTTTCTTTTGTTTTT
>Ga0325403_1004698_pt1 | contig 12739 bp, 8 predicted proteins | sample PopdelMetagenome_19_FD_205665 | JGI IMG/M metagenome (GOLD analysis project Ga0325403, IMG submission 205665) | Populus deltoides microbial communities from Bellville, Georgia, United States - Xylem-PdKOR-R4 | ecosystem: Host-associated > Plants > Phyllosphere > Stem > Wood/Secondary xylem...
TCTCTTTCTGCTGCAAGTGAAGAGAGAAGCCAAAGGGTTTTGTTCGGGTTTTTGTTCGGCTGCAAGTAGACTAAATGGATGTGGAGATGTGGGTTGTTGACTTATTGTTCGGCTAAAGAAGAGACAACTACAAGGGGCAAGACGCAAGGAGGATGAAAATTGAAGGGCAAGAGTCAAGATAGATGCAGGTGCAGGGGGCAAGACAGATGCAGAAGGGAGAAGGTGATAAATCGTCTTTGCTCTTTGGTGTGGGTGGCGGCTTCAGATAATGTCAATTAGGGTTAGGCTTAGTGGTTTACTGTGTTATTTATACTACCGATTCGGTTCACTGGTTTAAGTGGTCAAACCGAAACCGAACCGAACCGGCAAGATTTTATGGTTGTAAAAATCAGTTTAATCAGTTTTCTATCTCGGTTCTGTTTTCTCGGTTAATTTTTTATCGGTTTTTTCGGTTAATCGGTTTTTTTGAACATCCCTAATGCTACGATATATTTTTGTTCAACTGACATAATCTTTACTCTTTTGTCTTTAGGTTGTGGAAAATGGATTCGATCTGATAATCTTATTCAATGTGGTGTCCTTGAATGAAAACACTAACTTAAAAATGCAGTGGTTTTTAATCAATTATGTGTTGCGTTTTTATCATAGTTGTCATACCAGACTCGAGGATTGACCTGGAAAAGGCTTAGTCCACCAGGTCATCTGGTCAAACCCACCAGTCATTAGGCCAACTCGAGTTACTCTTTTTTTTTTATTAAAATAATGTTCTTTGTTTTTTTTAAAAATCCTTGGTATTATCTGACTCGGTTTTGCCAAGTCAACTAGGTCACGAGTCAAACCGCTTGGTCAAGCTGAGTCTAATAACTATGGTTTTCATTGGTCTAGTATGGTTTTGTTTTTTTGTAATGATAAAAAGTAGTCTATTTCTTGTTTTATTTATGTATACTCTGTTTTTTTTTTATTATTTGAATGTTCCAATAGATGATCATGATGTACATAAAATATTGGGGATATTTTCATGTGTAAGAGGTGTTGGTAGAGTATTTGAAAACATCATAGACAATTGTTAGAAATTAGAGGTTTAGGACTAATTAGAAAAGGTACAACTACAATTAATAATACAATTATCTCTTCGATTTAGCTAATGATTCAAAGGCAAGTGTCAATGAAGAAAAGCACGAGCTTAGTGTCCAAATTTAAATTTGGAAATCAGTCACTCAAGTGCAAATGGGCCTAACTAAAGGGTACATTTTTGCATTTACCTAAATTAAGAATTATGCAAAAAGTTCAAGAATTATGCTACTATGTTGGATCATTGTTGTTAAAACCGTGCCATAGGCACATTTTAAAAGCATTCCTTAGGCATATTTGAGGCATAAGGTAGGAATGCTAAAGCCAAAGCTTTTATTCAACTTGGTGAAGATCCAAAGGCTCAAAGCCATGCCTTAAAAAGAAAAATCTTCTTTTTTTTTTCGAGGGAAAAGGTTTCCTTTCTAAATATATCTTTAACTATTTATCCATTCTCTCTCTCCCCTTTTTATCTTTCTCCTCTCTATCTACCATATGTTTTCCTTAGGTGAGGTCTCTCCCCCTTTTATCTTTCTCCTCTCTATCTACCATATGTTTTCCTTAGGTGAGGTCCATGACCATTTTTTGTCCTTTGCTATACCATTTGCGCTAATGCTCTAAATAAAATATTGTTGTACTTTTATAGCCTCTCTATTTCTTGGAAATCTTTCCATGCAACTTATCATGCATTCTGTTAAAAAAAATACATGCCTTTTGCCAAAGAATCATCTCAACCCAATAGCTTAAGCTGTTAGATGAGGTCTCAGGATATGATTTATATTATTCTCTAACACACCCCCTCAAGTGAAAGTTCTTTAGGCTTAAAACTTGCACAGACTCACATTACCTTGTGCTTAATTTTTATCAAATAAATGAAGAAGGTGAGATTCGAACTCGTGACCGCTTGGTTATCAAGGTTTTGATACCATGTCAATGAACCATCTCAACCCAATAGCTTAAGCTGTTAGGTGAGGTCCCAAGATATGATTTATATTGTTCTCTAACACCTTTCTCCCAATCTCACACCTGCTCCTTGATGTAGGCTCCTAGAGCTCTTGATGCATCGGTGCACTTAGCACTCTTAACAACTGATGCAGGACAACTTTGGCATCATGTCCTACAAAGGGTTTGGTGAATTAGGGTTTGATAAATGTGGATCAGGGGATTGTTTTACAAGAATTAGGATTTGAATCGAGGCTGTAAATATTACCTGAGGCACTATAGCAATAAGAAAGAGAAGAAGAAAATAGCACACAGAAAAAAGAGAAGAACACTCAAGGCTGCAGCCCTCAAGCAAATCCAAAATACTCATAGTCGTGTTATCAAAATTCTTCCTATTACACTGAATATGTGCTACTTGTATATGCACCAAAGTGCTAATAGTTCTAACTTAAAACAGTAAATAGAAAACCAAAAAAGAAAAGGAAATCACACTTAATAAAGAACTCCTAATTATTATTCTAATATCCTAAGAGAACAATATTCTTAAATATTACTAATACATTTTTAAAATAGAACTCTTGCTACAAGAAAATCTAAAATATTTGGGTTTTGAAGTTAAATGAAAATAAATTCTAGGCTTCTCTCTTGTTGATTGCATCAACAACACTTCTTGAGGTACAATTTGTTAAGCATGTTGTTTGCATTTAATTTGAGTGTGCTTAAATTACATGCTTGTTTCTTATCATAGGCTAACATTTGTTTGTTTCTCTAATTCTTAATTCTTTCAGAAGTCTATGATAGGTGTCTTTATGATTAGGAAAAGCAATAATTAATAACCATTTTAACCTGTAACTTAGTTAATCTTTTAAATTATTTTATGATTATTTGTGTTGTTGCCATCCTGATGCCCGAGTAAGAAATTAAGCTATCTTCCATGGATTAGCAATTCTTGATTCTGATTTTTTTTTGTCTATGGTGATCTGCGCTTGAATTTTGTAATGCCAAGTTTGCACTTGTGAACGAGTCTTTGATGCTTGAAGTGGTGTGTTGTGTGTATTATTCTTTAATATTATGAATGTAACGTACAGGGTGGGGGGCCATATTACCTCATTGGTCGTGCCCTTGGTCCAGAGATTGGAGTGAGTATTGGATTATGTTTCTTCCTTGGGAATGCGGTTGCTGGAGCTCTGTGAGTAAATCTTGTCTTTTTTTTCTGATGCCACCATGATATATATGGTTGATGCCCTTGACCTCAGGTTTTAGGAGTTGAGGCTCCAATTAGTTTTTATCTTTATAACCTTATTGATGTGTGCTAAGTATTTGTGTAACTTTTCGTTTGCCTTTTCTCATTTGTTTTAGTTATGTACTGGGAGCTGTTGAAACCTTTTTAAAAGCCGTGCCTGCTGCTGGGATGTTCAAAGGTAAAGATTCAGAATTTTCTGCTGGTATTATATATAATTGGTAGTTGGTAGCAATAGTGTAACCATAATCATCTCAAGATGTCAAAATGATTAATTGAACACTGCTGATTTATATGTTTGGCTGTTCATGTTTTCCCTGTAGAGACCATAACAAAAGTTAATGGCACAGACATTCCGCATCCCATACAAAGTCCAAGTTTACATGACCTCCAAATTTATGGAATTGTTGTTACAATCATCCTATGCTTTATTGTGTTCGGTGGAGTGAAGATGATCAATCGAGTTGCACCTGCTTTCCTCATTCCTGTTCTGTTCTCGCTGCTCTGCATATTTATTGGGATATTTTTGACGAAGAAGGATTACCCTGCCGGTGAGTGTTTAGTTTTATATAGATCCTTCTTCTTCTTCTTCTTCTTCTTCTTTTTTCAGAACATGGTCTCTCTCCCTGCAATGTTGTCGTATTACTTGTTATCGCCACTTGGGGTGATGTTATGAGCACTTAAATCTGATAGAAGTCTGGCACTGGAATGGTGTCTTTTAGTACATGTTCCAAAATCCATGACACTGCTCTTTGTACTGAATTTAAAGTTGATGAGTACATTCTTGGTGTTTTTTTAGATGACACATCTATCCGTTCTAACTTTGGAATAAAATAACTACATATGGTAGTTTTTTTTTTCAATTCACGGCTGTCTTTTTAAATCTAATTTTGATATATATGTGGCCCATTCAAACCCAAAATTAAAGCTTGGTTCTATTAGAATCAGAAAAAAGACCTGCCATATATTTTTACCTAAATTGGTTTGAGTTTTGAATTGAACTGTTAAAGACATACCTAACAAGAAACTAAATTGGCCTGGGCAGACAGACCAATGAACCAGTCGAACTAGTGAACTATTGTTTTCCAAGTATTTTCAACTGTGTTTATGTTTTTAATAATTTGTGAAAGTGAATTTGACAATATAATATTCCATGTTTAAATGTACATATGATCTCAGTTAGTAATAGAGGAGACAAATAGGCGGGTATGAGTTAGATCAAAATGGGTATGGGTAATGTTTTACCCATTGCCATTTAATGACCCATTTATTTTTAAGATGGGTACCCACACACACTTAAACTCACCTTACCTTGCCCATCAACCCATTTAAATTGTTTAATCAAGTTTACTGTCTGATATGCAAGGACTTAATTATATAAAAAAAAAATATGGGACTAAATTGTATTTAGTATAGATTATGAGGACATAAAAACTTCCAAATAAGGACTTACTTGTTAAAAAAATGAAATAAATAAAAATCAATAAATCCATGGACTAAATGAACATTAACGAAAATTTCATTTACTCTCACAGTGGTTTGAGCTATATCTTTGAATGGGTCACATGGGTAACCCTTACCCAACCCTGCCCAACCCATTTAACTTGGGGTATTTTTGGGTCAATCCATTAGTGACGCATTTAAATTATTTACTGACCCTTTTATGACCCATGCCCCTTTAAAATAGACAGATACAGGTTGGTTAATGGGTACGGTTGGATTTTTCCACCCTTGGTTAGTAATTATGGAAAACATGTTAATAGTTCTACAGTACTTATGTGTTTTATCTGATTCACTGGTTCAAATAGTGACCTGTTATCTTGACAGCTTCACTATCTAGCTCAGTTTTGATAACTACGAATTGTGGTCCTCAAAATTGTGTTTTGATATTAAAAACTTTCTTTAGAATTATCTACAGATAGGTGAAAACACTTGATGATTATTGAAAGTGATGGCATGAGATAGGGCTTTAGATCTTACGTTCATCTTTCATAAGGAGGAAATTGAATGCTTTAGTTATCAGCTCTGTGATTACCATAATGTATTTTTTCGTTCACTAAGGAGCTTTGTTTTGCTGGGATGTTCCACAACATTTAGTTGTCCGTCCATCTTTTGGATGTTTTTTTTGTGTTTTCACGGGAGGAATGAATTTTGTCTTGCCTAAAGGGGATTTACTGTGTCTGTGAAGTTGAAAGCATTTCTTATTTGTTCAGTTGTGCATCTTAATTATCAATCTAGAGGGCTTTGTATGGTATTGATTAACTCACTTAGAATGTTGCCATTAACCATCCTATTGGATCTTTCTTAAGACTCCTCCTACCTTGGGGTTTACCTATGTCTGCGAACATGAGGAGGAGGCCATTTTCATATCTTTGTTTCTCATATAGGGTGGTTTGCAACGAATCTTTATATAATGGATGGTGCTGCGTTGTCAAAGAGTTGGAGATTTCTTTAGTGTTTACTGAGCCTTGTTCATATATATATCGCTTAGATACATTTAGTCCATGAATAAATTTTTATACTGACTAACAAAATTGTTTGAACTTGCATGATGAATGTTAGTGGTTTAGCTTTATAGGTTGGTGGCATTAGAGCTCTTTGGAACTTGATTATCCACTTGCATCTCTGCATAAAACATGGTGTAGCCAAGTATATTGCAGATTAAAGCTATCAAGGCATACAGTTTCTTTGATGGGCACCTCAGGATTCACTTTTAATCTTAACCTATATGCTAATCACAGTCAATTTTAGTTGTACATGTGTGCATGATGTTTTTATGGCCTTGCTTTCATTCTTGTTGCTTGTTCTTTCTTATTGTTTGGTGGAGGAATAAAACCAATTGCTTCTTTTTCCATGATTATAACAGATGGAGTCACAGGCTTGAGTTTGGAAAGTTTTAAAGAAAACTGGAGTTCTGATTATCAATTTACTAATAATGCTGGAATACCTGATCCTGAAGGAAAGGTCTACTGGAATTTCAAGTAAGCCAGGGCAAGAATTTTCAATCTCATTAATATTTGTTTCTTGTTGAAGTTAATAACGTAAATGGATCTGATTGCAATATTATTAAGTGATGTATCTCCCTTTTTATTGTCATACCAGAATACTAGGGGTCTCTGGTCCACATTAATTTCTAACTGTTGAATAAAGTTGCTGGAAGATGTTCCTTATAGTTTTGCAATCTGAACTTTGCTTTCTTTTGGGGGCACTTGCAACTGAATTTGAACAGATGATTTTTTTTGTACGTTGTTTGGATAGAGATATGCATGTTCCTTGTACAGTTCAAGGAATATAGAATAGAAAACCAAATTTGGAGCTTTATAACCATGGAGAAGAAGCTGGTACAATCGATTCTTCTACTTTACACTGGGTTTTTTTTCCATGTTCAAGTAACTAAACACAAAATGTATTCCATCACTAGAAAAAGAGTAATGAACAACATCTAATGGTCCAGAAGTTGCCAATTAACATATTATTTTTTTGTCTAGTTTGTATCATCTTAGTTGCCATAGATAATGGATTTGAAAGTTCCTGGAATTAACTTTGAGCTTGATAGACTTTGCTTTTCTGCCACACCCACACCCTCCAAGTTAAACCCACCACTCTCTTTTTAATTACCATCATTGGAACCACTGGACATTATACAATCATGTATAGCTTTGAAGCATTTCGTAGTTTTCATGTTTCTGTTAGATAATACTTTGTCTAGATCTCAGTTCCTTGCCGAGAACACTTCTATCTCCTCCAAAGTGTTCCTTTAAAGCATATAATTGCATTTTCTTGAAATAGGGGGTGAGATGAAATCTTTTTTATACTTTTTCTATCTTTTTTCTTTACTTCTTTCAGTGCATTGGTTGGCCTATTTTTCCCTGCTGTAACGGGAATTATGGCAGGCTCTAATAGATCAGCATCACTTAAAGACACGCAGCGTTCAATTCCCATTGGTACACTGGCTGCAACTCTTACAACTACCGTTCTATATTTAGTTTCTGTGTTATTCTTTGGAGCACTTGCAACTAGAGACAAGCTCTTGACGGACAGGTATCTATCTGCATGGCCTTCTAAAAAAGTTGCCTTCATACTTGTTGCAACATGTTACATTTTTTTTTCTTCAACTATGGAATGAAATCTCTCAATATTTGCTTGAAACTGTATCACAAATGTCCTTTTTCTCTAGTACCTAACCATATTCATCCTTTAGTCAAGTGATAGGACATATACAAGGCCACCTATAGGTTATATACCAATACTAATAGCTGGCAAAGCATATCTGCAGAAATCTATCATCACTTAACTGTCTACTGGAGTAATATTGTCATCTAGTTTCTGTTTATTATATCATTGACTCGCAGAGTGTTCTTCATTCATATGATGGGTTTTCTGACGGGATTGTAGGCTGTGTTCTCTATTTGTATTTTCTTTAGAGGCTTCCACCTATAGCCAGCTTGGATTGCATCTTTATGCTTTGACTCAGGATTCATTATATTTCTTATGTGTTACATGCAATAAATGCTTCTACTAAATGCTCTTAATGAATTGTTTGATTTCTAAAGTGTTACTTATCATATTTTAGTTTTAACTGTTTAGGTTTGATGCATTAAATATAGAAAGTGTTTCTAGTCCTATTTAGTTCTAAGCCTTTTATCACAAGTACATACTGATTATTGGATTGTTCATATAGTATTACTGTAGCATTAATCTCTGTTTTAAAAACTTTACTCATTTATAGAATTGGGGCTGTTGTGAAAATTTAGAGAAAGATGTTGTTACCAATGTCTTAATGCAGATTATCTTTCATTATAATCCATTTTTTCCCATACTTGTATGATTAATAAAAATTGTAAAATGATGCTTGAAATTAATGATTTTATGAAAAAGTAAAGTTCATTTTTATAATTAAAGATTTTAAGAATTTTGAATCATACTGATTCATGGATTATGTTGTCATGCTAGAAAAAAAGAAGATATGATGTGAGAATGCATTGTTATGGTTTGGGAATTCCTCAATGCTTTCAAAATGACCAAGTAGCCTTTGTCTTCAATTGCGTTATTAGCAAGTCACTGTTGGTTCTTCTTGTACACTTCCAATAGCATCAATATACCCATGCATGTAGAACTTGTAATACCTTTTCCTTCATTCGATGATGCTTTCATCCCAGTTCCTTACTGCCTACTTTTTGCTTTGAATAAAGATTATGCATCATGGTCTACGCACACAATTGGGTGAAAATCTTGAATTAGATGGTGCTGATTTGAAATGCAGTGGTGTTTTTCATAGCAGTCCAAGGAGTTGGTTAGGACATGCCCCATTTGCCCTTCTCGCTGATGAATATGTGTAGCTAATATTCTGGTTTGAGTTGTAGAGTTTGAAGGACTACATCAAAGCCCTCTACTATACTTCTGAACTGTACTTTTTATGCAGGCTACTTACAGCTACAATTGCCTGGCCTTTCCCTGCCATCATCTACATTGGTATCATTCTTTCAACCTTGGGTGCTGCTCTTCAAAGCTTGACAGGAGCCCCACGCCTGCTTGCAGCCATAGCCAATGATGACATTCTGCCTATTCTTAACTATTTCAAAGTTGCAGATGGACACGAGCCTCACATTGCTACTCTCTTTACTGCATTTCTCTGTGTTGGGTGTGTTGTTATTGGGAATTTAGATCTTGTCACACCAACTGTAACTATGTTTTTACTTTTGTGTTATATGGGCGTGAACTTGTCTTGCTTCCTCCTGGATCTTCTAGATGCTCCCAGCTGGCGACCACGGTGGAAATTTCACCATTGGAGCCTCTCTCTTCTTGGAGCATTACTATGCATAGGTATGCCACTTACTTTTCCCTTTTAAGAAAATATCTATATAAGGTCAATACTGGTCTTAGCAACAGAGTGTTGCTGCACCTTATAGCTTCTCCTTTATGAGTTCTTAATAGTGTCCTGAAAGAACAAATATACAGTAATAAGCCTGACATTAACACACTTATTTGATGCTTTTGGAAATGTGATATCCTTTCCAATAGGTGGAAAATGCAGAAAGAGTTCTTTTACAATCTTTTGGCTTTGTTTGTTAAAAGCTGAAATGCTGTCTGAATTAAATTCAGTTAATTTTCTGGAACGTCGGGCTAATCAGTGTTTCAGTTAATTTTCTGGAACGTCGGGCTAATCAGTGTAGTGTGTGAGGTTAATGCCCATGTGTATTAAAAATGGATTGCTTTAGGTGTATGCGCATATAAATGAAGCTCAACCTCAATCCATGCTTTTGGCTGACTTTGTCAAAATCGTGAATGCTTTGGGCTGGGACAGAACTACTTTGATTGATTGGGGGGGGGGCGGGCATGGCACCCCCAATCTTTGAAAAAAATTACATTTTAGTCCTAAAAATTTGAAAATGTTTAATTATACCCTTCAATTTTACATTTTTTGCACCCCCAAAAATCAATTATTTTCTTACCCCCAATACTAAATATGTAGCTCCACCCCTAGCATTGGGTGCACTAAATTAAGTGAGATATATGCTGGAATATTATGCTACTCGTTATGGTGTGCGATTATCATGCCCATGCCTATAAATAGTAGATTACTTTGATACATATATATGAACACTTGAACCTCAACTTGAAATTGATGGAGTTGTTATGTTATACTTAAAGAACTCTCTCCTCTTTGGAAACTGAGTGGTCCTTCATCAAGCAACAAATCGTTTTGGTCTAAGAATAATGTCTGTGGTGGATTTTTTCATTTGGACCTAGTTTTTTGAATCATGGATTATTCTATAAGCAGGGGGAAAATTGTATTTTGCACATTCGTGTAAAACAAGAGTATTTTGGTTATTTTGATATTTGGTAAAAGGTCTAGGAATTAGTGTGTTAGTCTTTAATTGTTTATTCCTATTTAGTTGCTTTCCTCGTCAAGTTGGGATTAGTTATGCCAAGTTTATTTTCATATTCCTATTTTCTAGCCGTAGTTTAGCTAGGAATTCTAAGCAAACACCCTTAGGGGAAAGATCATCATGATGTACTATAACTGTGGTTCACAGACTAGTTTGGTGTCCATAAACTAATTTGCATGCCTAATTTCTGCTCAGGCGCTTGGTTTTATACATTCAATATCATTTTGTATATGTATGCATGCATGCTTGCAAGTTGTTTGTGTTTGTTTCAGGATCTTACCTGCTGTCTTTGATTTGCTGCAGTCATCATGTTCTTGATTTCTTGGTCATTCACTGTTGTGTCTCTGGCACTAGCAAGCCTCATTTATTATTATGTCAGCATTAAAGGAAAGGCTGGGGACTGGGGTGATGGCTTCAAGAGTGCATATTTTCAACTAGCTCTCCGCAGTCTTCGATCACTGGGAGGTAGATTTCTGTACTATATTCGCTATACGACAGCTTTTAGAGTTTTTGAGTTGTTGCATCTTACTGGTGAATATTGAAAGCATTGTGTGCTGTGTGGTTGGTGGCCTATTATGGCAATTTGCTATGAGCAGTGGTACCTATTTGCCTATTTGTGTGCATGCATGCCTTGTCATTGTGATTGACATATCTCACCATTATTTACAGCTAACCAAGTGCACCCAAAGAATTGGTATCCAATCCCCCTTGTATTCTGCCGGCCATGGGGAAAGCTGCCAGAAAATGTTCCTTGCCATCCCAAGCTTGCTGACTTTGCAAACTGCATGAAGAAGAAAGGCCGTGGGATGTCCATATTTGTCTCTATATTAGATGGAGACTACCATGAGCATGCTGAAGATGCTAAGGCAGCTTGTAAGCAACTAAGTACCTACATTGATTACAAGCGTTGTGAAGGTGTCGCAGAGATAGTTGTAGCCCCCAATATGTCTGAAGGTTTTCGTGGAATTGTCCAGACTATGGGCCTTGGCAACCTGAAGCCCAACATTGTGGTGATGCGGTATCCTGAAATTTGGCGTCGTGAAAATCTAAAAGAAATACCAGCCACCTTTGTTGGAATAATCAATGACTGCATTGTTGCAAACAAAGCAGTTGTTATTGTCAAGGGTCTTGATGAGTGGCCCAACGAGTATCAAATGCAGTATGGAACCATTGACTTGTATTGGATTGTAAGAGATGGTGGTCTAATGCTGCTTCTTTCCCAGCTCCTTCGTACAAAGAAGAGTTTTGAGAATTGTAAGATTCAGGTCTTCTGCATTGCAGAGGAGGATTCAGATGCAGAAGAACTCAAAGCTGATGTGAAGAAGTTTCTATATGATCTTCGGATGCAGGCTGAAGTGATTGTAATATCTATGAAATCCTGGGATGCACAAATAGAGGGTGGATCTCAACAAGATGAATGGTTGGAATCACTTACAGCTGCTCAGCAGCGCATTGCTGGTTATTTAGCTGAGAAGAGGTCGGTTCAGGGGGATGGGGATACGCTGATGGCTGATGGGAAACCTGTAGTTGTGAACGAGCAACAGGTAGAGAAGTTCCTTTACACAACCCTGAAGCTAAATTCTACGATATTGAGATACTCAAGAATGGCTGCTGTTGTGCTGGTGAGTCTACCCCCGCCTCCAGTAAACCAACCTGCTTACTTTTACATGGAGTACATGGATCTATTAGTAGAGAATGTGCCAAGGCTTTTGATTGTAAGAGGTTACCGTAGAGATGTTGTAACTCTATTCACATAGTTGCCAGTGGTTTGCGTTCAGGATGGTAGACGCAGCATCCCTCCTTGTTCATATCTTTATATCTTTCCAATTTTTGTAGTTTAAATGTCACATTCATTCTTTTTTACGGCCGTTCTTGCAGAAGTGGCAATTTTTCTGCCTGTGTTATAGTCACGGTAGAAACTTGGTAGTTTTTTCAATCCTTTGGGGACGTGCATTTTAAATATACAAGGTAAAATTGTGGGGTTGAGAGATCAATTTTTTTTATTTTTTTATTTTGTGAACAGGAAAAAAAAAAAAGGGAGTAATCTCAATTTGCCCTTTTCATTTCTGAACTTTTACACGCGCGCGCGCACATTTATATATATATATGCTTAAATCCATTCCTTAGCTAAAAGATATGATTGTATTGTAGGAGTGATGCCAGACAGAGCAAACAATCTTATCCTCATAAATTATAGCTTGAAACCCACGAACAACAGAGCAAACAACATAATCATTTCTCTCTCAAGTCTCATGAACTAGATCTGCCACTCTCTCTCTCTCTCATATTGAAACCATTATTTCGCCTACTCCATAACATATCAAGCTAGATTTTTATTTCACGGGGTGGGAAACTCTTGAAAATCTCATCGGTGCAGCGTGGCTAATAAAACTTTGGTGGTGGAAATATGTCGTTGCTTTCATCGGAGAGACCAAAAACAAGTAATCTCTAAAAAAAAACTGCTTTGATAGCTATTGAAACTTTAATAATTAATTCCACCTGTTGGTAAGGAAGAAAAGAGTGAAAAGATTCATCAATTATGATACTTTAGATTATATATATGGTATTGTACAACTTTAGAATTTTATTGTTTTTTTTT
>Ga0325403_1004699_pt1 | contig 12739 bp, 14 predicted proteins | sample PopdelMetagenome_19_FD_205665 | JGI IMG/M metagenome (GOLD analysis project Ga0325403, IMG submission 205665) | Populus deltoides microbial communities from Bellville, Georgia, United States - Xylem-PdKOR-R4 | ecosystem: Host-associated > Plants > Phyllosphere > Stem > Wood/Secondary xylem...
AGGAATTAAACCTCAAGCATCACATTGCACCTTACCTAAGTTCAATTATAATTTTTATCAAAATTATTACTTTCATGGCTAGGCAAAGCGATATGATGGTCTCAAAAATAGGCATCATTGGAGCTGGTGTAAGTGGTATAGCTGTTGCTAAGCAGCTATCTAACTACAATCCAGTGGTTTTTGAAGCGAGTGACTCCATTGGAGGGGTGTGGAAAAGTTGCTCTTACAGCTCTACAAAACTTCAATCCCCTCGCGGTGATTATGAATTCACTGATTTTCCCTGGCCTAACAGAGATGACCCAAGTTTTCCTTCTTATATTGAGATATTGGATTACTTGAAATCCTATGCTGAGCGTTTTGATGTGATGAAGTACGTGATGTTCAACTCAAAGGTGGTGGAGGTCCGGTTTGTTGGTGGCCGCGAACCAGCTGATAGCGGCGAACCCGGGGAGTATGGCAGCCTTTTGCCAGGACTGCCGGTATGGGAGGTTGCTGTGCAAAGCAAACAATCTGATACCATTCAGGTCCTTACTAATGTTTTTTTTTTTCCTACACTAGCTTCAAAACTAATACTGCTATTTTCTTTTCTCCCATCAACATAGCTCAAAACTCTATTGCTAGTTAATTAATATACAGATGTACTTCAAGACTGTCTTGGCTATTGTACATATATACTGTCAATATTCTTTGCTGATTATTCGTATTTTGCTTCCTTTCAGTGGTACGCGTTCGAATTTCTTGTCGTTTGCACTGGAAAGTATGGAGATATACCTAAGATTCCTGAGTTCCCACTCAAGAAAGGCCCCGAAGTATTCAAGGGCAAGGTGATGCATTCCCTAGATTACTGCAAGCTTGACAAGGAAGCGGCTACTCAACTGCATAAGGGAAAGAAGGTGGCAGTCGTTGGCTTCAAAAAATCAGCTATTGATTTAGCTCTTGAGTGCGCTGAGGCAAACCAAGGTACAAGCTCGGCTTAATTAATTAAATATGCTTCATTCATGCTTTTGATGAATTGCATATTCATAATATTACACAAACTAACTTATCTGCATGTCAACGGCCAACTTGTTTCTTTCATATGTTAATATATAAGTTTCACAGGATCTTTAATAGAAGTTTCATTTCTTTTTTCTTATACACCCACACAAACACAAGTATTAATCTTAAATAGATTTTGTTTGATCAATTTTAAATTTTATTAATTTCCACATCTCTCTCTCTCTCTCTCTTTTAAAAAAAGATTAAAATCTGGTTTAATTATATCTTATATGATCCATACACGTAAATCACGAACTTTTAGCAAGTAGTTTTTGAATATATGTTCTCTCTTGTAAGTCCCACAGCAATTGCTTTCAATTTCCTCCTTTTCTGGTACAAGTGATGGCCTCACCAGTTTCTCCACAGCTTATTGTTTAATTAATGGGCCATATTTCGAGTCTAAGATATAAAATAATATAATATATATAAAGACACCTCTGGACATTTTTGCTGCTGCTGTTGTTGTGTGATCTTACGTGTTGATAGCGTCATAGTTTGGTCCCAGAAAAAGTAGCAGAGACAGCAATAAATCTTTGAATGGTTAGAATTAATGATGTTCCACGTTAAATTGATGTAGCGTGCATGGTAACACAAGTCATGCTAATGGAAAGAAAAAAAGCCATCTCGTGGTCAATTCTCAGAATCTACAATGAAAGTATAGATCATGTGTGGACTTATTGACTGCACATGTTTTCAGCCATTTAACGTTCCAGCTTTGACTCTTGCATGTTTGATGATCAAGGGACAGTTTTCCACGAAGAAAAAAGAAAACCACCTGTCCCATATCTATCTTGATTCTTCACATACTTAATTTGCACACATGATTTTTGGCGATGGTGGAGCAAAAATATATGGAATTGTTTTCGCTGAAAAGAAATGGATGATCAAGTTCTTTTCTTTATTTCCAAAAACAGAAATTTCAGAAACTATTCTTCTCCGTTTTACTAATTAAATCAAGATGTCATGTTTGAATGTGTTGTAGGTCCTGAAGGGCAACCGTGCACCATGGTTGTTAGGACATTACATTGGACTGTGCCCCATTACTGGGTATGGGGTTTGCCATTTTTCTTGTTCTTTTCCACAAGATCTTCTCAGTTCATACACGAAAGGCCAAACCAAAGTCTCCTCAGGACTATGCTTTGCTTGCTGCTATCTCCCATGGTGAGCACATCTTGACATATTCGATTCATTTTGAAGTCCTAAAATGCTAATGGTGTGACTGGTTCTAATACTGTAATGGAATTTCACAGAGGCATGTAGTTTCCAAGTTTATAGAGTCCTATCTCCTCCACAAACTTCCTCTGCAGAAATATGGATTAAAACCAGATCACCCTTTCATTGAAGACTATGCATCTTGTCAGATGGCAATCATGCCAGAAAATTTCTTTTCTGAGGCAGACAAGGGGAAGATTGTGTTCAAAAAGGCATCAAAATGGTGGTTCAATAAGGAAGGACTTGAATTTGAGGACAACACTAAAGTGGAGGCTGATGTTGTCATATTTGCAACTGGTTTTGATGGGAAGAGAAAGCTCAAAGACATCTTACCGGATCCTTTTTGCAGTTTGTTAGAGGATGCCCGTTCTGGTGTTATGCCCCTGTACAGGTAAGCTTTTCAAAACCTAAATCCGTGGCAATAGCTTCAACTTGTTTATCAGAAGAGGTGGTCCTAATAATAACTTCTTGATTTGCGTTGCAGGGGAACTGTTCATCCATTGATACCAAACATGGCTTTTTTGGGATTCATAGAGAGTGTTGCGAACCTTCACACATCAGAGCTGCGCAGCATTTGGCTGGCACGACTTATTGACAACAAATTTAAGCTCCCGACTATTGACAAGATGCTTGAACAGGTTTCTAAAGAGATTGAAATTGCAAAGAGGACTACAAGGTTTTATAAGAGGCATTGCATCTCAACTTTCAGTATCAACCACAGTGATGAGATCTGTGAAGAAATGGGATGGAGCTCCTGGAGGAAGAATAACATGTTATCAGAAGCATTCAGCCCTTACGGTAGTAGGGACTATGAACTGAAATAAGAGTCTATCGCAAGAACAATAACGGAATTCATTCGTTATGTTATGTTATTTTGTTGCAGGGTTCTCATATTTACATGTTAAATTAATAAACTAGCTAGCTAGAATAGTTACCCTTACATTATTGTGAAATACAAATTCATGACCTGAATGATTATTTATTTTCCTTTTATTCTTCTTGCATGGATGTAGACTTTTATTTCGCAAGTTATTTCTCATAAATATCTTATGTAAAAGACAACTAAATTCAAAGTATACATGTTTGGAGAAATATTGCTCATGCTGATTTATTTTTTTTTATATATAATTATTTGTTGGCTCGTTTATGTTAGAATTAATTAATAATTTATTTATTTAACATAGATATAACCTAGCAACCCATAAGCAGTCGAATAAAGTTTTCATTTTCGCGTAAAACAACATGAGTTCCTACAACTTAATGTTAAAAAAAAATCAATTATTAATTATATGTTTCTTTCTTTAAATATTTCTTTCTCTTATTTCTGCTGTGAACAGATGATCAAAATAATTGTAAGTGATCAAGAACTCAAGACAAATTAAATGAATAACTTATTTTATATATGAAAGCAATTGAGTGAGTAAAAACAACACACTATAACTCAACTAATACTATATGGAAAAGAAATTGACAGCTAAACAATAACAACTCTAATATTAAGAGATTTATTCTAATAAAACATGCCAAATAGTAATCCTTGAAATAAGGTATTTCTTATCATTCCCTCCCTTTAATTGTTGTATAAGTAATTAGTTTACTCCAAGCATCGTACATACTCCTAATTGATCTTGAAGCTTTAAAAATACCTTCAACTTAAGTGGTTTAGTCAATAAATCTATCACTTAATCTTGAAAACCACAATGCACAAGCTCAACAACTCCACCTCGAGTAAAATCATGTAGAAAATGAAATTGCACATCAATGTGCTTACTGTATCCATGTATAACATGATTTTTTGAGAAGTCGATGGTTGAGCTGTTATCACACATCATAGTAGTGCAACCAACTTGTGCATGACTCAACTTCTCTAGAATCCTTCTCATCCATAATGTTTAGTAAACATAGGTTGCAGCTTCCACAAACTCGGCTTTAGTTATTGAAAGAGTGACTGTAGGTTGTTTCTTTAAAGACCAACAAACTGCTTCTCCACTTAGCATTTCTCCACTTAGCATAAAAACATAACCAGATATGCTCCTTTTATCTTCTAAGTCTCATGCATAATCACTATCAGTGAATGCAACCAACTCCTTGTTCCCACATTTCTTGTAAAATATTTCATAATCAACAGTGCCTTTTAAGTATTGTAGTGCTCTTTTTGCAACCTGCAAATGAAGTTCTGTTGATCTGGCCATAAACCTGCGTATCAAGCTTACAACAAACATTATATTTGGCCTTGTAGCAGTAATATACATAAGATTACCTACTAATTTTTTTTTTATAGTAGGTCTCATCAATTCTGTCACCTTCTTCATTTTTCCCAATTTTGAAACTAGGAACAATAGGATTCATCACTGCATTACTTTCTCCCATTCCAAAATCTCTTAGAACCTCTAGTGTGTATTTTCTTTGATAGACATAAATCCCATTATCCTTTTGTAACACTTCTATACTCAAGAAAAACCTCATTTTTCCCAAATCAGTCATATTAAATACCTTTATCATTGACTTTTTAAACTCTAACATCATTTGCTCATTATCACCAATAAAGATCAAGTCATCGACATAAACATTAACAATTAAAATTTTACCTCTACTGTTTTGCTTGGCAAATGAGATTTGCTCACTAATATACCTCTAGAACCCTTCATGAGTTAAGTGAGCCTCAATGCGACTAAACCAAACTTGAGGAGCTTGTTTTAATCCATACAAGGCCTTATGTAGTTTGTAAACCTTGTGCTTACCTCCCTTCTACTCATAGCCTCTTGGTTGCTTTATAAAAACATCCTCACTTAATTCTCCATGGAGAAAAGTGGATTTAACATCGAGTTGATAGATAGGCCAACTTCTCTGAGCAGCTAGAGCAATGATTATGTGTATAGTGTCCATCCTTGCAACTAGGGCAAATACCTTTGTGTAGTTCATACCATGTTATTGAGCATAACCATTTGCAACTAACCGGGTCTTGAACTTATCCACCTTACCAAACTCATTAAGCTTGATCTTATTATCCATTTCACCCCAATCTTCTTAGCTCCAACTAGTAATTCGGTCAAACTTCATGTCTCATTTTTCTGAATTGACCTTATTTAGCATCCATAGCTTGCCTCCGCTTGTAACTCTTCACTACCTCTCCATAGCTTAGTGGATCATCAGGAGCTACAAGTTTTATATTCAACTCATTTTTTTTCCTTTGATAACCCTTCTTCAGAGACATAGTCTCTCATCCAAACATGAGCATTTATCTCTCTTCTCTCATTCGGTCTAACATCCTCTTCATTTGTTGTATTTAAAGAAGCATTTTCTATGCCTTCAATATCATTCTCACTTGTCTCATTACCTTCACTGCCATTTGTTTCATCTTTATTAGTGTCATTCTCTTTTTCTCCCCATTCTAAATCCATTAGTAACTGCTCCATGTAACTCATATCTCAGTCCCATTATTTTTCTTCTTCAAAAATTACATCCGTGCTAATCATAACTCTCTTTTCAATAGGAATATCATAGAACCTGTAACCTTTGGATTCTTCACTCACACCTAGCAGTACACAACAAAAGCTCTTGTTTTCGAGTTTGGTTCATCTCGCATCAAGCACATGGACATGTGCCACACATCCAAACACTCTAAATTGTTTAACTAAGGGATTCACTCCACTCCATGCTTCTTCTAGAAGCATTTCTTTAATTGTAAAAATGCAACACTATTCAATACATACATAGTCCAGTTCACTACCTTAGGCCAGAAGGTTTTGGGAATCTTCTTATCTGAAAGCATAGACCTTACCAAGTTCATCATTGTCCTATTTTTCCTTTTAACCACTCTATTTTGTTGAGAATTGTAGGTTGTGGTGAGCTGCTTTTTGATTCAATTTTGCTTACAAAACTCATTGAATTCCATATAGTTGAAGTCACCACCTCTATCAATTCTGAAACACTTAATAAATTGGTCAATTTCTTTTTCAACAAACTTTTAAAATAATTGAAAGACCGGAAAACTTCTGATTTTTCTACCAAAAAATAAACTCATACTTTTCTGCTATAGTCATCAATAAAGCATGAGGAATACCATTTCTTGCAGTTTAAGATTGGTGTGATTGGGTCATAGATGCCAGCATGAATGAGATGTAGCTTATGAAATGCTCTCCACTAGCTCTTTTTTGGGATGAGATCTTTGTGTTGCTTACTAACTACACAAGTAGTGCACATTGTAAATGGTGTAAGAAGTTGTGGTAATCCTTGAACCATTTTCTTGTATTGAAAGGTTCTTAGTCCTTTATAACTAAGATGGTCGTTCATGCAATGCCATAGATGTGAAAGGTCTTGTGTAGGTGTATGGAAACAGGAAGCTTCTTTGACTTGAGCCTTTGCTAACAATACAAATATTTTATTAGCTATCATCCTAGTTTGAATAATCAAACCTCTCACATGATGGTAGATCTTGCTTATTCATATTTCGATAAGAATAGCTAGACTTTTTTCCTGTAACTGTCATACACTTAGAAGATTATTCTTTAATTTAGGTACATAAAACACATATGTGACAACATGATGAAAGCCATCCAATTACTGCTTGACTTTTCCTTTCTCGAACACTGTCATCCTTGTATTGTTTTCAAGTTTTACTAAATGTCTAAACCCCTCATTCAACTCACAAAACATAGCTTTGTCTCCACACATATGATTTAAGCACCTAGAATCTAAAAACCATGCATCCTCATGCCTAACTTCATGCAATTCCATATGAGACATTAACAATATCTCTATTTCCTCATCCAATTCAGCATAATTTACCTCTTTGTTCATAGTAGGACATTCATAATGGAAGTGGCTAAGCTTATAACACCTATAACACTCCATAGTGGTGTTGTTGAAGGCTTGACGCCCTCTGCCTCTTTCCCCTCCTCTAAAACCTCTTTTGCCTCGACCTCTACCTCCTAACCTATCTTCAAGTGTCACTTTTAAGGCTTGTTCTTCCCTACTACTTTTCTGGAACTTTTGTTCATGTACAATCAATAAGCTTTGCAACTCATTGATTGAGAGCACATCAATATTCTTGGATTCTTTGATTGAATAGACTATGTACGTAATTGAATCTGTCAATCAAAGATTTAAGGGTCTTCTGCATAATTGTTACATCTTGCACCTGCTCCCCATAAATCCTTATTTTATTGGCAATAGTCATAAATTTAGTAAATTACTTAGTGATATTCTCACCTGCTTTCATCTCGAGGGTCTCATACTCCTTCCTCGGTGCTTGAAGAATTAAACACTTCATACTTGCATTCCCTTCGTGTTTCCTCTTCATTGAATCCCAGATTTGCTTAGAGGTGTCTTTCTTCAAGATGGTCTCCATAATAGTTCTATCAATTGTCTAAAATAGATAATTCTTCACTTTCAGGTTCTTAAGCTTTAATTCCTCGAGTCTTTTTTGTTATGCTTCAGTCACAGTTGCTCCTGCCTCTGGCTCCACATAACCTGTCTCAACTAAGTTCCAAAATTCCTTGGATCTCATGAAATTCTCCATTAGCATGCTTCAATAGTCAGTGACAATCAAAGTGTGGTATGGATGGTTGGATGAAATTTCCATTGCCTTTGTTCGCCATCTCTTTATCTTGCTCTCTTGTGTTTATAAGTCACTTGAAAGACTACGACTCTTCTTTTTCTCAAGCTGAGTGGTGGCTCTGATGCCAATTTGTTATGAATAGATGATCAAGAGAATTGCAAGTGATGAAGAACTCAAGACAAATTGAATGAATGACTTATTTTATGAAAGCAAATGTGTCTAGCATTTTATAGCCTTATAAAATCCTAACTAAATGAGTAAAAACAGCACACTATAACTCAACTTTGCTACGTGGTTCATGAAACAAAGAAATTGAGAACTAAGTAATAACAACTCTAATATTAAAAGACTTATTCTAATAAAACATATCAAACAGTAATCCTTGAAATAAGGTACTTCTCATCAATTCCTTAATACTAAATTTAGGTTAAATGCAAAGGTTAGCCTAACCGTATGCACTCTCTAATGGTGGATTGATCAACACTCTGAGACAACAGAGCTTTCTCCATTCATAATGAACCTCAATCAACATATGCTTCAAAGTTTAAGAGATTGAATTATATATCAACATATGACTTGCTAATACTTGCACGTTATCACATTCAACGATAGTTACATCACATGTTGAACGCACTAACACTCACGTTCTAAGTGCTTGTTTAAAAGTGTGGTAGATGTTGTTTCTCAAAGTGTTTTTGGCTTACAAAATGCATTAAAATAATATTTTTTTTTATTTTTAAAAAATTTACTTATAACATCAGCACATCAAAACGATCTAAAAACACTAAAAAATAATAATTTAAAACTATAAAAAAATTCCTTTGTAACTTGATTGATGTATATTGCATTCGTAGCTAATTGGACATTTGAGGTTTTATACATTGCCACGTACAATATTAATTCAAATGCTTACGTACAAGAAAGGTTTGCATAGAGATTAAATTAAATAAGTCAAAATCTGACCAGTCTTCATAAAATTAAAAACAATTATTTGGTAGTCTGACTCGCAACTTTGCTATCGTGAAAAAGGGTATTCTCCCAGTTTTGTACAGCAACTTGCAAGCATCTTCTGGTTTCTTCGGTCCATCTTTGGGTCGGTATTGAAACATTCTCTTCAAGAAAGATTAAAATATAAGAAAAGCAGTTCTTCGTGGTGATTGATGAATCTTTGAATCAACAAGATTAACCCGACTCTTTGCCAGGAATTTGATGGCAGAACTTCTTTACTATGTTCAAAATGTGGTCGCTGCATTTTATGCATTAGCTAGACTGTGGTTTTAATTTGGACTTCTGAGACCTGTGCACTTTCATTTTCAAATTCTACGTTCAAAATGCAACACGTTTGTCAGCCGAGAGTTTTTTTTTTTCCCCCCTCCAAATTTCTTGGATATTTCCATTCCTCAAAGTAAGACACCGTGTGGCTGGAGATTCACGCGTGGATATATTCAAATTCCGAATCTATGAATTCTCAGCTTGTTCCATCCCAGCACAAGAATAAATTCCATTCAGTGATACAACTCTAAAATAAATCATCACAACCAACCGCTATTATCCCCTGATTGGTATATTCAGTGATTTTTTTAGTAAAATGAGTCCCGATTTATTTTTTTATTATTTAATAAAATATAACTTAATTACATATTAATTAACTAGAAACATCCCATTAATCACTCCATAAGCCCACTTTAAAGAAAAATAGAGAAAGAAATGCTAGATGGAGATATTCTTATCAATTTTAATTAGTGATAAGTTTTTTTTTATGTCTATTTTTCTTTTAAAGTGGATCATAAAATAACTAATAAAATATCACTAAACACTATATAATTTTGAAAGAAAAAAATATTCAATCCAATATCCACAATCGAAAAATCTCTCGTTCACCATCAATGGCTAGTGATAAATGCAAATTAACTATTCGGCCTCCTTTTTTCACATTGTATACTATAATGTTTGACAATGCATTTTAAAAATATTTTTAAAAAAATTTAAAATTTTTTAATTTTTAATTTTTATTTTAAATTAATATGTTTTTAATATTTTTAGATTATTTTAATGTGTTGATGTTAAAAATAATTTTTAAAAAATAAAAAACATATATTATTTTAATATATTAAAAAAAAACACTTTAAAAAATAATAGTTGCTATAATTTTAAAAATCCTCGAAACCCGCTCCAAAAACCACAGTAGGCTGTTTTATGGCTGGTTTCTAATGGATTGGGCCCGATCAAATTACCTCCATTTAACTTTACAAAAGAGAAGAGAAATCCAAGTTCTGGGCCGTTCAAATAAAGAATGAGGAATTATTTTGAAAATTTCTGCTGCGTATGATTTTGAAGTTTATCAGTAGCTGCTGATAGCGAAGAATTTGACGGCAAGAGAGCACAGGAACTAGCAAGCACAACAAAGCAAATATATCAGATAGTTAGATAGTTATTATGTAGTGACTCGCATATCGTATCCCATTCAAATGTGTTTGAAGTTCTAATGTGCCAACGGTTGGCTCTACTGTAATGAAATTTTACATAGGCATACATCTTCTCATATTTCATCTATAAACTTCATTGAAGACTACGCATCTTGCAGATGGCTATCATGCCATTCAGAGAACGACAAGGGAAGATACATCATTCTGAACATGCAGTAAAAATAAGTTATATGCCATAAAATCAGCAACAGAAGACGTGTTTTACAAGACCAAAAGTAACTTAAAGTGCGTTTATAAAAACTAGTCCCTCTGTTAAAAAACAAATCCATCTCATGAACATTATGTGCATGGACCTCGGCCATTGTTCTCCTTCCTATTTTTGGTTGACACCAGAAACATTGTAAAACTTTGAAAGGTTTTGCAAACAATTGAATCTATATGCAATTTCATTATGCTACGACAACCGACATTTTAGCAAGCATTCATAACGAAAGAGAAGGGAAAAAAGAGTATTCTGTTACACGAAACAAAGGGTCCAAACCCAGATAATAACTAGTAATTACAAGGGATTGGATACAGCAAGAATTATTCATACCTTCAAGAAATAGATTAATGGGGGAAAAGGTGGAGACAAGAGCAAGACAACATAGAATGGATGGTTCAAAGGCTTTGAAGTAGTTTAAGAGTTTCATCAATATGCTTTTCAGGTTGGAACTGATTGTTGTAGATGAGTTGGACCACCCCTTTCTTGTCCAGAACATATGTCTGTCTCCCAGGTAAGGTCCCGAACAGGTCTGCTGGCACTCCCCACTCTTTCCTTATCTTGTTACCTTCGTCGCTCAGCAATGTAAATGGAAGTCTGTATTTTTTGGCAAATGCCTATAGTCATCGCACCATTTGTTAGCACAATGTCATTCAAGAAATTTGTTCTGCAATTTGAAATTGCAGAACTCACAGATGCATCTAGCATTTCATAGAGGATAGTAAAAGACACACATAACTAATTTAAGACTGATTAATCAAATTGTTGAGTGTTGAAATGGAAAAAGAAATAAGATCTTTTACATTAACCTGCTCTGGGATAAAAGGAAGCTTGGTTTTACCTTGTGCGATGATGGATCATCACCACTAATTCCAACAACCTCAGCGCCTGCTTTCTTGAACTTCTCATAAGAATCTCTAAAAGCACAAGCCTGCAAAAATACTTAATTTTTTTTTATATAAATTCACCACCTAAAGATGCCTGTAATTGATGAACATTCCAACCCAGCTCTCTTCTCATCAATTTCTAGTAATTAGTTTTTTTTTTCCCTGGTGAAAACTCCTAAGCAAAACCCTCCTACATTAACGATGGCCTTTGAAGTAATTGGGGAGCCACACACACATAATTGCAAATTTTTTAATAGATAGTGCCTTCTAAAGTGTTTAAATGGATCACCAAACTTCCTGGGCAGTGGCTTCCGAACATGTTTTATAAATGTTATGGAAAAAAGTTGAAGATTCTCTTGGTCAAGTGGCAGACCTAGAAACCAAACTTTCTTATAGCGGAATTAGCATATTCTAATCAAGCTCACAGTGATACCTTGTGATGATACTCAAAATGCAATTATAATCGTTTATCTTGCCTGCATTATCTTAACTTTGCTTCGTAGTTGGTAGTCTCCCCATGAAAAGAAAAATGAAAGCTTTGATTGGACAGGGATTTAGTCACCTGTTTGGTGCACCCAGGGGTTTCATCAGCAGGGTAAAAGTAGACAACCACAGGCTTCCCTTTGAATTTGGAGAGGGACAAAGTCTTTCCATCCTGATCTTTCAAAGTGAAGGATGGTGGCGCCTGTCCTTTGTTTACCTAAAGACACCGGAAATAACCAATCAATCAACAAATGAATGCTATAAAGCACACAGTTTTCATTGTGGAGCAAAATGTACCTTGGCAAAAATGGTATTCTTCACCGAAGAAGAAGATGGGATTGAAAGAGAAGTAGAATGGGAGAACTTGAGGCCATAGAACTGTGACTGCGATGACTTGGAGAGAATTGGGAGGTTTTGAGAAGATGAGGTTATGGGTTTAAGAGTGGGAAGCAAAGAGGGCAGAGAGTGTTTAGGGAGAGAAATGGAAGCCATTTCGACAAGGATAAGGAAACAACAGTAGCAACCAAAGTGTTAAAGTTTTTTGGTTTCAGTTATCTTACATGTGCTCAGTAGTGGAGGAAGATAAGGAGATGTGGGGGACGGGTGGAGAGAAGATGGGAGAAGATGGGGATGGATTGGGTTCTTGGCGTGGACAATTAATGGCCCCAGCCTTTAATGGCTACGGGGCTCCCCTGACCATCCCTGATTCTCCGTATTCTTACAAATTTACGGGGCTACAGATTTGCAAAGTTCATCGGTGTTTACTTAATTGCCATTTATTTGATCTGGTGCAAATTGGGACATCATCACTATTGCCATGATGGACACCTACAAAAATCTTTGCTCTAAATGTAAATATTTTTAATATCAT
>Ga0325403_1004704_pt1 | contig 12736 bp, 6 predicted proteins | sample PopdelMetagenome_19_FD_205665 | JGI IMG/M metagenome (GOLD analysis project Ga0325403, IMG submission 205665) | Populus deltoides microbial communities from Bellville, Georgia, United States - Xylem-PdKOR-R4 | ecosystem: Host-associated > Plants > Phyllosphere > Stem > Wood/Secondary xylem...
TGTGTTGCTGTTAACTATAATTTATACAATTAACCTCTCTGTGGTTCGACCCCGGTCTTGCCGGGTTATTTATTACTTCGACACTCCTGCACTTGGGAGAAGACATCAATCTTTTGGTCGTGTCAATAAAATACCCAACAATAATTAAATCAAACCCAAAAAATAAAGCCAAATTAATAAATCTCAACTAAAAGTTCATATAAATTAAACTCATAAACAGAAGCTAAAGCCCAATCTCTCAATAATTTGGACTATCCTCCATTGTCTATGATCATACACAAGCGTAAATAATGTTTCGGGTTCGGTGTCCCCACCAATTCTCATGGGGTTGGAAGAACTTGACCTTGTCGAGTATAGGTCAAGGTGACTCTGATAACACTCTCAAAGATAAGGATCAAGTTGTTGTGATGTCTCTCTGATAATCCAAGTATAGTCTGAATTTGGTCGTCGAGCCTATATACTGGGATTTTTTAAGTTCATCATCTCTGGTAAAAACAACTTGTGCATTCAAAGTAGCATTAATATGTTCCTTTTATGCCAAAGATATGGATAATGAGGTAGGGGTATCAAAAGAAGCATCAGGGATATGTTGTGTTTTATAAATAATGAGGTCCTTTATGTTAAAAGTAAAGCTAATATCAAAGTTTGGTGGCAATTTCATGATATAAATATTTGATTCAATCATTTGCAACACTTTAAATGGTCTAGCACTGCTTACTTGTAATTTATGATTGGTTTCCAAAGGACATCGTTCAGGTCTAATTTGTATCATGAAATAATCTTCAACATTAAATGCATCATGATACTTAAGTAAATCAGCTCGAAATTTGTATTGTTCATTATTTGCTTGAATTTGTTTCATGATCTCAACATGGAAACTATAAACTATACATGCTAACAACTCAATTAACCTAAACATCCTATCGTGAGGAGATATGGGAAGGTGTTCCATAGGCTTCTTGAGTTTGTAAGTATGAACACTAAATGATTAGGGGTGTAGAAGGAGACAAACATTGTTTGAAACCTGTGTAGATATGGTATGGACACAACCAAGTAAACTAGGATTATCTTCATCTTCCTCATCACATGCATAAGGTAAGGGGTTAGGAAGCTAAACATATGATGTGTTGGACACTAAGCATGTGGGGTGAGAAACCAGGTAGTTTCAGAGGACTAATATCATGAGACTCTTCTAAGACTATAATTATCTCTTTAGGCGATTGCATTAAAGAGTTTCTAAAACTTTCTCTACTATTAAAGCAGACATATCAGACTCTTTCTTAACCTCATTCTTAAGCTCACGTGGACTTATTATGTTAAGTCCTTCTTCTTGCACATCCTCGTCATCTAGGTCATTAAAATCTTCAAGATTAGGCTCATATACTTTAACACTACAATCTTCCTCTTTACCTATATCTTTACATTTTTGGATGACTAAGGGTTCAGAGGTGCAATCTAAGGAGATGTGATCAAAACCTAGACAATTAGTACACTTAACCCTTGAACTCACCTTAGACACTTCATTGACAACTCGTTTGCCCTTAACTTTCTTATAAAGTTAGGAGCTACTAGGATTAGGTCTGTGAGGTGGAGCACCTAACAAAGAATCACTACTTTTGAATTGGGACCTAATAGGGATACCATAAGGGTCTTGACGATTCATCCACTGATTCTTCATAACTAACTTATAGTCTTGAACTAAGGTACAAGCTTGGTCAAGGATAGATACACCTTGAAATACAACTTCTCTTCCAAGATCATCATTCAAGCCTTTACGAAATCTACACAAAGTCATGGCTTCGTTCTCATTTATGGCACATCTCATCATGTAATCGTTAAATTATGTTATATACTCATTGATAGACTTATTTCCTTGCCTTAGATTGTTCCATTAGTCTAAGAGTTTATTCCTATAAGACTTGGGTAAGTACTTCTCCTAAATTTTTGTCTTATTTTGATCCAATCAGTTATAGGAGGTTTACCTCGCATCTCTAAACAATCCTCAACATCTCTCGAATAAGTTTTGGCTTCACCAATGAGTATCATCTTAGCAAAGCTAACTTTCCTATTATTAGACAAGTTATGTCACTTAAAGATTTGATCCATATCACGAATCCACATATCAAATATCCAAGGGTCATGATGACCGTCAAAAGTGAGGGCTTCTATTTTGTTAGGACTCGTGACACAAAAGCATGCAACACTCACTTATAAATGAAATTGAGATCACAAATGGTTCTTGCAAGTGAAATCACAATACAAAATAAAGTTAATCCCATATTTTTTATGTGAAGATTAATCAAGAACAAAATACACCAATAAATTTTAAGCATGCAATGCTAGACCTTTAACTGTAAATGATTAATAAAATACAATGTCACAAGTAAGAACTCATAATTATCAAATACAACAAGATACTAGATATCAATGATGAAAGAGGTTGATGAATAAAAATTAACAATTAAAAAAATGCAAAGTGAGAACTATTTTTTTATATGATTTCGTTTTTATTTTGGTTTTTTTAGGCACAAAAGTAGTATTAATGATAACTCTAAATGACAATTGCAAAACCGAAAAAAGGTAAAATTCAATAAATCAAAAGATAGAGGAGCTAGAACTTGCTGCCGTTGACATGGCTAACAGGCTAACATAGACTGGATGATGTGATGGGGTGTGATGATGTGGAAGTAAAGGATGACATGGTGGATTGGTGACGTGTGTGATTATGCTGACGTGGCGTCATGGTGCTGCAATAGCGGGTGACATGGCTGTGTTAATTAATTTTGCCTCAAATGTCTTCTGTGTTACAATTGCTGAGTTTCCTTCTTGTTGTTTGCTGGCGGCAAGGCATGAATGCTAATATGTTGATACTGCTGTTTAGGCGTTGTTAGGGCTGAAGGACCAGATGTGGTGGCTGCGGCTGGAGGGTGCGATTTGGTAGTGGCTGCGGCTAGTGCTACTGCTGGAAGGTGTGATTTAGTGGTGGCTGCGACAGATGGTTTCTAACGCTGATTTGGGTTGCTGAAGACAAAGATCTGTTATGGCGGCATTGCGAGACTGTGGAGATAGTAATTCAGTGTGGCTCTATAGGCTTTTTGTGGCGAGGAGTGGTGGCTGGATGTCCGATCTGCCGATGGTGGGGACAGGATGAAATTGGTTGATGTGCCGGCGCCGACGAAGATCTACTGCTGCTGGTGTGGGCGACCTGATGTGGTTGCGGGTTGTTGACTACAGTAAATTGACGTGTACCTATGGATTGATGTGGTGGTATTGGCTATGATCAGCGTTTTCTAGATTGCTGCGTTTTGATGATGAATAATGAACAATGTTTTTTTTATCGGGACAATAGGACTTTTTTAAAAAAAGATCAAACCGGATCTAGGTTAGGGTTAAGCATAAACATGTAGATCGTTTAATTATAAGAACAATTAAAAGCCAGGTTCTGATACCAAATTTGATGCAGGACAATAAACAAAAGACTTAAAGCATAAAAGAAATAACCTTTTAGAGAAAGAAGAAAGCAAATGAAAAGAAGAATACGGATCGGAGATATGCAAAATCTACAATATTTTTAATTAATCATCAAAACTCCTCTAACATTTAGAAAAGTAGGATATAAATACTAAAACACTAACTGGAACAAGTGATTGGGCTTATGATCGACTAAATAAAATACCCAATAATAATTAAATCAAACTGAACAAATAAAGCCAAATTAATAAACCTCAACTAAAAGTTTATATAAATTAAACCCAAAAACATAAGCTAAAGCCCAATCTCTCAATGGTTTGGGCTATCCTCCATCGTCTATGATCATACACGTGTGTAAATAATATTTCAGGTTCGGTGTCCCACTACAAGATTTACCAGTTTTACCGACGGAATTTTTCCGTCGGTGTAAGACACATATTCCGTCGGTAATTAATTTACCGATGACGTCACCGACGGAAATGCTCCGTCGATGAATCCTTTATTGGTAATTTTTTATCCGTCGGAAATAAAAAAAATTTACCCGCTTCATTTCATCGGTATATCCCTCGGTAATAATATTTTTTATTACCAATGGATTTACCGTCGGAATTACCGATGGAAATTCCATCGGTAATTCCGTCGGTAATTATTTAAAAAAATTAAAAACAAATCATTTTATAAAATTATAAAATAATTAAATTAACATAAATCAACACTGTATAAAAATCCTATAAATAAATCAACTAAAAATTAATCTCATATGAAAAAAAAAATCTCACAACAACATTTATACAATTATTAAGAACAAAAACAATGAAAAATAAAATAAAAAACAAATATAGTGAAAAAAATCATGAAAAAAGAAGAAAAATCTTACCTTAATGTAGTTGCAAGTGAAGCTAAGGAGAGAAAAAAAATTTCGTAAAGCATATTAATTAAAAAAAAACTAAGAGATAAAAGAAGAAAGAAGAAGAAGACATACCCAAGCATGGAGAAAAAGAGAAGAAGATGAGGAGAGAAAAGAAGAGAAAGAAATAGATATTGATGTTTTTTACATATAGTGAAGAAGAAGAAGAAGAAGAAGAAGAAGAAGTAAAAGTAGAAGAATAAGAAGAAGAAGTAGAAGAAGAAGAAGAAGAAGAAATAAGTCTGTCTCTTGTGAAATAAGGGATTCGGGCTTTTTATTGGAGCATGTTAGCAACGGATTTACCGATGGATAATTGAATATTAATATTTTTTAATTATTCCGTTGGTAATTCCATCAGTATTATTTAATACAAAGTTTTCAGAAAACTGCCAACAATTACCGACGATTTTTCAGTCTGTCGGTGATTCCGTCTGTAATATTTAAATGAAAATTTTAAATCAATTGAATTTTTTCAGAAAACCGCCAAATAACACCAACGACTTTTCAATCCATCGGTGATTTTGTCCGTAAAGAACAACAATTAACAGTGCAATTGGAAAGTGAACAGTTTTGGAGCTCTCTGGAAAATACCGACAGATTTTGTCTGTCGGTGATTCCCTTTGTAATTGACATGATGAACAGTGCAAACAAGTTTACTAACGGATTTATCGACGGATTTTACCGACAGAATAACTTCGGTTGGTAATTCCGTTGGTAAGTCCTGACACGTCATCATTTTTTTTAACTTTGTTTTAATTTTTTTGTCCCTCCGTAATTCCCTCGGTATATACCGAGGGACTATGTTCGTCGGTAAAATCCCTTAAAAATTTACCGACAGAAATATTCCCTCGGTATTTCCGTTTGTATTTATTAGTTTTCTGGTAGTGTCCCCACCAAGTTTCTTCCTAGAATTCTAACGACGAGCTTCGGAAAGGCTTCGCTTAGAAACGCCAACACAGGTAAGTGCTTTTCATTTTCCCCCGCTTTACAATTTCAGTTCACTTACACTATGCACCTTGAATTTTAATTATTCTCCCATTGTTTATGCACGCATGATTTAGTTCACGGGTGCCTCCTGCTGACCAGCCAGGTCACTGGCCTGGGCTAATGACCAAGCTGAGCCGCTGGCTCTAGACACAACTTCAAAAAAAAATATAAAAAATATGTATGCTTTGATTTCAATTTCTTTTATTTTTTTATTTATTGATGTCAGAGTCAGGAATACCATATATTGTCAGAGTCAGGAACACCAGAGTTGAAAGTATCCGTAGTTGAACATTCACTGATGTTAGAGTCAGTAATATTACAAGTAGACCATCATAACATAAATCATCAAACTCTTAGCAATTTAAGATAAAATCAGCAATGCAGCTTATCTCAGGTAGGATGCTTAAGGGGTGATAATATATTCCTTTTTGCGTAACTAGTCTCGTACCATAGAATCTCTGTCAACCAGTTAGGGTTCCTAGTGAATATAATACTATGTGATGAATCTTTAAACAAGACCTTTTCCCCCAAGAATAAGATGTCAAAAAATATTTTTTTGTAAATTTGAAATTTTTAAAGGTCACCGCGATGTCGGTGCAACACCTAAGAATATACTTTACAGTGTTATTTTATACCTCAAGTTGTTACCTATTTTTGGACCTCACATAAATATACAAAAAAAAATACAAAATACAAAAAAGTTTTTGATTTGAAGGAACATGAAGAATGTCTAGAAAATTTTCAAAGATTAGTTGAGGAGAATCAAAATACCTAATTGCAAGAAAATTTTGTTTTTGAAGTCAATTTAAGCTTCGATTTGAAGAAATTAAAGTCTGAAAGTCAAATTGAAATTTTAAAGAATTAATTTGGTCAATCAGGGGCTTAATTGCATAAATATTGAAGTTTGATAAGTAATTAAAGACTTGATTGAAGAAATACAAAACCAAGAACCAAACCAAAAAAGGCACGTGAATGCAGGGGTCAAAATTAATCAAATCTGAGCCCAGATTGAAGAAATTGAATGTTTGATAGTCGATTGAGGGTTAATTTGCATAAATTAGGAACTAAAGATCTAATTGAAAAAGAAGCTAAACTTTGGGGTTGACAATTGAGTTTGACAAGGGTGAAATAGCATAAAAATTAAAAGTTGAGAGACAATTGTCGTCGGGTGCGCGCGCCGCGACGTCATTTGGTGACGGTAGATGCTCTTTGTTGTGCCTCCTGTTGAGGTGTGGTGTTGGAAAAGGTTTTTGGATTTAATCATAAAATTATGATTAATGTTCAGGAGTCGCCACCTAGTATTATGGTCATTGGGAACCTATGGTCTGAGAGAGTCTGGGTAAGGGACCGGTTGTGCAGAGGGAACACGCATCATCCCCAGTGCACCCTACCTAAGGTAGGCTGCATTGTTATTTGATTGTTTTTCTAGGTCGGGTTTCTATTCATTGGTCTTTTTTAAGTTTCAAGACAGATCTCTCTTCATGAAGGAGTCTCTACCTTATCGTGTTAAATTCTAACCGTTCTAAAGTCTGAATTTTAGCATTGCATTTATTTGCACCTTGTATCTTTAATATCTGAGGGTGTATTTTATCGTATAATTTTACACCCCACAAATATTAAAGTCTACATCTAGACCCTAAAAAACGGTTGGAAAAAGGTTTTTGATATTTTCGCCAAGCCCTAATGGATGATCATAAACTAGTTATGATATCCATTTTTTAAAAAAAAAAATGAGAAAGATGCAATTTCTTACTGAAAATATGCATTGAAATTTTTTAGGATTTGGCCATGTGTATGAAAACAATTTTTTTAAAAAAGGGAAATTAATTTAAAAGTTTTTGAAATTTAAAAAAAATGTTTTGAATTTTTTATGAAATATTTCGGAGAAAACTAGGTATTTTAATACTGGATTTGTATTTTAAAGTGTAAATATACAACCCGATATTATGGAAAATTGGTAGAAAAATATTTGAGAAAATCACAATTTTTTGAAAGGATGTTTCTGAAATTTTTTGTTTTTAATTTTATATATAATATTATATATACATATATATTAATTAATTAAATATTATTAAAACATGTGGGCTGGGCCGGCCCGGATAACTGGGCCAAGCACATACCCAGAAACAGGTGGGTTGATATCGGCCGAAAATAATTGGGCCGAACTCGGCCCAACATATTCTTCTTCTTCTTTTCTTTAATTTTGGGGATGGGCTGGACCCAGCCTAGCCAACTGGGCTGGGCTAAGACAGGTCCAGCCCAAAGTAACTTAGTCACTGGTATAGCCCAGTGATTAAGTTGCATGAAAGAGTGCAACGTGAATTATATCACAATGACTAAGTTGCATGAAAGAGTGCAACGTGAATTATAATTCATGTTCCACTGTTTGCATGTAGTGGTAGCAAAGAAGGGAGGAAGAAGAAGAAGAGAGGAGGGAGGCTTACTTGGCGTTGAGGGAGTTGGCGACCTGACTGGGGGCGCTTGGTGCGACTAGAGGTGGTAAGGCTGGCGGCTGGCTCTTGTTGCAGCTGGGAGAAGAAGAAGCAGAGGCTTGCAAAGGAGAGGGGAAGCTCACGGTTGGAACTGTTGGAGTGGGTGAGGAGAGAGTTAGTGCCCTAGCTTCCATTGGGAAGGACAAAAGCTTCTGGGCGAGATGATTGTTACTACTGCTGCTGTGGTCGTGATGGCAGAAAAAAAAGAGTTTTACAGAGGAGAGAGAGAAGTGGTGCAATCACCACATGAGATGGTTTGATGGCTACTTGAGGTGAAGATGATGGTGAGAAGACAGGTGATGAGGGTGGTGGTGGCTGAAGGCCACAACGGAGAGAGAAAGAAGAGAGAGAACCGGTTGCAGAAAAACTAGGCAGAGGAGGCTGGTTTTCGGCCAACTTTTTGTTCGACTTCCTTCCTCCTTAGACCCTAACATCCACCTCTATTTATAGGCGGTGGAAAAGGGCAATCTTGTCTGCATTGATAAAAAATTTCAACCCTTGATTCAGTTGGGAAGGATCCCAACCGTTGGTTCAAAGTAGGCATGGTGCACTGTCAAATCTGCAGCTGCAGGCTGCCTGAGTTGGCATCTTTGGGGTGGTGCCACGTTTGGTTCTTTGCCAGTGAGCCGGTGAGGACCATACCCAGACATAGAGAGATGTCTGCTGATTTATTTCGTGGAGGTTTTGTAAAATTTGGTGAACGTTAGATAGATTAAATACAGTTGCAAAGTAGATAATCAGACCAGCTTTTCAAAAAGAAAAAAAATGAAGAAGATAATGAACAATGCAGAACAACGCGTCGTCTGACCTCTCTCTCTCTCTTTTTTCTTTTCTCTATTTGTTTTTAAAAAATGAAATGGCATCATTTCATGTTTGAATTAGGGAATTCTCTGAAGTTCAAAGTAGTCTTCCAGCTTTCAATTTTGTGCAATTGTACCCCTAATTGACGCTAAATTTATTATTTAATGCAATTACACCCTTGTCGAACTTCAATTAGAACCCTAGATTTACGCGCCTTCTGCACATTGATCCTTGGTCTTGGATTATGCAATTTAACACCTAATTGACCATTAAACTTTCAATTGTCTTCAATTTAACCCCCGATTTTTGTCAATTAGGCCCTTATAGTCCGGCGCCTTTTGCAGATTGGTCCTTGGCTGTGAATTTCTTCAATTTAACCACTAATTGACCCCAAAACTTCAATTTCTTTGCAATTAGGCCCCTAATTTCAATCAATTAACTTGGTAAAAATTAAATTTGGTCTCTTAGTCTCTTAAAATTCCAATCCTCTCAATTAAGCCCAAATTAGGCCCCCAAACTTAATTTTTCACCAATTAAGCCCCAAATAAAATTAATTTGACCCATTTAAAGTATAATTAAGTCCTTGCACTTAATTAAATCCTTCAATTGGACCCAAATTAATTCTTAAACATAATTAAAATTCAATTTGGCCTATGATTAAATCAAGTTGGCCTATTAAAAAATTAATTATGTCCTTGGACTTAAATTGTTTTATGCAAATTCGTCCAATAATCATTTAATTTGACCTTGAATTTGCATTTTTCTTCATTTTTGAGCATGATGGGGAAAAATTAGGCCTTGAATTTCCTCCAAAAATTGCAACTTGATTTTTCCCTATTTTTGTAGTCCTCCTTGATCTGCTTTCTCCATATTGCCAACCTTTATTTTATTTATTTTATTTTTATTTTCAAAAAAAAGTGAATTTTAGGGAACAATCCAGAGTTGGGTTATGACAACAATCATGGGTGTAATTAATTGAATAAAAAAAGACTAAATTGAAATTTATTAAAATCCCAAGTTAAAAACCCTAATTTTTAGGATTTAGCCTAAATGACACGTCGTTTGGCCAATAAAATTTGATCTTATATATTCAATTAACATTTATACCATAAATTTAACAATAACAATTAAAATTCAACCAACACAATAAAACATTATTGCAATGTAGACAAAAAAAATAGAAAAAAATAAATAAAAGCTTTACGAATGAAAAATACCTACCTTAATGGCGTGCTTAATTTTAGAGTTTATTTATGTGTGATAAAAAAAAAACTTACCTTAATGGCGTGCTTAATTTTAGAGTTTATTTATGTGTGATAAAAAAACAAAAAAATGAAAATATATTGTTAATAAACCAAAAAAAAGAAGAAAAATAAGAAGAAAATAATTCAAAAGATTCACCACACATACCTTTTAATCGATTTGAGGAGGAAGAGTGAGGAGAGGATTGCAAAAATGAGAGGAAAAAAAAACTTCAGGCGTCCTCGTTGGGTTTGGATACCATGTTTTTACAAACAAAATATTCAATAATATTATTTTTAATTAATTTGTCGGTGATTTCCTTGGTAAAATCACCTTGAAATTTTCATTTCGCACTAAAATTCTCAAAAACCCTTTATATTTTTGGCAGTTCGTCCGTGATTCCTTAGGTAAAAAAGTAAATAGTACATTAATTAACAAGGTATTAGAATTCACAATCCGTTAGTAATTTCCTCGGGAACCTAACACTCAATAATTGCCATCACCGACATGAGAAGGGAAACAATTCCCTTCACCTCTTGAATACACCGAAGGACACGATCCATTAGTGTTTTGAACAGTATTTCCCTTGGCGTTGTTGATTGTGAACAATGTTAGGGAGAAGGGGAACAGTTTCCTTCGCCTGTAGAATACACTGACGCTTTGTGTCCATCGATGTGCAGCATAGTAAATAGTGCACTAGGGAGGGCAATAGTTCCCATCACCTCTGGAATACACAGACAATTTGTGTCTATCGGTGTTTCCATCGGTATGCTACAAAATGAACAATGCACTTGGGAGGGGAATATTTCCCTTTGCCTCTGGAATACACCGATGGATACAAACCGTCGGTGTTTCCATCGGTGACTGCACAATGAATGATGCCAAATTGTTTCTGTATTCCCCATCTATTCATCCTGCAAATACTTGAATTAAAAGTTGTTCGCACAACATAATATCAGAAGTTTACATAACAATAATAAAATAAATACTTCTTTGTTAAGAATTAATCGGTGTCCGCTAGAGCTCAGAACAACATTCAACTTCTCTATGCCAACATCAACAAAAATATTATTGAAGACGTGAAAATTTGATTTTTTTGCCATGTAAATCGATGGAGTAACTCGATATAGATCAACAAACTCACTTACTTGAGAGACATCATCTATGACACTTAAGTCATCGTTCTCATCTTGAACAACCTCAACATGACCCCTGAGTTCGGTTTTCAATACGGATAACAAATCAACTATTGAATGATCCTTTCTAAAGGAAGGGGTGATTAATTCTTAGTCACCGATGGATGTTGAAAAATATGGAGGGGTTTTTGAAATTTTTAGTGTGAAATGAAAATTTTAAAGTGAAGTTACTAAGGGAATCACCAAAGAAATAATTTAAAATAATAATATTTAATAGTTCATCAGTGATCCCCTTGGTAAAACGTAGTATAAAACCCAATGAGAGCACCAGAACTTCATTTTTTTCTCTCAATCTCACAATCACTCTCACTCTCTCAAATCCTATGCTCAAATTTGTAATAAATGTAGTAGAAATTAAGGTTTTTTTTTCTCTCAACATGATTAACAGGTATGTTGATTAATACTTAAAAATGCATTTTTATCAAGGTTTTATATCATCATTTTGCACTTGAAGTATCAATAACTCCTTAACTAAAGCATGTTTTATAATAACATATCCAATAATATAAGATACCTTTAATTTATGGTAAATGTTCATCTTAAATGCAGGCCTATCACATAAATGAAAGAATTGATTGATGAGTTGAAGTACTGAAATCGAAAGGACAAAGAGATGGCCAAACTTAGAAAAGAGATGTTGGTGCAGTCCAAACTGGAACACTGTTCGGTAATCGGGTCATATCTGGAGCTATAGATCTCGGATTTAGGTCTGTCTTACCTTTTGAAATAATGTGTGACGCTAGTGATTATGCCGTGGGTGCTGTCTTGGGACAATGAAAAGATAAGAAAGCCTATGTGATTTACTATGCAAGTAAAACTTTAAATAGTGCTCAAATGAATTACACCACCACTAAAAAAGAATTACTTGCAGTAGTATTTGCATGTGAAAAATTCAGGTCTTATCTTGTTGGCTCACTTGTTGTTTTTAGTGATCATGCAGCATTGAAATATCTTCTTTCTAAGAAAAATTCTAAGGATAGATTGGTTCGGTGGATTTTGTTACTTCATGAATTTCATATCACAATAAAAAACATGAAAGGCACCGAAAATGTTGTCGCAGATCACTTGTCAAGATTGACAATAGATTCAAGATCTGACATCACACCAATCGATGACTACTTTCCTGACGAATCTTTATTTTTTGTCTCTACAATGCCTTGGTATGCTAATATTGTTAATTTTCTTGTTTCGGGACAATTGCTGGCTCATTGGAGTACCCAAGACAAAAAAAAGTTCTTGAACAAAGTAAAGAACTTTTATTGGGATGACCCTTATTTATTCAAATATTGTCCTGATCAAATATTTCAAAGATGCATTCCTGACAATGAGGTAAGTAGTGTCATTAAATTTTGTCATTCTGAGGAATGTGAAGGTCATTTCTCATCAAGAAAGACCACTGCAAAAATCTTACAAAGTGGATTTTACTGGCCCACCATGTTCAAGGACTCACATGCATTCTGCAAGACTTGTGAAAATTGTCAAAAGTTGGGATCTATTTCAAAATGTCACATGTTGCCTTTAAATCCTATTCTTGTCATTGAGATCTTTGACTGTTGGGGTATAGATTTCATGGGTCCATTTCCTCCATCATTTGGTTTCTTGTACATATTAGTCGCAGTAGATTATGTTTCAAAATGGAT
>Ga0325403_1004705_pt1 | contig 12735 bp, 5 predicted proteins | sample PopdelMetagenome_19_FD_205665 | JGI IMG/M metagenome (GOLD analysis project Ga0325403, IMG submission 205665) | Populus deltoides microbial communities from Bellville, Georgia, United States - Xylem-PdKOR-R4 | ecosystem: Host-associated > Plants > Phyllosphere > Stem > Wood/Secondary xylem...
TGGCAAGGTCTTCATTTAATTGTTTTCAAAAGTTTAGCAATTAAATTTGGGGTAATACCATCTTAATCCCCCATCCAAATTCGTTAATATTTCCATCCAAGGTAACTATTTTATGTGCCAAAATGATGTCTATTTTAAGAGAACTTAGGTTTATATATATATATATATATATATAAACATACAATGATTTTTGGCGTTTGGCACTACATTTGAAAAGCATTTTCAAAATAATTTAAATTTTTTTTTAAATTAATATATTTTTGATGTTTTCAAATTATTTTGATATGCTAATCTAAAAATAATTTTTAAAAAATAAAAAAATAAAATTAACATATAATAATTTCAGGTTTATAAAACCAAACCGATTTGTTTTCTAAAAATTATAATTGGTTTTTTTCATGGTTTGATTTTTTTAATATTTTTTTTGTTTTTTCAATTTAATTACTCCTGCTTTGTACTGCCTAAGAGAACGTAATTGAGGAATTGGCAATAGTTGAAGGGTTGGTGTGCAAGTTGGGGTCCCAATTGATAATAAAAAATAGAGAAATTGGTAATAGTTTGATTGAAAGAAATCCTTCTGGGGGACAATTTGATTGAAAGAAAACAAATATACATGATAATTAAACTATGCTCTTTGGTTTTTTTGTAGAGAGGAATCACAGAGACATACATCTTTTCTAGAGGGAGCATTTCTTCATATTTGTAACAGAGCATGAGGCATGAAAAACAAGATTAAGGTTGTATGTATGGAGTTCTGGGTTTTATCCACCCATATAGCCGTTAAACTCAGCTTTAATCAAAGCGGATTAATTCATGAAATTTAAGATTTGAAATCTGGTTCGAGCTAAGCATCTAGATGAATTGGACAAGATTTTGACCCGATAAAATGCAGTCTTGATACCATTATTTGTCTCGAGCAGGGATACTTGTCTGCTCCCACAAACAACTGTCTTCCACTCCCACAGACATTGCCAGCTCTCCTTGTACTATTATTTGTCTCGAGCAGGGATACTTGTCTGCCCCATGATGAAAATCATCTATTTTGACATGATCCTCAAATAGAATTCATCTTCACAGCAGTGCTTATGCACTCATCTTTTCGTTCTGAACGTGGCACGCATCTTATTATGTTATTTTTTCCCATGGCAGGCTTCGCTTGCAAAATTTACTCCGGATTTCGTTCGCCCAAGAAATTCAGTGGCTTGCATTTATATGAGGAAACCCAGAAGTCAAAGAACAATACTACTACGTGCAAACGTCTTCTCTCTTGATCTTTTCCAGTTGGTGGATGGATTAAAGTCAATTCTGATGGGGCTCTGTGACTAAGCAGGTTGCAGCAGGGAGTGTTCTGAGAGATGATAAGGCTGACTGCGGGGGGTTTTTTTTTTTTTTTTTTCCTTCTAATCTTCAAAGAAGAGCTTTTGGGAGGTGCTGACTGGCTTTGGCTCGGAAAGAGGGCTACAGGATGGTTGAGGTTGAAATATACTCTAAATTTAAAATTTAATATTATAGTATTGGTTATTTTTTATTTTATAATATATTAAAATAATATTTTTTTTAATTTGTGATTGAGGTTGAAGTAGACTTTAAGTTAGTGTTTGGCATTATGTCAGTGGTTATTTTTTATTTTAAAATATATTAAAATAATATATAATTTTTATTTTTAAAATTTTATTTTTGACATTAATATATTTAAACGATCAAAAAATATTAAAATAAATTATTTAAAAAAAATACGACGCCGCCGCGTAAACAAACATATCCTAAATTAACTAAGATATTATTATGCAACACTTTTAGATTGAGTTTAATTAGTGTTATGTAATATGGTGGAAAAATTCATTTATGATTTTTCAAAATATCAAAAAACATCCTTTTATCTCAATTATTTTCATTTTTTATTCCAATACAGTAAATAATTAAACACTACCTTGTCCTTGTAGTCATAATTTTAAAGATTAAAAAAATCATAAGAGTGAAATTGAAAACATTTATAAAAACCAAGTAAACTTGGACAAATATCATAAACATGGTTAAATCTTAAAAAGCTCACAACTTATGAAACCCTGGATTCGGATCCTATCAAGAAGTTTATTATAAGCCAATTAAAAAATTAAAAAATTAAAAAATTAAAAACTTGTCAAAGTAAAACAAAAAAAGCCTCGAGCAAGCTGAGTAGCCAAACTGGGTCAACAAATCAAACATATGACGTAAGACATGAAATTGAGATGACCCTATAAATAGGAAAGCAAAAAAAATATTACCGTTAAAAAATATTCAAAAAAATTGCTTTCAAAAGGGATAAAAGTTGACTCGAGCTAATCCTTCAAATTTATGACTCAGATCATTAGACCGGGGTGATCCCATTATAGGCAAACCCAGAAAAACAAAAATAAACAAAAATCTTAATCAAATAAATATTGAGGGATGAAATTGAGAAAAAAACAATAAAAAAACACAGCAAAACAAAAACAAAAAGCAATTAAAAGAATTAGGACTAAATTCAATATAAAATTTAAATGAAATTAAATGTTTAGGGAAAAATCAAATGAAATTAAATGTTTAGGTAAGGATTGTAAAAAACAAATCCATTAAGAAAATGATTTAAAAAAATAACAATTAAAAGAATTAGAACTAAATTTGACATAAAAATTAAATGAAAATAAATGCATAGGAGTGGAATTGAAAAAAAAATCAATCAAGAAAATGATTCAAAACAAAACAAACCAAATAACAATTAAAAGAATAATGATCAAATTTGAAAACAAATTAAAAAAATCAAATAACTAGGGATGAAATCGAAAATAAAATCCAATTACAAATAATTAATGTAAATAAAAACAATTATAAATAAAAAAAGATGGACTGAATCAAAAGAAAAAATAAATTGAAAGGCTGATATGATTTTTTGCATGGTCAACATGCAAGCATGCAATCCGAGGAAGAAAGATAAATAAAAAAAAGTAATTTTGCACCAAACCACACCGAATCATCTAGAAAAAAAGAGAATGTCGAGACTAATCCAATAATATAACGGAATCACAACCACAAGAACCAGGTGTAAGTATTGCTAAAAGGCAACAAAACGACTGAAAATACCAATAGAAGTACACAACAATAACAAATAAATCATGATGATGGAATCACAATCAAGCCATTGATCTGTTTTGGATAATAATGATTACTCTCGTATGGTCAAGTATATTGCAGCAACCATAAAGGGACACTGGATAATATAATGATATGTGGATTTGCTCCTTTCGCTGTGCATCTCTTAATAATAATGGTCAAAGAGGGTTGGCATACAACACCTTCATGAGAGAAAAAACGAGAGCCATGTTCTGAATAATTAACACAATCATATACAAAATCCAAGACTTGATCTGGCAAATCAAGATGAAATCAACTTTTTGGCTACTTTTTGGAGTCTAATCTGAGGAGGTCTGTTTCAGCTATATATATGGCAAAAGAAAATTGTATATGTAGCTGAAAATTGAAAAAATGCGACTTGACAATTATATTGGGGGTAAATGATATTTAGAAGTTATTAACATATTTTTTTAGCTTAAAAAGATTCTAGTGAATGAACTCAAAATCTATTGCATATGGAATCATATTTTGTTTACAGAGACATATTGAATCATATATTTGTTTAAAAAAAATATTAAGATGACTATATATTAGATTGACATAAATTAACTTGTATTAACTTACCAGATCCATGACCCGGGTCATGAGATCGTGTTAATATAATAAAAAATAAATAAAAATAAATTATAAAATTCAATTCTCAATCAATATAAAATTAAAGATAAAATTAAAAAAATCAATTAAAAAAAACACTCGATTCATCTTGGATTAACCTTCCAAACTCATTATATGGGTCATGAAACTAAGATAACCCTATAAAAAATAAATTGAAAAAAACTATGAAACTAAATTCTTAATCAACTTAATATTAAATGATGAATTTACAAAACAAAAGTAAATGAAAAAAAAATAATGGAACTTGTCATTGTCTCAACTATCCGATGATCAAAAAAATTTAGATCTAAGTTTTTGTCATTGCCTCAACTCAAGTTTTTGTATTTGTGGCCAACTGATTATTAATTGTTTATATTAATAATAAAGATCTTTCTAGCTCTTTTAAGTATAAAGCTGATAATAATTATTTACAAAACTTGACTCAAAAGCCTTTAGAAAATAGTTTTGTAAATTTTTTTTAAGGGTAATTGAGCAATTTTATTATGTTAAAAAAATCAAAAAGAATTTAAAGCCCCTAATGTAAGTTTATATATATATATATATATTTCAAGGGTAACAAAATCATTTTACTTTGAAAAAAAGTAAAAAGATTAATCTATCTTTACACAATTTGAAAATGACAATTGAATCATAGTGAAAAAATTATTTTACTTTCAAGTCATGGTTCAAAGGTTTTATGATTAAAGAGTAAGTACACACTACTTTCTTTTGAAGATTTAGTTTTTTGATAATCCTATTTTAAAGTTGTCTCCAATAACTTTAGAGTATCAGAGTAAGAAATGTCTTGTTTTTTTAAAAAAAATAATGTAAAGTTATATATATATATAAAAGATCTAACTAAAAACTAAAAGATAAAAACATAAAACATAGTAAATCATAGAAAACATAAAAACATTAAAAACAAAGAAAATGTCTCTTAAAATAAATTAACTTGTAAAACCTAAAAAAAGAAAAAAGTTGCGTCCATAAAACTTCATTTATGTCATGACAATGAAATAAGTTTTACAACTTACAAACTTACTGTCTTACATAACATGAATTTTTTAAAATTTTCATTATTTTTTATTTTCATGGGTTATTTCAATTTTTTTTTTTTTGGAATCTTCCAAGCTCTTATGTTTCTAGGTATTTCAATTTTTCTAGTTTTTGTTTTAATTTTTCTTTTCTTTTCTATGTTTTTCAAGCTTTTGTTAAAGTTTTTTATTAGTGTTTTTTGATTTAATGGTTTATTTTAGTTGTTTAGGTATATGGATATCGTAATATCAACAAAAAGTAATTAAAGAAATTAAAGCTTGAAGACCAAATTTCACAATAAGAAAAATATGAGGCACTAAAGTTAATGGGCATATTAATATTGGTTGGCGTGTGCAATGCATACACTAGTATGTGAAGGAACCTACAACCCTTTAGTGGCATGTATGGGTTTCTCTAGTGGCGAAACACCATGTTTCGCGATGACGTTGGAGAAACATGACATGAGCTTCCATCTAGGGTGGCAGGTGTGATGTGAAGATTGATAGTTTGTTGCCAACAATGTTTTTTTTTTTCCCCTCTTATTTTCTTTCTCTTATCATCAAAGTTCAGAGTTGTACTCTTATTTTGTTGTCATTTAAGATTTGGTTCTTATTTTTTTATTGCTAATTTTTCTTCTAGGTTCTTTTATAGAATTTACTCTTTTTTTTCTTTAATTTCGCTCTTCAATTCAAAATTTTAAGTTGTCTTTTTTTTTTTTCTTAAAAAACATTTGGTCCTCATTCTTTTAATTGTTATTTTTTTTTATTTTGGGTCATTATGTAAAATTGAATTTTATTTTTCTATTTCACCATTCAATCCAAAACTATAAGTTTTCCTCTCAAATTTCCTTTTATTTTAAAATTTATCATTGTTATTTTGATTGCAGTTTTTTTTTATTAAATCCTTTTCTAGATTTAATTTTTTTTCAATTTAATCCGTCAATATTGGATTTGTTGAGAATTGAGCTTCGTTGTTTTTCTTGATGAGATGATCTCAGTTTTAAGACTCAGGTTATAATTTTGAAAACTTAACTCGGGTTGACATTGTTTCTTTTTTTTTAAGTTTGATTTTTTTCACTATTTTTTTTAATTTCATCATTCGATATTTTTTTTTGAATTGGGCTTCGTGATTTTCTTCAGTGTTCTTTCTATGAGATTATTATAATCTCAAGACTTAAGCTACAGGTTTGATAAATTAGCCTAAATCATCTCGAGCCTTATTTTGGGGTCATTTTTTTAATCTTATTTTTTTTTTGTTTCATTCATCAACATAGGGTTGGTTTTAAAATTGTGCTTCATATCTTTTCTCATTTTCCCTTCTATTTGGGTATCTCATTTGCATGATCTAGGTAGCAGGGTTTAGTGGGTTTGCAGGTGTTTTGTTTTGTTAATTGTTTTTTTTTTTACCCTTCTTTATTGAGTTTGCTGGGAATTGAGCTTTGTAGTTTTTATTTTATTTTATTTTATTTTATTTCTATTAGGTTATCTTAACTTCATAACCAGAGTTGTAGGTGTCGCGGGGTGCGCATGCCGCATCGTCTGGTGACGATGGAGGCTTTTGTCATGCCTCCTGATGAGGTGTTGTGTGTTGGAAAGAGTTTTGGATTTAATCATAAAATTATGATTAATGTTTAGGAGTCACCACCTAGTTTTATGGTCACTAGGAACATATAGTCTGCTAGAGTCTGGGTAAGAGACTGGTTGTGCAAGGGGAAGATGCATCACCCCCAGTGCACCCTACCTAAGGTAAGCTGCATTGTTGTTTGATTGTTTTTTTCTAGGTCGGATTTTTATTCGTTGGTCTTTTCAAAGGTTCAAGGTAGATCTCTCTTCATGAGAAAGTCTCTACCTTATTGGGTTAAATCATAATCGTTCTAAAGTCTGAATTTTAGCATTGCATTTACTTACACCTTGTATCTTTAATATCTGAAGGTGTACTTTATCGTGTAATTTTATACCCTACAAATATTAAAGTCTACATCTGGATCCTAGAAAAAAGATTGGAAAAAGGTTTTTAATATTTTGACCAAACCCTACTGAATGATTATAAACTTGTTATGATATTCTATTCATTTTTTTTTCTTTTCAAAACATAAGAAATATGCAATTTTTAATGAAAATATGCTTGGAAAATTTTTAGAATTTGGCTGTATGTATGAATTTTTTTTTTGAAAGGGGTAATTAATTTAAAATATTTAAGATTTTTTTGAATTTTTTTAAATTATAATAATAACAACATATAATATATTATTATATTAACATATTATTAAAACATGTGGGTTGGGGCAGCCCAACTAACTGGGCCGATCTCAGACCCAAAAATAGGTGGGCATATATCGGCCCAAAATGGTTGGGTCGAACTCGGCCCAACAGATTCTTCTTCTTCATTTTTTTTTAATTTTGGGGACAGGCTAGACCTGGCTCAACCAACTGGGCTGGGCAAAGACAGGTCCAACCCAAAGTAACTTAGTCATTAGCACAACCCAGTGACTAAGTTGCATGAATAGTGCAACGTGAATTATAATTCACGTTGCATTGTTCGTAACTCAATGTATGAACAGTGGAACGTGAATTATAATTCATGTTCCACTGTTTGCATGTAGTGGTAGCAGAGAAGGGAGGAAGAAGAAAAAGAGAGGAGGGAGGCTTACCTGGCATTGAGAGTTGGCGGCCTGATTAGTGGCGCACGGTGTGACTGGAGGTGGTGAGGCCAGCGACTAACTCTGGTTGCAGTTGGAAGAAGAAGAAGCAGAGGCTTGCAAAGGAGAGGGGAAACTCGCAGTTGGAATTGTTGGAGTGGCTGAGGAGAGAGTTGCTACCCTACCTTCCGTTAGGAGGGACTAAAGCTTCTGGACAGGGAGGTTGTTGCTGCTGGGGTCGCGGTGGCATAGAAGAAAAGTTTTGCAGAGGAGAGAGAGAAGCAGTGCAACCACCACGTGAGATGTTTTGATAGCTTTTTGTGGTGGAGATGATGGTGGGAAGACTGGTGATGAGGGTGGTGGTGGCTGAGGGCCACGACGGAGAGAGAAATAAGAGAGAGAACCGGTTGCAGGAAAACTGGGCGGGGAAGGCTGGTTTTCGGCCATCTTTACATTTGATTTTCTCCTTCTCCAGGGCATGAAATCCACCCTTATTTATAGGAGATCAAAGAGGGTAATATTGTTTACATAGGGGAAAGATTTCAACCCTTAATTCGGTTGGGAACAATCTCAACCGTTAGCTCAAAATGTACCTCGTGAGTTGTCAAATCTGCAGGAAAAGGCTGTCTGAGTTGGCCTATTTAGGCTGGCGCCAACATCGTCTCGTTGTTATTCATCCTGAGCTGTTCACATGAGGTTGTAGAGAAATTACAGGTGACCATTTGCGTGCATGTTTGTTAGATTTGATGGAGAAATGAAGCATTAAATGCACATGAAAAGTAGGCACCCAAACCGTTTCTTTCGGGTAAAACAGGGAAGATAATGAATAGTAACCAAACGACGCGTCATCTGCTTCTTCTTCTTGTTTTTTTTTAATGATCAAAACGACGTTGATTAAGGTTAAATTAGGGATTTCACTGAAGTTCAATGTACTCCTTCAACTTTCAATTGTTTCAATGGAACCCCTAATTGACCATAAACTTTTGATTTAAAGCAATTAAGCCCCTGATGAATTACCGTTTGAGCCCCGGATTTACGTGCTTTTTGCAATATGGTCCTTGGTCTCAGATTTATGCAATTTAACCCCTAATTGACCATTAAACTTTCAATTTCTTCAATTTCACCCCCGGTTTTTGTCAATTAAGCCCCTATAGTTTGACGCCTCTTACTAATTGGTCTTTGACTGCGAATTTTATCAATTTAACCCCTAGTTGACCCCAAAACTTCAATTTTCTTGAGATTTTACCCTTGATTTCAATTAATTAACTTGGTAAAAATTAAATTTGGTCTCTTAAAATTTCAATCTTCTTAATTAAGCTCAAATTAGGCTCCTAAACTTAATTTTTCACCAATTAAGCCCCAAATAAAATTAATTTGACCCATTTAAAGTATAATTAAGTCATTGCATTTAATTAAATCCTTCAATTGGATCCAAATTAATTCTTAAACATAATTAAAATTCAATTTGGCTCATGATTAAATCAAATTGGCTTATTAAAAATTTAATTATGTTCTTGGACTTAATTTTTATGCAAATTCATCCAATAATCATTTAATTTAACCTTGAATTTGCACTTTTCTCCATTTTTTGGCATAATAGGGTGCAATTAGGCCTTGAATTTCCTCCAAAATTGCAGCTTGATTCCCTAGTTTACTTTCTCCATGTTGCCAGCCTTTATTTTATTTTTTTGATTTTTATTTTGAAAAGAAAAGAAGTGATTTTTTGGGAATAACCCAGAATTGGGGTATGACAGTAGGTTTGGTATACTAACTTAGGTTGATTTAGGTCTAGTTTTTTTTGTCTTTTCAATTTCATCTTTCCACATTGGATTAGTTAGGAATTGAGTTTTGATATTTTTTTCTTTAGGCAAGCATTTTTTTTGACATATTATTATAATAAGTTCTTTTGGTTTAATTTGATCTATTTATTGTCGTTGTATGTTTTTTATTATTTAATTAAATAAATACCTACTTATTTAACCTAGTTGGGTCCATGATCTAAGATGAATTTTTTTTTTTTACCTTTTTAAACACGCTTATAGTGCTTGGATATTTTTTCTTACACTAAAAAAAGTTGGTATGACATTTTAATGTTCACTAAGTGCTTGTTTGAGAGTTTGATATATATTGTGTTTCAAAATATTTTTCACTTGTAAATGTATTAAAATAATATTTTTTTATTTTTAAAAATTTATTTTTGATGTCAACATATCAAAACAATGCAAAAAAAAATAAAAAAATAATTTTAAATAATTTTTAAAATTTTAAATAAACAATATTTTAGCCATAATGCTAAACATGTTTTAAAACACCATAATATTTAAAATCCAAATGGTCATAACAGAAGCAAAGCAACGGAATAAAAAGCCTTCTATTTATCCCACATCGACAAGATGTGAGTTTAGGGTTTAGGACCTTGAATATAAATAAAGCTCTAAGAAGGTGTAATAGATTTACCCGTCTTGTCAGGGGTGAAAGGCGACTTGTCTATGATCGTTTAGAGATGGCGAGTCGTGCCGACACCTTGTACATCGAACACATCTTTAAGGCGAGTGAGTTCAGCCCTACTTTAGGTTGATCTTGCCCGCCAATTTTTGGAAGCCTCCCTTACGGGAGAGGCTGCCAATAATTCTAAGTATTAGACTATGTAGAGATAACTTAATAAGAGTACGCAAAATCCCAATTTACCATGTTTTTGACAAGATTAAAGATGCATCAATGGCGTCTTATGTGGGGGTGTCAAATTATGGGTTTTGTTTTAAAGTTTGAGTCTTTATTGGCGGTGTGATTTAAAGATTTTGTGTGCTTCAGTTCATTTAAGTAGGAAGAGAGAGGAGATAATTGCTACTTAGTATATTGGGTTGTTGTAAACATTGATGTTTTAGTTTAATGAGTAATTATTGGTTGAAATATGTAGTCTTTTCTTATGATATCAGAACGTTTTGCTTCGAATTTTATCTTAATTTCATATTTAGTGCTTGCTCAGTGGAGGGATTAGTTGTAGGGTTTTTTTTTGTCAATTAAGTGTGTCAATTTATAGGATTTTTTAGTGTTTTGAGGTATATTTTAAGTTAATTGTTTATCAAATGTTTGGTTAGTTAAGAGACAAGGAGTTGATTAGTCTTGTTGTTGTAAATACTGCTACGTTTACTGGAAATAGTTATATGTACTTTTCCTGGCCTTTTGTCTAAGATCAAGTGTAATTAGTTATTTTTTACTTAAATTTGTATGTGTAGGGAAAAGATGCAGCAGCTGTAGGCGCATATGATATGCCTTCATGTGAAACTTTGATTTATTTTACCCTGTCTTACGCTTTTTCGGTTTGGTTAATGTGTTTAAATGAGGGATTTTTTGTGTAGGGAACTTACCTGTCTTTGAACTGTGCTCTAATTGTTAGCTTATCATTTACAGAAAGTTTATACTAGATCGGATACTTGTAATGCCTGCCTTTTGCGTACGCAAACGAGTGTTAATTTCTGAATAAAGAGATTCTGTGCTATTGGTGCAGTATAGTTGTCATCATGTGTGAAGTGCTCTTTGCATTGGGATTCTTATGAAAGGTCTTATTTGGTTGAAGAAAATTATACTTCTGGATCATATTGAGATGCTCTCTACCTCTGAATGCTTGCTTTTTTTGCAGCTGCATGTATGGCATAGGATTTAGTAGAATCATGCAAGCATTTCATTAGTGCTGTCATCAATGGATCCGATCTGGTGCTACATTTTCAGCTGCCTCTGTTGATGATCTTCACTCTGAGGTGCTGAAATTTGCTCGAGTCAAGGATCAATGATGTTCATGCTTTACCATCCACTGTTAAACTCCGGACTCTCAAATGGTTCTCAACAAGTTCACAGCACCTTTGTGGTTAAATGACTCGAGGGATCAGGTTGAGCAGACCAGAGCCCTCGTTGTTGTTTATTGCTACGCTGCTGCCCTGGGATCTCGTCTGCCACCATAGCTAGTGCGAAAGCTGGGGTTGCTGGTGCAATCGCACTCTTGCAACCCATCTCCAGCAGCACTCAGGTAACATGCTTGTGCTTTGTGCATTGATTGTCCAGAGACTTGTAATCAAGCCTCTTATTAGCTGTGTTCTAATTCTGAACTAGTAAAACCACTTGAATTTGGCTGAAACTTCTCTTTCCCCGTGGGAATCATGTACATCACATCATGTCTTCTAATTGATCCAGGATGAAGATAGGATATTTACAAATTTGAGAATTGTTTAATGTAGGTTGTGATGATGCGAGCACAAGATGTTGCCCAAGCTGTCGTCAGAACATGCTCATCTCAAAGTCTGATGTTTTGTCCACTGGCCATCAATAAATTCTAGTGCCGAGGTGTCATTATTTTTAATTGGTTTCCCTTTACAAATCAACTTTCAAATTACAATCTGGTATGCAAGTGATGAAAGTTAGTTTTATTATTTCATAAGCATTGTGTCTAGAGAATAAAAATTTATGTGGTTCAAGTCTAAATGAGGCAAATCCTTATACTGGGGCAATTTTAAGGAAACAAAACAATTAAGAGTAATGGAAGTGTGAAGTATCCATCTTGCTTTTTCTTTTTTCTAGAGAGAAATCAGAGAGATGTATTTTCTAAAGGAAGCATTTCTTCATATTTGCAACAGAACATGAGACAATTTTGTTCTACTTCAATCTGTCATGGGAAGACAACATCATTTACTCAATGGCCCTGAAAGATCATTATTTTGACAAGATCATCAAATATAATTGGTCCTCAGAGCAGTCCTTTGGCATAATTATTTTTCCTGCTTGTACAAAAAAAAAAAAAAAAAAAAAACTCTAAAGTTGCACTTGTCTTAACATCACGTCTCGACCTTTTCAAGTCAAGTTCATCAATGGACATAATATGCAACCTTAAACCATGGTTGCCCAGACACATTTTAACATTCACATGTAGAGATTTATGCTGTAGCTGACAATAAGTGGAGAAAACATATAGAACCTACGGGCCATATTTGACAATCTTCCTCTCTAGATACTAAAATGAATTGAATCTCAAACTTGTGAATAAATATAAAATGCTCTGCTAAACTGCTTCATGCAAATCATATTCATAACATATACAAGCAATGTAAAACAAAAAAAAAAAACTATGAGATTTAGATCCAGAACTTTATTAATATGCTAAATGTTTGCGGTACAAACACAGTGTACAGGAGTGCAGGAGACAGGATAAACTTGTTTATACACATGGGAAGAGTTGTGAAGGGCTTCGACAGCTATTTATTTGTCAGATACATAGTTCCAAATACTTAATGCAGCATCCCAATCCCAGGTCCTGTATGCAGCTGAAG
>Ga0325403_1004709_pt1 | contig 12732 bp, 4 predicted proteins | sample PopdelMetagenome_19_FD_205665 | JGI IMG/M metagenome (GOLD analysis project Ga0325403, IMG submission 205665) | Populus deltoides microbial communities from Bellville, Georgia, United States - Xylem-PdKOR-R4 | ecosystem: Host-associated > Plants > Phyllosphere > Stem > Wood/Secondary xylem...
TTGAGAAATCCACTTAAACTGATTAGCTCTGTGACTCCAGTGAGGGCAATTGCAACTGCTCTTGTTTTTCATTCTTGTTTGGCCGAGTTAAATTAAATAGAATCCAAGGACTTGGGCTTAGAACTACGGAAATCAACAATGGCAATCTTAAGAAGGGCATCATTAGCGGTGCCTTAAGCTGCGAGTGTCAGAGATCTGTCCCTAATAATTTCATTAACGCTTTGGTATTCAATAAGGCTGATTCCCATGCTGCAGAGGTGTGATAATTCTTGTCACCATCAGTATCCTTGTTTTGGAATTAAGTATCAACATCTTCAAGCATTTGTAACTAGCTAGCCAGATTGCTTAGTGCTTGTTAATGAAGCCGCGGAAATCAAATTCGACTGATTGTTGCAGAAATTCATATCAAGGCCCAATTGATGGTAGATGTCAGTGAAAGTATTGAGTAACTCTGGTGTATATACAATGTTGATTGAAAGGCTCAAAACATGTTTATGTTTTAAGAGATGGGGATGGAGGAAATGTAAAAGACTCTGATGGCAGGCTCTTACGCCTCTTTTGCTGTCCAATAGGCTTAATGCAATCACACGATGGTAGAAATTAGAACTCTTACGGAGTCTGATCCTCTTAATGTCAACAATTGGCTCTCAGGAATTAGCATCTGCTTCTTAAGGGTAATGGTGTGTTTGTTTTTTGAAAAGTGGTTTTTAGAAAATTATTTTTTAAATTTTTTTATGTTTATTTGATATTAGAAAAATTAGTTAAAGAAAAACACTTTCCAGTCAACGAAAAACACTTTCCAATCAAAGAAAAATTTATCTGGGTTTCCAAGAAAGTGTTTTCCTTTTATTTTGGACGGAAAACACTTTTCGGAAGTTGTGAAAAATTTAAAAATATCATATTATTTGTTAATTATATTAAATTTGATTGCTATATATATTTTGTTTTGAATATTTGTTTTTCAATTTCATCCCTTAGAATTTAATTTTTATATTAACTTTGATCATGATTTTTATTTTGCTTTTCCCTTATCATTTTTAATTGAAATTTTTTATCTATCAAATTTAATTCCCACTCTTTTTATTATTTTTTATTTTATTTGAAATAATTCATGAAATGTTAATTATTATTATTTTAATTTCTTCATCTTTTTATTTTTTTTATTTTTTAGATTTGATCTCTGTTACTTTGATTATTTTTATTTTATTTAAAATAATTTATAAAATTATATATATTTTTAATTTCATTGTTATTCAACCTTTTAATTTATAAGATTTGTTCTTTATTATTTTAATAAATTTGAAAAAAATAAAATATTAATAAGTTATTTTCCAGCTCATTTTTCATGACATAACCAAATATTAAAAAGTGTTTTTCAACTTATTTTTTATTATACTACTAAATATCAAAAAATAATTTATTTTTTTAAAATTTATTTTTTAAATAAAAATTATTTTCCATCAAATAAACAGGATAAACAAAGTTTTTATTGCAGAGAAAGCAGGGTAAAAAACTAAAATAGCAGAACAGGAGACAAGGGAAAGGAGACGATAATTTTACGTGGACAATTTACGTAATGAGGGGAAAAACCACGGGACAATCACGGAAACACTATTATTAATTTATATGCCAAGGTAACAATCTATTTTTAATGTACAGATAATATTCAAACTATTATAAGAAACAATAAGTAAAATAAAAATAAGCAAAGTCAGAAACAATATCATTAATTAATTAATTAATTAAAGGATATATACACATCTCCTCCTCCTCCGATGGATTTGAGCGCTGTGATTATTTCTTTTCCCCAAGTTGTTAGTGAAGCGCCTGCATGGCAACACGAAAGATGATTATTTATTGTTGAAATTGATGGATCATATATACTCTTAATTCATCGATCAAAGCTATTATTCTTTTATTAAATTAATTATACAGTAAAACCACACGTTCGTTCTTATTAGATGAAGATATTGTCTACTTCATGGATATTTACTAATATAGGCAATTAATCCAATAGGAACACCCAAAACAAATAAATTAATAAAAGAGGAAGTTAGTTCCTAATTACGTACATAGAAGTTACCTGCAGCCATTTATCTATTACCACCAATCAGGAAGCTCCTAACAGTACTGCCAATTAAGAGGAGAAATTAAGTTGAAGATCAGTTTCCTAAAATTATACATAAAATTAAGTGCTACCCTTTTCTATTAATTAATAAATAAATAGATAAAAAAAGAATTTGATGCCAGGGGAATTAATAAATAGAACACATTACCTCATCTAATCTGTGGGTATTAACCAATTCTGATGTTTGGGGTATGAGAGGCGTTGGGCCAGCCCTTTCCTCCTTCTTCAAATTGCGCTCCTATAATTGGGCTGTCATCGATTATCAGTTGCTCAAGAGTTGTTGACTGGAGCACGTAATCCGGAAGTGCTTTCAGTTTTGGACAATATGCAATTTCCAAGGAACGAAGAGATGGCATAATTATGGTTGAAATGGAGATGTTTGTTTTATCTTCATTTCCTCCTTCTCCTCCTTCCCACTCTTCCCACTCTTCCATTTCCCCAAAGGAAAGACTTTTCAACTTGGGGAATGCAATAATAGTATTTGATGATGATGATGATGTCATTTCTCCAATACTATCAACTCCCAATCCCAAGAATTCACGCCCCACCCTTCCCACGCATTCCATCTCAATTACACTTAATTCTTCAAGAGACGGCAACTTCCCCAAAGGAGGCAGATTCTCAATCTTCCCCCACTTCCAGAGTACAACAACCCTTAGTTTATTAATACAACTAGGAAACACTGGGATGACTCCTTCGTAACCACCTATCTCCAAAGATTCTAAGTTTGGCGGTGGTTCTAAGGCTTTAAGGACTTCATCATCGCGAATTATCCTCCTATCTGTCCTAGAATTAAACCATAAATCTAACCCAGTGAGGTGTTTCTTACTCTTAAGTTCTGCTTTCTTAACCTCATCAGGATCTTTCACATCTCCCAACCATCTTATCGTAAGAGATCCTTGAAGGTGGTTCGAGTTTCTCAAATCCCCAATATTAGACACTTCACCACTACCACTCACATGGAACTCATCCAATTCCCGAAGAGAACTTAACCCCTCAAATCCTCTCATCTTCACAAACTGATTGTTAAGAACACTGAGATGTCTTAATTTGACTAGTCTTCCCATGTTATCAGGCAGCCTTTCAAGTTTCTCACAATCCGAGACATCTAAAGTTAGCATATTATACAATTCACACATCTCTTCAGGTAACTCCCTCAATAGATTATCAGAAAAGTCAACATGCCTCAGGTGTATCAACTTTCCTATGTTGGATGGGACTTCTTCTATTCCACAACTTGACAACTTCAATGTTCTTAGACAACTCAAATTAGCTATTAAGTTAGGTAAGGCTGCATTCATCGATGAAGGATCACCATCAACAATCAGGCTGCGAAGCTTTTTCAAACTATGGATGGTTGCAGGAAATGAGTTATGATTTCTAAACACTACCATGGAGTGTCGGGCATCTCTAGAAAAAAAGTCTATCTTCGACTCTGACACACCATCGATATCTACACTAAAACATTCATTTTTTGTCAAATTTTGTGCAAAATCATGAACTATGTCATGCATCTTACATGCATAAATGCTGCCATCATCCTTGTCTTTCTTAAAATCTTGAAAGAAAGAGCGAGCAGCTAAAGCTTCGAAGCACTCACGACCTATTACTTCTATCTCTTTATTCCGTGTTTCCCGAAGGAAACCTTGTGCCATCCACAGTTTGATCAAAGTGTCCCTCTCAAATCTGAAGTCTTTTGGAAAGACTGCACAATATGAGAAACACCGTCTCATATCAGAGGGCAAGTCATGGTAGCTCAACCATAAAGGAGCCAAAAGATTGCTTTCAGCTTCTTTTAACTCCCAAATGTTGTTGTTCAAGACACTTTCCCACTCTGCTATGCTTCTTTTAAAGCGCAAAAGACTTCCTAGACTCTTTGCAGCAAGAGGCAAACCTTTACACTTTGCTGCAATTTCTCTACCAATATCTTCCAAATTTTCTCTCTCTCTACTGTCAAAATATGCAAGCTGACTGAACAGTGACCAGCATTCATCAATAGAGAGAAGTCCTAGTTCTAAAATGTCAATGGGTGAGGAGCCCATGCTACTCGCGACATTCTTCTTTCGTGTGGTCACCAAAATCCTACTTCCAGGCAAACCACACTTGAGGGAGTCTTTCAGTTGCTCCCACTTTGTGGAATCTTCATTCCACACATCGTCTAGGACAAGCAAGAATTTCTTTCCCCTAATTGATTCTTGGACATGTTTCACTAAAGTCTGCAATTTGTTTAGATTTTGGGTAGACTCCTTGAGATCTTCAAGGATTGCCTTGGCAATCGTTATCTCATCAAAAGGATCTGATACACAAACCCATATTCTCTTCTCAAAATGAGTCTCCACCTTAAGATCATTATAAACTAGCTTAGCAAGGGTTGTCTTTCCTATCCCTCCCATCCCTACTAGAGAGATTGTACGGAGGGTTGGTCCTTGACTAGTCTCAGTACTGAACAACATTTTCATAACCCTGTCTTTATCATTTTCTCTACCCTTAACATCTTTTACATCTATCACAGAAGCGGTTTCATGATGTTCATGCTGTTTAATTCCCGCTTCCAATGATTTGAAGTCGAACATATTTTTCTCAATCGCAATGCCATCTATTCTTTCATTCAGTTCTTTTATTTTAAGAGCAATATCACGACGCAAACCAACTTCTCTAAAACGAAAGCAAGAGAAGATCATGAAAGAGCATACCTTCCTTGTATTCTTGCGGGGATGCTCATTTACCTCGCTTTGCGATTTTGCAATTGCAGTGCCCCACTCATCCAGAACATCATCCATGTCGTAAGATACGTCTTTGAGCTGATCTAACCAATGTTTGACCAACTGATCCTTCAACTGTCTTTCCTCTGCATTGGCAAGCACAGCTTGGATGGCCTGGAAATTGCTGGTAAGCTTTTTAACCTCGTTCTTGACACCAACGACGAGCCTCACTTCTCGTTTTACTTCCTCAATAATGATTGAGTTCAGCTGCTCCAAGACTACGGAAACAAGAGCATCAGCCATATTATTCAGAACTAAGGAATGGTTGAGAGAGGATAGAATTGAAATAAAAGGATAATAAATTTGGGAATGTGCAATATACGGAGTAATTGATTGGTTGAGAAAAGAGGAGAAATAAAAAAGAGGAGCTTATGATTTGATGGTGCTTCATATGATCTATTACTTGATGTATATATAGTGCATTGGAAAAGGCCATGGAATCTTAATTTCATGTACTGAAGCAGAAGAGCTTTGCTTTCATGATGGTTTTTGGGATAATTGTCTTCCCCAAGAAATGCCCTTTATTCTTTCCTTTCGAGTTCTCAGAAGAAATATTCCAATATTTACAAGAGCAAGCTAATCATGTGACTCCATAAATCATTCTTTTTTTTACTTTGGATGGGAATTCTTTTCCCCCTTATAGTCATTAAGATTGCTTAATGCTTATGGCCAATGGCCACCTTGATCCATTCAATTCATACATTATTTCGGGATATATAGTAGTTTAAGAAAGAATCTTGTGCAAGTGCAACAACCAAGTAAACTAAGAGAAGGGGAACACGGATGGAATCTGATGCAAATGCAAACATCTCAAGCCTCCAGTTTGTTCTAAGCTTTCTGAAACAACGTATCATTTACTAGAATTTCTTTCTTTGAATGTGAACTTGTTCCGCCAACTTTTTGTAAAACCCTTGGTGTTGATCAAATTCACTCCCATTTTATTATCATTACTTCTATTTGATCTGATTGATCTCTTGCATGACAAAGATGGCATGCTCTCTTACATTATTGTTGGTCTGTCTATGCACGGTTAAGATTAAGGGTTAAGATTTTTAAGTCCTTCAGTGCTTTTTACCTAATGATGCCAACCAGTACTAACTAACCATATTCTCTCTAATGCCAACACCTTCCTTGAAGCCTGGAGGGTCATGGCAATGGTAGCCATCCTTGGATATAGAAAATGGTGTGCCGGAAAAAAAAATTGTAATAGTGAATAGTGACCTTTACAAGATGCAACCGACAGGTCGTGTTAACAGAGAATAAAACTACAGAAATGGGGATACGACCAGCGAGTTAGGAGAAAGTACAGAGAAGCCTTTTGCCTTGCTGTCTTCTCTCCACCGTGGCATTAGTCATTACTAGACCTTGCAAAAGAGAGACCTGTAAAGATCCCCCCCACTCTCTTAAGATTCAGGGTTTTCTTTAAAATCCCCATTCGCGCGGAAAAGGAAGCACTTATTGCTGCTGGGGGTCATATTAACCGTGCCATTGACCCTGCGGCCGCGGTTCTTAAGGTTTTTGATGCAGTTCATGGACTGGAGAAGTCGTTATCGGATCCAAGGAACAATCTTGCTGGGTATTTGTCAGTGTTAAAGCGACTTGAGGAAGCTTTGAGGTTTCTGGGGGATAATTGTGGATTAGCAATCCAGTGGTTGGATGATATATTGGAGTATTTGGAGGATAATGTTATGGCAGATGAGCAGCATCTTTTGAATTTGAAGAAGTCATTGAAGGGTCTTAGGGAATCGAAAAGTGATGATGAACGAGCTCGTCTTGATGGTGGGCTTTTAAATGCTGCGTTGGATAAATTGGAAGGTGAGTTTCGGCAGCTTTTGACAGAACATAGTGTGCCACTGCCAATGTCATCATCTCCGGATCTTGGTGAACAGGCAGTCATTGCACCGTCACTATTACCTGTGTCTGTTATACACAAGTTGCATGCCATTCTTGGGAGGTTGAGAACTAATAATAGACTTGAAAAGTGCATATCAATATATGTTGAAGTTCGTAGTTCGAATGTTAGAGCTAGTCTGCAGGCGCTGGATTTGGATTACCTTGAGATCTCAATAGCTGAATTCAATGATGTGCAGAGCATAGAAGGGTATATAGCTCAGTGGGGCAAGCATTTGGAGTTTGCAGTGAAGCACCTGTTTGAAGCGGAGTACAAGCTTTGTAACGATGTTTTTGAGAGGATTGGCTTGGATGTTTGTATGGGATGCTTTTCCAAAATAGCTGCCCATACTGGCATTCTTGCGTTTCTTCAATTTGGGAAGACTGTTACAGAAAGTAAGAAAGATCCAATCAAGCTTCTGAAATTGTTGGATATATTTGCGTCACTGAACAGATTAAGGCTGGATTTTAACAGGCTTTTTGGCGGAGCAGCCTGTATTGAAATCCAAAATCTCACACGGGATCTCATTAAGAGGGTGATTGATGGGGCAGCTGAGATTTTCTGGGAACTTCTTGTTCAGGTGGAGTTGCAGAGGCAGATTCCACCTCCTCCAGATGGGAACGTCCCTATACTGGTGAGCATCATTACTGATTACTGTAATAAGCTGCTTGGGGATAATTACAAACCTATCCTGAACCAGGTTCTGCTCATTCATCGAAGTTGGAAGCACGAGAAGTTTCAGGAGAGGATTCTTGTTAGTGAGGTTTTGAACATAGTTAAAGCCATTGATCTCAATCTGGAGACATGGACAAAGGCTTATGAAGATTCTATCCTATCTAACCTTTTTGCCATGAACAATCACTATCATTTATACAAGCATTTGAAGGGAACAAAGGTTGGGGATCTCTTAGGGGATTCTTGGTTTAGAGAACATGAACAGTACAAAGACTATTATGCTGCAATATTCTTGCGAGATAGTTGGGGGAAGCTTCCAGGTCATTTAAGTCGTGAAGGCCTGATTCTGTTCTCAGGTGGGCGTGCCACTGCACGTGATCTTGTCAAGAAAAGGCTGAAAAATTTCAACGAAGCTTTCGATGAAATGTATAAGAGGCAGTCCAGCTGGGTTGTGCCAGATAGAGATCTCAGGGATAAGATATGCCAGCAGATTGTGCAGGCAGTTGTACCTGTTTATCGGAGCTATATGCAGAGCTATGGGCCCTTGGTTGAGCTAGATGGAAGTTCCAGTAAATATGCAAACTACTCGGTGCAGACTTTGGAGCAAATGTTGAGCTCACTATTTCTGCCAAAGCCAGGAAGATATTCAAGTTTCAAGGGCAGACAACTTAGTGCCAAATTCAACAATGGTGTTGCAGATCTTCGCCGTACAACCTCTGCGGTGGTGTGATTTTCCTGCTATTATTGCTTTATGTTGGTTAAGCTGAAAGGTACCCGATCCAAACATCATCCCTCCTTTGATCAGCAGTCAGCTCTTGAACTGTACATATCTGTATGTTTGATGTCTTGGAACTATTTTGGAAAATTTAATTTTTGTAGAGCAACCTCTTTTATCAGGCCATTGTCTGAATTTACTCAGTGAGATCGAAATTCAGAAGCTGTTTAAATGCAAAGCAAACGGAGTGCTATATCTAGTGCCTGGTAGGTTCTGCAATCTCGAGCAAGTCCTGGACACTAGGATGAAAGCGAAGATGGGCCTTTTTAAAAGCGTAGATAATACTTTGAGGTATAGATTGTCATTTTACTTTCATTTTCACTCTCATTTATTCAAATAGTGGGCGGCTGTCGAAACCTTATATTTGCTAGATTTGTGTACAATTCTTCGATTGAAGAGCAATTAGAGGTCTAGCAGGAATTAAATTGTTTACTTGTATTCTGAGAAGGGCATAAATGTTTGTGTGGAGAATTTATGGATGATAGTTCTATGCAATTGCTGGTGTTAGAAGTTAACTTACAGCCTTGAGTTCACTAGAAATATATTTTGTTTTCCATCGCAATTGGTTGACTTGGATGTGCACTGGTTGAGAGGGCATGCCTTTTAGGCTGATGTGTGAATTTTCATGAATGTCTCTCTGAAAGCTTTCATAGTAGAGTACTTCTAGTGCTCTTTCTTCCTAGACATTCCTGATTCATGACCTTATGATCCTCCTATCAAGTTGCTCCTACAAAGCTAGCTGCTTGTCCACAGATCCCTGCAGATTCTGTCTCCTCACTGGCCATGCTCTTCTAGATTTTCTACGAAGTCATGTTTCCTTCTCTTCTTATCCTCATGGCAGAACCAGTTACCTTCCCGAATAAAAAATCTCATTAAAATGTCTTGAATGATGGACCTGAAGCCACAACTGTGCAATGAAAACAGAAGCTTCCTAAATCAGGGAAAGAATGAAAGCCAAGTTATGGTGGCCAGAAGACGGAATTTAACAGTAGTCCATGAATGATGCATCATGCTGATTTTCTTTTCTATTACTTTTTCAAAAAGTACAAATAAATTCATGGATTCCATTTGAAAATAATGAGAGAATAAGATCTGTAACTTGCATTTTGGACTGTACCTACATCAGTACATCGCCAAGGATGATTCTCAAAAAGCGCGTTGATTCCCCTTCTTTTTTGCAATTCAAAAACCATGTATTGGTTGGGTGCTGCTCATACTGTCACCCCCACCTCCCCCCTAACTTTGCCTGTCAAAATCGTTTTTTACTTTTATTTATTTATATTTTTTTTATCTATCTATTACTTTTCATTCAAAAATATATTTTTTAATATTAATATATCAAAATAATAAAAAAAATATAAAAATATCTAGTAAATTGTTTGTCAACAACAATAAGCTAGACAAGGTAAGGAGATGTCTTGACCAAGTCTGAGGGGAGAGTCCCTTCAGGTTGGTTTTGTGGGAAGAAAAATAAAAACACTCATAAAGGAAACTCTTTTCTTTTTGTCATCTGGCTTCGAACTTCTCAATAGTGAATGCCATATACACATCTAATATTCAATTATTTACTTTTAGAGTTTATTAAACCATAATTCTCTCTATAATTTTAGGATTTCTTCGCTCTCGTTATATGGGAGATTATTGAGGTGATAAGGTACCTCGTATTACCATTTTATTCGTCAAAATATCGATTTTTTAAACCTCAATTGGTAAAAGATTATTGAAAGACAACAAATTATGTCTCGACACTTGGTATGTCCTGTGTTTTCGCAGGCCGCGTAGAGATTTTCTGGAGAAGGAGAGGCTGTGATGACAAAAATACGCCCGTTACTTTGATATCACGTCATAGAAGGATTCAACTTTCAAGTTTAATCAACACGTTAACATGACCTTGACCCCTTTTTTAATCCTCATTTTCAAGCCTCCATGGCTCCTCGAAATGCTCTGATCCGGGAACCCTTTTTTTTGTTTTGTTTTGGTCAAACATAGGAACAGAGTGATGTGTGCTCTTTCTTTAGTTATTCTGACACTGAAACTTGATGTCAACTGGTCTTATCCACAGTATCAGCAGATAAGAATTAGTCGAGGGTCCGGCCAAGAATGTAACTGGTCTGTAACCTGAAACAGCCAATCAGATCAACCTTAAATAACAGCGTGTTGCTTCCTTGGTTTGCTGCAAGGTTGTAAGATTCTGGACCCCCTTGCAGTTGAGGTGTTGTTCGTCCATGTCTGTTCTTTTGTTGACAAATTCTGCTACACATTTTGGATCCAATTAATACTAATCAACCGGTTTGACGTACTACAAATATCACAGAACCGTGTCTTCCTTGTCTAAGTTTTACCTCTGCTAGGATTCTTATTCCTTGCTCAAATTGCCCGTGCCTGTTATAGACTGTTCACAGTTTCTCGCTTTGACCCCCCCCCCTCTCTCTATATATATAGACATGGAGATTAAGAAGCTGAGATGAATACTGCTTTAAGAAATACTCCTAATCATTACAAATTTCAAAGCAGAAAAGAAGTAGTAGTACAGAAAAGAAAGTTTTCGAACAAAAATGTATGTGACTAGGCCTCTTTCGATGTACAAAAGAAATCCCTCAGCTCTTTCGTCAGCTCCTCCTGAAGGTTCAAATTCTGGTGTATTGATAATACAAGATGAAGAAGTTGATCTTACTTGTTGTTTTTGCTGCTCCAAGATCGATTTTGTCAAAGACCTGCCTTTCCCGCAGAACAAGAATCTAACAGTTAGCTACACCACAAGCACAGGTAATAATGGACAGACTATTAACAGTACTAACCAAGTTATCTTCATCCCTGTGCTAAATCAGCCACTGTCTTCCAACCGATACTACGTGATCGAGCGTCAAGGGAAGCATAAAGGGTATGTTTAATAATCACAAGTCGCAGTTTCCATTTATTTGTTTTTCATATTATGTGATCGTGAAGCTTTAGAAAATCAAAATCCTTTATGTTCGGCTTCTTTACATAATCGACATGATTTTTCTAACTGCATCTGTGCATTAAACTTGGCCTTAATTCAGGGAAGCACACACAAATGCTAAAGAGGAAGACGAAACAACGTGCTGTTTTGGCTTCTGTAGACATAATCCGGATAAGGAACCGCAGTCTTTCGACCCCAAGGACGTGTACGAGCAATTTGAGATTAGCAAGAGTAACAGGTTTGGTTACGTTTCAAAATCGGTGGCTCCAGATGGCATCCCTCCAATTTTCTTAAGGAGAAAAGGCTGGACAGTGTCAACCTCAACTGCACGTGATTTTGAATTGAAGGAAGCAGCAGGCCTTGACAGAAATCTCCGAGCCCGCCTTCCAGATTTCCACTTGCCATTATCACAAAGAAGTTCTGCACCTGTTGTTGTAGGAAACTGGTATTGTCCTTTCATGTTTATCAAAGAAGGAAAACTGAAGGACCAGATGAGTATTTCAAGGTACTATGAAATGACACTGGAACAAAGATGGGAACAAATTTTCGCAAGTGAATATAATTCTAGTGAAGGCAACTCTGTCGTTGTGGATGCTGTTGTTCAGAGAGAAACGGTTGATGCTGCAGGTAGAGAAGCTGCACCTGACAAAAGGAATGCAGTTGATGGGGTGATGCAGGTAGAGAAGCTGCACCTGACAAAACTTTTCTGTTTTAGTTCATGAAATATAATACAATCTTTCAAATATACATAAATTCATATTATTTTATGTTTAATTTTTATTAATTAAAATAAAATTAATGAGATTTGAATACATAACTATTTAATCAACAATATTCTCATATTATCTCAAAAAAACCTATTCAACCCAATTATCTAACTTATAAAATAAAATTCTATAAATAATTTTATATTATTCTCTAAAATAACTCATGCATACTTGTCGTTATCTCTAAAATTTCTTTAAGAAATCTAATATTACTTAATAAAGATGAAAATAATAATATGGAAAAGAAAATGAATATCAATTACTTAAAAAAAAACTAAAAAAAAAAAACTGTATACTTAACTTTACATCACTTGTTCGTCACTTGGATTGTGAATTGGACGAGTCGGCCACCTTCATTCTTGTCACAAATCCAAAAGAAGTAAGCAGAAGCCCAAATCACACTCCATCATTCAGCTTCTGCTCTGCCCTTGATCGAGGCCCATGCCAAGTGTACAGTTTCCTTGTGCTCGTCGAACCTCCATCTATTGAATTGAAACAACAAATCGATCCGGTAGCCATGGGAGTCTTGATTCAACCTTCCAGCTTTTCTCTGTGTATGGCTTCACTTTCTACACTATCATCAAAAGATTTAAACACTTTCTCCTTTCTTTTATAAACACGCAGATTGATGCAAAGATGACAAATCTAAGATCTCATCGAAAAGGGATCTAGATTTGGTGTGCGAGAATCTTTGGCTCGTTGTAGGAAATTGCTTCTGTTCGTAGTTGGATTACAAATTGCTGTGACATCAACAAGTATTTTCATAAACAGAGAGAGGCACAGAGGTTGACTT
>Ga0325403_1004711_pt1 | contig 12731 bp, 9 predicted proteins | sample PopdelMetagenome_19_FD_205665 | JGI IMG/M metagenome (GOLD analysis project Ga0325403, IMG submission 205665) | Populus deltoides microbial communities from Bellville, Georgia, United States - Xylem-PdKOR-R4 | ecosystem: Host-associated > Plants > Phyllosphere > Stem > Wood/Secondary xylem...
CACAATTCCTTTGGCCGGTTGAGACCTTTAGAAAAACTCAATCACCCACTTGGAACTCTAAGCTACGACGACATTTATCTGAATAACTTTTTTTTAGTCTACTTTTAGCTGTTTGCTGTTTGTAGCCATAACTCTGGTAACAATGGTTCTATTTCTCATGATTTCTATTTCTTGTTAAAACTTGATACTTAATTTTAATAAAATAGAATATGAATATAGAAAGAATTCATAATCATCCGGTTAGGATCGATCTAAACTAGCCCATTATGCATATGATTCAACATGCCAAGTATTAAACAACTTATTAGAAACACAAGACAGTCAATCAGAAATGTCACCAAATCCCCTGCTCTCGGGAGATGCCCTCAGTGCCGAGGGACATGTACTAGGGTGTATGTGTGGCTTGTTCAAATTTCAGATTGTGGGTTGCGACAAAAGAAAGAATTTTTCCACTATCCGTGATCAGTACCGATGAATAGGATAGAATGGAAGACTCCCTTTCACTATTCTAATTGTTTCCCGCATTAATTAGTTTCTTTTCCTGTCAATAATATTTGAACTTATAACCTGTTACAGTGAGATCTAGGTAGAAATTTTAGGACTTGCATTAGTTCTTCCGTTAGTTTTCTTTTTCCCAACAATATTTTAACATCTGCTACATAATTCCAGAGACATAAATGCATGATAGTTTGGCATACTCAACACTATCCATTCTGATTCTCAAAGAAAAATAAAATAAAAAACATCATCCAGTATGGTACTTAACATCCTTTTGTTTCAGGCATGCATTGGTGCAAAAGTCATTGCTAGTGAATCTTTATCAGCAATTAGAAAGGATGTCCTGGCCAAATGCTATGGTGAGATCACACTCTGCTTCTTAGAACATTGTACACTCAACTACTAGTGAATTGATATGCATCATGAGACACACAGCTTCCAGATGTTTGGTGCTTTTCTCCTTTCTCAATCATCTGGCATGGAATATCTACTTGTTTATGTTTTCCCCATATAGAACTCCTAAATTCCAGTGGGGTTTTGTTCCGCAAGGAAAAGCTAGTAGATTGCTTACAAGTAACCAGTGCTCGATATTTACATTACAAGCATTTTTTCGCTTCTCTATCAATGCAGGTGGCGACATTTCAAGGAAGAAGAAATTGCTCAAGAAACAGGTACATCATAGTTTAATTTCTTAGGTTATAGCGTTCACGCTCTTCATTATATTATGGATAATGGTGTTTCATTACACACCAATATGAAGAACTAAAAACAGATCAAAATTGTCTGCCATTATAAGCCCCCTGAAAGTTAAACAAAATTTTCAGAAAATTGATTTAATTTTGCTGATAAATGCTGCTTTCCCTAATTATTTATGTACCATTTTTCTTACAGGCTGCTGGGAAGAAAAGAATGAAGGCCATAGGCAAGGTTGATGTACCTCAAGAAGCCTTCATGGCTGTGTTGAAACTTGAAAAGGAAGTATTGTAACCGCATTATAATCTCAATGGAAACAAATTATAAAGTTTCATTATTGATTAATTCAATAGTATAAGATAAAATTAAAAAAAAAATTAATTAAAAAAATTTGGAGTCAATCAATATAATTCGTCACTCGGATTATTAAAACTGTGATAACTTTGTAGAAAAAAAAATAAAGTTAATTTTTATTTAACATGATGTTGAAGGATTGCATTGAAAAAAAAGTCAAACAAAAAAAGAACAAAAAATTAAGTTGAGTCAATTTAGGTTAAATTGTTAAATATAGGTCTGGAGATCGAAATAATTCTATAGAAAATAAATAAAAAATAAATTATGGAATCTAATTTCTAATCAATTTAATGTTGAAGTATGATATTAAAATAAAAATATTCAATTAAAAAGAAACTTGAGTTAACTTGGTTAATCATAAAAACTTGCGATCTAGGTTATAAGATTACGATAATTCTGTAGAAAATAAATGAAAAACAATTATGGAACCTAATTCCTAATCAATTCAGGATTGAATGATGAAGTCAAGAAAAAAATAATTTTTAAAAAAATAATTTTTTTTAAATTGACTTAACACGATTAACTTGTGAAACACATGACCTGGTTCATAGGATTGAAATAATTCTATAGAAAGCAAGTCTCTATGAAAAGCAAGTTAAAATAAAATGTGAATTTCAATATTTAGTAAATCATTTGATGGAAGATGAAATTGAAAAAAAATATTAAATATTAAAAAATGAAATTTTTTAAAAAAAGTTTGAGATTTAAAAAAAAAGTCTTCCAAATTTTCAAGGGACAAAATGAAAATGACCTTCGCATTTCATTGCTATAGTAATATGTCAAAGCCTTTTAGTATATGTTAACATCTCACTTCAAATTTTTAAAAAATATTCAAAGCCAATTCTGAGATGAAAAGAAAAGAAAAAACAATTTAAGTCAACTGATCAAACTCGTGATTCGGTTTTTAAAATCGGGATAACTTCATGAATATAAGTCAAAACAAATTATAAAGTTACATTTTCAACCAATCCAATATTAAAGGATTAAATTGAAAAAAAAATCTACTAAAAAATGACTAAAAAACCCTGAGTCAACCGGCTTAACCCGTAACTTGGGTCATAATATCGAGATAACTATATGTAAAGAGAAAAAGAAGCCAATTTCCAATTAACTCGATGTTGAAGGATTGCATTGATAAAAAAAAAAAACCAAGTCAACTTAGGTTAATTTGCGAAATCCAAGTCAGAAGACCAAGATAACTCCATGGAAAATAAATAAAAAACAAATTATAAAGTCCAATTCCAAATTAACCTAATATTGAAGAATGAAATTAAAATTAAAATATTAAATTAAAAAAATAAACAAAAAAGAAATTCGAGTTAATCTAGCTAACCTGCAAAAATCACAACTCGAGTCATAAGACCGTGACAACCCAACATAAAGAAAATAAAAAATAATTATGAAACCCAATTCCTAATTAATCCAATATTTAAAGATGAAGTTAAGGAAAAAATTAATTTAAAAAAGGATAAAAAAATGATCCAAGTTAACATGGCTAACCTGTAAAACTTGCAATCCAGTTTATATGATTGAAGTAACTCCATAGAAATCAAGTAAAATAAATTATAAAATCCAATACTTATTAAAAACATTTATGAAGGATAAAATTAAAAAAAATTAAAATTAAAAAAACAAATCCTCAAAATTCCTGAGGAATAAAGTGAAAAAAACCTTTTCATTTCACAATTCGTTACTATAGTGATGTGACAAAGCCTTTTATTATATGTTAACATCCTACTTTCAATCTTTAAAAATTTTCTCGATGTCAATTTTGAGATGAAAGGACATAAAAACCACTCTAGTCAAATGACCAAACTTATAACCTGAATTATGAGACCGGGGTAATCTTATAAACATAAATTAAAAAAATCATGAAGTCTAATTTTTAATTAATCCAATATTAAACAATAAAATTAAAAAAAAAATCCAATTAAAAAAAACCTGAGCCAATCATGTCATACCTAGGTCGGGAGACCGAGATAATTTCTAATAAAATAAATAAATAAAATTATAAATTTTTATTTTTAATTAACCGAAAATTGAAGGATGAAATTAAAATTAAAATGTTCAATTAAAAAATTAAAAAAAATAACTCAAGTCAATCTAGTGAATCCGCAAAACTTGCGACACGAGTCATAAGATTGCAATAATCCTATAGAAAGTAAATAAAAAAAATATGGAGTCTAATTTTCAATCAACCCATTATTGAAAGATGAAGTTGAGAAAAAAATTTTAATTTAAAAAAAGGATAGAAAATTGTGCGAGTCAGCATGGTTAACTTGTGAAATTCACAACGCAGATCATATGATGAAAATAACTCAGAAAGTAAATTATAATAAATTATGAAGTTCAATATCAAATAGAGAATGGATTTTTTTTTAAAAAAAGTTATAACGTTGAAGAAATAAAAAAAATTAAATTTAAAAAAAGGTCAAAAAGTTAGAAATCAGCAGCGCAGGCATAAGCAAAAGTCCTAGCGAAAGAGGAGTTGCAGCAGCAAAGTCGGCGGAACAGTCCTAGCAGGAAGAGGATTTCTTGCAGCAGTAGGTCGGCTAAAGGAGGCTGAATCCTTGCGGTAACTAGGGAGGAAGAAAGAGGAAGAATCTGACAAGTAAATGAAAAAGGAAAGTCAAAAGTTAATTAAGAGTTGTTTTATGCGGCAAAGAACGCTTCCTTTTCTCAGCCCCGGCATAACTTGGTTTCTGATTTGAGTTCTTATTTGTGAGAACTATCTTACGTAAGTTCTGGATTATCTTTATTTGTTATACTCTTCTTAAGCTCTCCTGAAAGGGTATAGCCAAGATTCATCGAAGTTTTAACAAGTAAGAAATAAATTATCAAATATTTTTTAGGAACTTTTCTAAACTTCTTTTGTTTCTATCCTGAATCAACAGCGTCTATATTACTTTGATTAATACGAAAATACAAGGGGCATCCTTTCATGAGCAAGGGCCAATATAAAACTATTGTTTATGTAAAATCATTGCCAAAGTGCTTTTCATCATGGTAATGCATTAGATATATCAAGATCTTAATGACCTAATTCAAATCTCACAGCTTAAACTCTTGGACTAGATGTTTTTTTACAATCATTCAGCATTTATTGATGGTAGATTGGACGGTGCTCTGATTGCAGATGAGGTAGTCGAAAGAGAAGACGAATTCAAGGCTTCCTTTTTCAAACTAGACTTCGAGAAAGTGTTTGATTCAGTGACTTAGGGTTACTTCAGAATACGAGATACATGGGTTTTTGAAGGAAATGGCTAAATTCTTAGTGTATCACAACTTCTAGGATACCTATTTTTTATCGATGGGTCCCTGTTGGGGATTCCGACTCCCTTATGCATGGACCGGTGATGTACTGATAGTTGCCCATTGGAGGCTTAGCACACTGGGACACAATATTTAACATGGTTCGACAAATCACCTACATCCATGGGAGAGGTTCATATTATTAGATATAGAGAAATGATACAATACAAATACATGGAGAAGGAGGAGGAGGATCACTTCACTCTAACTCAACTCCCAGCTCTTATTGTTGCACTTGCAGCTGCTGCAATGGCAGCAAGGTTGCTGCCATTGGTAGCCCCTCTTTCTTTCTTGGTCTCTCACATTTTGCACTCTCTCTCTCTCTCTCTCTCTCTCTCTCTCTCTCTCTCTCTCTCTCTCGGTGCCTATTTATGGGCAAGAATGGTGCCACCAGCTTCAGCTCTTCTTCAACAATGATGGCTACCACCTTTGACATTTGGGATGGGCTGTTGCATTTGTCAATGGACGGTGTCGTCCATTAATGTTTGCTGCACATTAATGGCAACAAACCCAACAATCACCCCCTTTGCCATTCATGTGGGGCAACTGTCCTCTTGCTTCTTTAGCACAGGCTTGCATTTTGCAGCTCTTCCAAGCTTACAAATCTGGAAAGCGTCTTTGGCCAAGTTTACAGGTATTTGCCACACCTTTCAATCATCAAACTCACAAAAGCACACCTTTTCTCACACAAAAGGATCACTTCAACCAGATGGTCTGCCACTTCACATCTGAAGAGTGTTATCGCTTGTCTCTGGGACAACATTCCCCTTTGAGTGTATCAACCATGCTCAGTCCGGAATGATTCATCAAGCCTCATATCAAGGCTTACAACACCCCCTCAAACAGAAATTTTCATTTCCAAGCGCGACAGTCATGATCTGAGTATCTCAATATGATCATGAGCTCACCACTCTTCCAAGAGTCTACTCATCCAGGAGTTGCGCCTGCCCTCTGTTCCACCCTAGGAACCACGCCTTACTTCTCCTCGAGTCTCTTGCTCTTAATCCTAAGAGTCCAGGTAGCTCTCCACCTTTAACCTATGGGGGCAACCTATTAAAGGTTGATCCATATATGTCTTGATACTCTGAGTATTACAATGCCATCACCGAGTTCACCACCTTGACAAGAGTCAACTTGTTCAAGGGACCTGCGCATGCCCTCTGCTCCTTCATAGCAGCCGCGTCTTAATGCTCCACAAGTCACCCACTTATTGTCCAAGGCAAATGTCTTCTAGCTCATTGATTTTTAGCATGGGGGTAATATCCATGAAAGTCAATCTTGTATTTGTCTCCATACTTATCATAGCCACTTCATTGGCTATCCATACACCTGTGTCTAGGGTTCCTATCATAGCCCCCACACCTTCTCTCTAAGGTGTCTTTGCCCTTTGTCATGGGCTGGTCTGGTCTTGGGCTCATATCATGGCTCTCACACACCTTCCATCTAAGGTGTCTTCGCTAAGAAGCTTCAAAGTGGCTCCAAAAGTCACTACCATATATGCACTATGGGAGATCACTGCCACTGATTACATAGAAAGAGAAAGTTGTGGTACACTCCTCGCAATCCTCCATCTCGATTTCTATATTTAGAGCTTCTACGCCTTTCTACTTGACAGCTCCACCTACACCAACTCTATTTAGTGTCTTCACCTTTCATCATAGACGGTCGCCTTTTATCACAGGCATTTGCACCCCCTCAATTAGGTGCCTTCGCAACAACTTTCTTTCCATCATTGCATGCATTGAAAAGGTATTCGCCTGTTGTCTTTATCAAGAGCACAAGAGACTTCCTATTATACAACCTCTACACAGTCTCTGCTCTGAGCTTCATCTGGGAACTCTTCTTCTCCTTGCACCTGTTGTCTCATTACAGTACCTTATTGGATCCTATGGGTACTCCTGCACAATCTCTGTGTGCTCTCGTGCAATTTCTGTTCTCCAGATTTCTCTATATTCCTTGCTTATATTTGACAGCAGTTCATCTTGTCACAACACCTATCCAAGTCAAAATAGGGTGTCAATCTTTATCTCCTTGCTGTATTTCTCTTTCATTATCAGGGTCTTCATCAATTCTCCCTTCGAGAAATCACAGTCACCGAATCTAACTTCTTTGGAGAAATCACCACTTCATCAGATCCTTGAACATACGGAACCCAAACTGTTCCCTTGTGTCGTCATATTGCTAGTCTTCAACTATTTCATTACAAACTGCTATATATACAAAAAAAAAGTATCGTATGGATAATCCTTCCACTAAGCAAGTTCCCAAGAAAGATTGGAGGGGTCACACTAGTCCCGCTTAAAACTCAATCTCCTAGACAGAACTTCTTAAGCCATATCTATCCATTATACTGTCTTTCCGTATATACAACTATTTGCTACCTTTGTTGTGGCTTTCCTTTACAAGTGACCTGGAATATCTTGGTTTAATACATGATTTCTCAACATCTGGTGAGACTACCAATGCTTAGATTCGTCAAGATTGGTCTTTATCAATTTCCTTTACAATATAGTAGCTGAAGGGCTCTCCGTGTAGAGCAGGGGAGTGTGGTCTATCTATTTATGGAATAAGTTTGGGGATAATCTATCAAGCTTATCTCTTCTTGAACTTAACTATATTTCATTGGTCCATGAACGAGTCTATCAAGCTTTTTGTGATCCAATTTTGGATCCGAATTATCACATTTTTTTCAGACCCCCCTACATTTTCATAAAAGTTCTATTATAGGGCTCAACGTGGACAGTGGTTATACTTTGATTCCATAGCTTAAGTTCTTAGCTGTAGAGTGGATTTATTACCTTGTGAATATTTTAGGGTTACCCATCGTTGCAAGATCTAGACCACTAGCAGCCTGTGATTCAGAAGCTATCGCCTGTTATCTTAAAAAAGTAAGTTGTTATCTTTAGGAGGAAGAATCTGCCTAATAAAGTCCGTTCTTGCTAGCACTCTATGTCTCTCTTTAAAATTCGTAGTGTAATGGCAAAAAAAAAAAGCTTGTTGCAAAACGTAGTTTCCTCTGGAGTGGTGTTTGTGATCGAATATGAGTATTTATGAATTAGCTTAGAAGGTTTTTGCTAGGCCTGAGAAGTGTGACGTGTTTCGAATTTGGTTTGTTTGTAGGGAAAAACAAAGCCCTTCTATTCAAATGGATCTAGAGATTTAGTGGTGGAAATCTCTCTGGTGTGTGCGCAGGACTTTCTTTTGCGAGAATATAGACATGAGTGTAAAGGTGCTCTACCATTCTTTATGGGAAAATTATCTACTGGCTGGAAAATCATAGTAGTTCTAGCCAATGCCCAAATCTCATTAGGGATAGGGTTGGATTTGTGGCTGGATATGGCAGCAAGGTTCACTTTTGAACTGACTGTTAGAACAACAGTTAATGAACCTAATCAAGAATGTTCAACTTTGCATTGAAGATCAGCTGGACAGATTACTGTGGATTCATGGTAGTTAAAAATGGGACTAAATGAGATGTTGCAGCGGGTTTTTAGATTCAGTGTTGCTCCCTGGTCCTTCTCCCATTTGTTCATATGCTAATCCTATGCGAATATTGATGTCTAATTATTAATTTGCATTATTCCTGCTTTATGCTTTTATAACTTGTTATCTTCATCTTAGACATTCACATTTCATAGTTTAAATTATAGATATGACACTTTTCCCTTCCTTTTTGCTACAATTTGGGTTTCAGATCAAGATTAAACTATGTAAATTGCCTGACAAAATTATTTATTTACAAATGATAATACATATGGTTAAGTTCAAAAAGAGATATGAATTGCAGAGAATGATTGGTATGATCAAAAAATTTATAATTTTTAATTTGACTGTTGTATCATATTAAAATTTAATTAAAAGGTTTTCAAGACCTAATTTTATAAGAAAGTTAGCTATAATGTTTTGCTGATGACCAGCAAGTCTCTAAATTAGATCTAAAAAGAATTATTCAGACTAATTTTATTATTTTCTTTTTATTTTTAGATGTTTTAATTTATTTAGGATTTTTTATTGCGTTCTAATTGGAAATCATTGGTTTTTGAAATTCATTTAAAGAATTGTAATATTTTTTAGAAAAACATGCTGCTCGAAAAAAAAAAACTACAATAAAATTTTAGACCAAGGTTTTTCATGTGTACGATTTTATTTGACAGAATTACATGTTGCTTCTGTATGATTCAACAAAGAAAAGAAAGGATTAAGAGAATCTCCCTCAATTTTGTTGGCTAAAGATCATTTTGTATAATACATGGACTAAATCAAACAAATTTTTTATCCATTTTCATAAATAAAAGAAAATAATAGTTTAAAACATTTGTCAGCACTCGTAAAAAAGAAACTATAACTTGATCACGACATATAATAGCTAAAAATAAAGGCATATGACATTCAAAAAGGGACTCAAAAGGGCAAATCCCATCATTTATAATTTGTACATTACCTTGTAATTTTCCGAAGAGAAGAATAATCAAATGGAAGGTGGAGTGCCTGTCATATCAACTTGATCCATCATGTGAACTGGCCACATGAGGTCTCGCCATTTGTCAATCCTGCCTAATTGAAGCCCAAGAAAACGGCAGCATTGTCAATTAAATTAGCTGGAAATAATATACCTTAAATAACTCTTTTTTTTTTAAAAAAAAAAAGTAATGCTAATTATTAAAAAATTAAATAAATATATATGGAATTTTTTAAAGACAAACTAATACTCTAATACCATCACGAGTTAGTCGTCTCCTTTCTGAATTTCCTTCTTATTGTAATACATTGGACTTTTTCATAGCAGGAAAGGTTTATTAGACCTATCTTTATATCGTATCAAAATAATAATCCAGTTTATTTAATTTTGATTTACAATCTCTATTTTACTTCAACTCAAATTAAGTGACAATAACAATTATATAAATAAAAAATATATATAAAAAGTATAGAAAATATATTAAATGTTTCAGGTTGGAAGGCAAAGCCAAATCTAGTAGCATTAAATCTAAAAGCTAAAAAGTCCAAAAACAGCTGGGTCTGGTTGGGTAACCAGACCTAATATTATTGAGTCTTGATAGCAACCCAATAACAATATTGGGTTCTGATGAGTAGCAAGACCCAATATCCTTGGGGTTTGGTCGTAGAGCCAAACCTAATAGCCTTGGATCTGTCGATCAATTCAGACTTAACAATATTTTTTTTTTTACTAAAAAACACAAAAAAACAACATCCTCTGGTGCTCAATATAAATATTTTATGTCTACCGTACAATAAGTTTATGTTTACAATACATATACAGTATTTTTCCTATATTTTTTTAAATATAACATACTATTGGGTTCTGTTGAGCAGCAGCATCCAATATCATTGGGGTTCGATCGCGGAGCCAAACCTAGTAGTTTTGGATTTGTCGATCATCTCAGACTCAATAATTTTTTTTAACTAAAAAACACAAAAAATAACATCCCCTGGTATTACAATATCATCCATAATATAAATATTTTATGTCTATCGTACAATAAGTTTATGTTTACAATACATATACAGTATTTTTCCTATATTTTTTAAAGCATAGCATGATGTGTGTATATATATATATATATATATATAGTTTAAGATTCCATGGATAATAGTCAACAAGCTCTTAACAATTGGGTGGGATTGTACTTCAAGAAAAAGATTCACGGGATTCGTCCCCATTATGGCCCAGCATGACATGTTCAGGGCTAGTCTTATAATAATAATTAATGAAGTTTTTCCAGCTTGACAGAAACCTTATTATTACAGGAGAAGAACTAAACATGTCAAGCTGGCCAATAAGACAAGGTACCGTTTTTGGAATCTTTCCACCTGATTCCCCCCCACCCCATTCCTTATGGTATCAAAGGATTTTTTTTTTTTTACAAGGAGCTGTGGGGGCCATCATTATTCCTTGATACGACAATAAATAACTTTATTAACTAAGCTATTAATTTAGTTGACAATCATACAAATACAATTTTTTTACATCCAAAACGCAGGGAGAAAAAACAAGCGAATGATGCTTCCTGCGGACTGTTCATCCTAATTAATTAGCATAAACAGTGAAGCATATTATATTATACACTGTTACCGTTTAATTAGTCAGCACGAGCAGTGTAGCCAACTTCACTATTCTAGTTGGACTGATTCTGGACGGACCGATTCCGGTTCAAACTTAAAATGCATTGAATCAGGTCTGACCCAGTAAAATAAAAAATAAAAATTATTTTTTATTTTTTAATTGTGTTTTATTAAAAAAAACTAGTATTTAACTTTATTCAATGACACTACATAAATTAGACAGAGATCGCTTGATGACGTAGCATTTGCAGAATTTGATCGCAATCTCAATTTTGTTCCTGATTATATTTTACCTGATGTTGTTGCGCACTTAAGAAACCAAAAAAACTGTAGTTCTTGTCGGATGTATTTCGTACGTGATGGAATTGTAGATAATTTAATGGAACAATAAAAAATATTTTATATAAAATATTATTTATTTCATGATGTCATAACAATAGTTAAATCTACAATATTTAAATTAAAAACCATCAATATTAATATATATTTTTTAAAATTATTTTATAACCTCAATTTCAAAAGCATTATTAACCAAACACATTAAACTATTTTTTGCTCAACCTCAATTTCAACCACAGTTTTAACCAAATATATATTTTTTCAAACCAACCTCAACTAAAAGTATTTTTTATAAAAACAATTTTTTTCAAACCACAACCACAATACCAAAAGCACTAATAGCCCGTTTGAAAACGCGAGCTAACCCATGTTTCTAAAAAATTCAAAAATTAAATTTTTTTTGTATTTTAGATCGTTTTGATGGGCTGATCTCAAAAATTATTTTTAAAAAATAAAAAAAATATTATTTTGATGCATTTCAACATGAAAAGCACTTTAAAAGACAACCACAACCATATTCTCAAACATCCTCTAAAAACAACATTAAAAAACTCTCCATGGTACCATTTAGTGTTGATTTGCTGGAAAAGGCATCAAATGGGGCTATATATGGGTTTGATAGTGTATCTAGCTTAGATATATTGGGTCTCTTGATCAAACTCAAGAGATAATTAGGTTTAACAAAATTAATTTTATAGATTTTTATATAAAATTATAGAGAAATTATTTCTCAACAAATAAATTTAATTAAACAAGTTTATAATTCACCAAGACCATTAGAGATATTAATGTCTTTCATAGTTAATCATTTCTCCATCTTTTAACTGGATAAATTAAATGAAATACAACTCAAAATATCATAAAGATGAAGTAACACTCGAGCCTCTTTTCTTTATAAAATGACAAAACTTATGGGTTATAAATATACTATGAGACATTCAAAACAAAGGTTCACAATTTTTATTCTCTATTAAAAATATATTTTTATATCATCTCTCTATAGAATATTATTTATTTTTTCTCTAAAAAGATATTTATTTAAGTATAAGAGAATCTTCATCTCTATAAAAAAAAATCTTTTGCAAGTATTGATCACAAGTCACTTTGGCCAGCCAAACACCAAATATAAACTATCAATCAATCATATTACCTAGGAAAAATGGATGAGATTATTAGGACCAATTGATTAACCAATTATCCAATCCGAGAGCTTTGTTCCTAGACTATTTGGATTTTTTAAATTTCTTCAAAAGTAATTTTTATTTTTACAATTTATGTTTTTTCTATCCCAATACAATAATTAAATGTTATCTTGAAGCTATAAGGAGAGGAAACATAAAAGTAAAAGTAAGTTAACTAGCAACCAAAAAGGTTTTCCTTTCCATTACTCTCTTAAAACAAAGTCATATGGCCTTTTACATCATTAATATAATATATATGTACTTAGAATA
>Ga0325403_1004712_pt1 | contig 12727 bp, 8 predicted proteins | sample PopdelMetagenome_19_FD_205665 | JGI IMG/M metagenome (GOLD analysis project Ga0325403, IMG submission 205665) | Populus deltoides microbial communities from Bellville, Georgia, United States - Xylem-PdKOR-R4 | ecosystem: Host-associated > Plants > Phyllosphere > Stem > Wood/Secondary xylem...
GTAAATTATTCACCTAAAACAATCTCTAATCAAATATTGGTGATTAACACTGAAAAATATTGTTGATTTGACAAGTATTCCTAGTCAATTAATTCGTAAATTCATCTAAAACAATCTCTAAATAAATATTGGTGGTTAACACTGAAAAATGCTTCACACCATAAACTTCTTAACCTCGTTTGCTGACTTAAAATTATTGATAAGTTTCATATGAGTTCTAAAATTCAAGATGTTTAGGAATAAAATTGATGTATTTGATAATTGATTAATCTCTTAATTCAAGTAATCTAATATATTCTTTTTAGTCAATGTGTCTGGTGGCTTGATATAAAAAATCTAGGTGGTAGTAGGTGATGTCTGGTTAGCCATGGTGGCTAATAGTTATAGTAGTAACAGTTGGTGTCTGGTAAGCCAATGTGGTTGGTACTTGAAAAGGATTCTCTTTGATGGACGTGGGGACTCTCTGATGGTAAAGTTAGTAACTTTATAGAAAGCGAAAGTGCAATGATATTTTAGAGAAATAAGTTTTGAAAATATTTATGCAGAAAGTGTTAAAAATAAAGAGATTGTAAATTTTGAGTTTGAAGGATTTATGGTGTATTTATAGCTCATGGATCTTGTCTTTATATGGAGTGTAGGGGCTGAAATGTAATTTTATCATTGTGATATTTTGATTTATATTCTACTCAAAATAATATGTATAGGATCAGTGAAGAATACTTGGGGACCCGCGTGGGGTCCAAAAAAATTCTTGGCACGTGTTGGGCTCGGACAAGGTGTTTAAGCCCATTAAAAGTGGAAAAATAGGTTTAGATGCACTACCAAGATCCAAGCATGTTGGGCTCGGGGCGCGCGTCCGAGCCCAAGAGGGTGCTGAAGTGCATGCCCAGCACCTTTGCCGGGCTTCCACCCAACACCTTGTGTGCTGGGCAAAATGCCCAGCCAAGTGTTGGGCACACACCTAGCACATAAAGTGCTGAGATGCATTCCCAGCACCTTACATGCTAGGTGTGCACCCATCCTAGCATGGGCTCGGGCTTGGTAGCTTTAACCCAAGCCCAATAAGTGTTTTTTAGGTCTATTTTGGAGGATTGTTTTGGTATATTTTTTTTTTTGGGGTTTGGGTCCATTTTATTTGGATCCACCAGCAGCCTCCCAAGGCTTTTTCGTATTAATCTATAAAGACTTTTAAAAATATTAAGTTACCATGACAAGATCATCAAATTTTCTTCATATGAGAAGATGAGTTAAAACTTGGGTAACAAACTAGAGAGCCCGTGTGTAGGGGCGTGCATCATGCTTGAAAAAATCTCTAACTATATAAAGAGGAACCATGAAGGAACCCATATTTAGAAAAACTCTTAAGGGAATGTGGTGAGATATAAAAGACTCCATACTTAGAAATTTTTTATAAAAGGTCAGGGAAACTTATAAAGAAGAAACCCATATTTAGAAAAATTTCTAAGTGATTGGTGAAAACCCATGGAGGGTGAGCCTATACTTAGTAAATATTCTAGAAGGATGAAAGGAACCCAAGAAGAGTGAACCATGATGACGTCCATACTTAGAAAATTTTCTAAAGGGCTAAGGGGAACTCAAAGAGGGTGATTTTATTATACTAGGAAAATCAAGTTCATCCTTGAAGAGTGGTTGCATTAAAGTATGAGAGGTATGTGACCTCTCTAGTTCTGGTGTGAGGGCTTGGAAGCCCCCCACTGAAGATTAGTGTCAGTCTGAGACTATATTGGAGAGGCGGGAGATCCAAAATCAACCCCTAATGAATTGGTGAGAGACCCTTAGACATCACCTGGAGAATGAGGGATCACATGTCAACCCTTGATGAATTAGTAAGAGGTTATTAGGCATCACCCAAAGAATGGAGGATCCAATATCAACCCCTAGTGAATTTGTGAGATGTTCCTATACATCACCTGAAGAATGTGTCAGTCCAAGATTGCATTGGATATCTATAGATAAGAAATGTATATCAAATATAATATTTTTATTTCAAAAATAAACCTACACTCTCTCTAAGAATTGTGGTCCTGATGTGATCTAAGTGCCAAGTATAGGGGAGATTTTTTCAAACTTGTCACGAAGTTGGTAAGTGTTCACCATGGCTACCATAATAGCATTGAATGGGTAATCCCATTTTCATTCAAGGGGGTAGTAAATCTTTAGGCTACATCAAGTGCATATAAATTGGTCCCTCATGGTTTTTCCTCGAGCCTTTATTTCTATTAGGAGAATGATTTCGCTTGGAAGATCTATACTAGTTTTTCATGTAAAAATAAAGGGGCCCATGTCGTAGCAAATTGAACTCTTCTATCTGTATATGATTTTCCAAGACCTGTTTCATCTTGAGCAAGCTTCTATTTGGTAAGGCATAAAGTTTTTTTAGAGGGCGTATTTTCTTACCTCTCTTATCAAGGCCTTTAAAGCTACTAGCTCAAGGAATTCTTTCACATTGAGCATCTCTTCATTGAATCTCTTTAAATATGCTTGTGTAGATTCGCCCTCTTGTTAGGTAACACCAAATAACTTTGTAGAGCTTTTATTGGCTAGTATACTAGTGCTGAAACGTGCTACTGGCTTAGCGTAGAGATCATTAACTCTTCAATGGAGTTTGACTCTAAATTATTGTATCATACATGTGCAGACCTTCAGAAAGTTGTGGGAAGGATTTTACACACTAAGCTATTGTCCTAGATGAACAACTCCAAGTTACCACGCACATTCTGTACATACTCTCTCGAGTCAGTCAGGCCATCATAGTTATCCAAGCTCATTTTTATGAAAATATAGTTCTTGAAGAGTCAAGTTTTCAATACTCTTTTGGACAAGGAAGAACCCCTCCAATGATTGGGGTTGTGGTCATTCTCTTGGGTATACTTATGTACAAACGGTCTCTTAGTCATTTTTATGTTAGGCTCTTAGGATCCTGAGGATTTTGACATGGAATGACAGTTATGTGTTCATCTACAGGCTCTAGGTGAGACTGGTGGTCGTGGCATTGTGGTGTTGTGTGTTCCCGATGGTATCAAGGCTTATTGAGGTGGCAATGTCTAATTTTGATCTTGAGTTTCCAACACGGTCTGAGTTGGAAGTCGCTTCTAACTAGTGAGCTGTTGAAGGTCTGATTGGTAGAAGTGTTCATAATAACGGGTAGATTTATCCTGCATCCTAACTTAGATATGTTTTGATTGTACACCATGGTTGGTAGAAGTGTTCATGATAACGGGTACATCACATGTAATGTTGTTGCCGACCGAATACATACGGACAACATGAACTCAATAATTTAAAAAGGGTGAGAAGCTGGGTATATTTTCGTTGCGAAGCATATTAATTTACCCATGCCCGGGGAGTAAGTATGCTTCCTAATTCCTATCCACGTGACCTATTTTTGTGACCACACGGTCAGAGAATTGAAAATGTGGACCGCTGAAAAACTTACCCTGCATTTATTGACAAGCTTGAGCCTGGAAAGAAATGATCCAACCCGGTCCCACGTCTTTATAAAACTTGATGGCAGCATCTCTCGAACAGTTAGGTGGGCCATAAGATTATTGAGGAGGCCTTCCATATAATTTCCAGGTAGGTGGATCAATTTATCCTGGAGGGTCCTAACTCCTCAGAAGTTTTTTTTTTTTTTAATGGATTTGAAAAACATAGAAAATTGAATAAAAATAAATTGAACCATTATCGAGCCCTCAGATAATGTTGTGCTACTATTTTGGCCCTTTCCTGTCAAATTGATGCTTTTCTTGCGTTTTATTTGGTTAATTTCATTTTACACTCTTGAAATATACTATATATAGAATACTGCGAGGACGATACAAGCAAAACTAGTCACAGGTGGCATGTGCATCCCATTCCGCCACGTGTCCTCCTCTCGCATCTCATCATCATTGTCACACACGCCCATTCACCTAACAAGGCATATCCAACGGTCGCCAATACAATTAAAACAAGTAGGACCCATTCAATTCTTTCCTCTGGTTAATAAATCACTTCACCCCTCACGCACATGAAATCAACCCCTTCTTTGGTGCTACTAAAATACACCGCCATTACCGGTGATAATGCATGCCCTAAGAGACGGCAGGTTGCTAGATGGGCTGATAACGGGCCTTAAAGTTAGGAAGTTTATTGGGCCTGTCTCGAATGGGTGATTGCATTTAGGGCCATTCTGTGGGGGTGTTATGTGTGCTTCTGGCCATGTTAGCAGATGGAAATTAGAGGGCTATTTTGAAGCTTGCAATCAAATACGAAGGCGGAGTTACTCTGTACAAAGAGATTGTATTTTTCTATTCATCACATGAGAAAAGGGGATGCATGCATATCATTATAAAAAATTAATGCATGTTTATTTTTTAATTTTAAAAATTTTTTTGAAAATTTTTTTTAAAAAATTATTTTTTTATTTTCTTTAAATTAATATTATTTTTGATATTTTTAGATTATTTTGATGTGCTATATCAAAAATAATTTTTAAAAAATAAAAAAATTATTTTTATACATTTCTGAATAAAAATTATTTTAAAAAATAATTATTAATATACTTTTAAATAAAAAAATATAAAAAAAAAAGAAGAAGAAAGATGGATTCCAGGAATAACGTGACTTGATGCATCATGGTAAATCCACTGTTCGATAAACTTCTTATAGGAGATAAATAGTCTTTGATCTATTAGTTATCATCGTATTCAATTTGAAAATAATTGCAGTTTTTTTCTCTTTTAAATACGTTCTAAGGCAGAATTTTTTAGAAGGCTGATTGGGTGCTGCAATTTGATCTTTTCTATTTTTATTTTTTTTTAATAAACAATTAGAAATGTGGCGATTTGATCTATTAATTACTAAGAATATTATTTTTTAAAATGTTTTTAGTATGCAACATGCGAGTGAGTGAGCATGCAACGTGTAAGCATTGTCTCAATTAATTCCAAACAATGCCTTTCGGGCTAATGTTGGAATCACATCATTCTTTTTTTTTTATTAGTGTCGAGTGTGTATACGGTGGTTGGGTTATAGTGAATTTTTTTTTTCTTGCTAAAATATAAATATGCTATTTAATTTGATTTTTATTTTATTTTACCCCTCATTATTTGATTTTATTAATTTTTATATTAAATATAGTCCTTATTCTTTTCATTATTACTTATTTGTTTTTATCATTTTTTCTAATTGAATTTTATTTTTAATTTCATCTCTTAGTATTTTGATTTTAAATTATTTTTGTATTAAACTTAATTCTCATTCTTTTAATTATTATTTCTTTTGTTTTGGCTCCTCTTTTTATTGTATTTTTTTTTAATTTTATCTTTTAATGTTTGGATGATTTAGAATTTTACTTTATTATTTTTTAGAGTTAGTCCTAGATTTATGATCAGGGTTGATATTTATTATATTAATATATCATTGTATTAATATTTTAAAAACATTTCTTCCACCATGCATTATGTTTTGAGTTTATATCATTCAATAATTTTTATATATTAAAAAAATTGATCCAAAGCACAATTTAACACTAGCCAATAATCTAATAACATTCTAATTAATAGAGATATAGTAAAGTAGTCTATATAAACAAGTAAAACAGTTGCAAGAAAATTCTTATTAATTGAGTTCTATGTTTTGAAATATATATTAATTATAAATATAAGACACTTATTCTCAGAACAATAATTGTATACTAATTAGCCATATAGTAGATGGTCCAGTAGTAAAAGTTTGGGACCATGTGGTTTACTTCCCCTATAGTTTTAAGTTCGAGCCATGTAGTTACTAATATGATGGTCACTGGAAGCTTACATGGTCGTTAACTACAAGGTCCGTGGGATTTATTGAGGTGCGCGCAAGCTGACCCGGACACCCACGTTAATCAAAAAAATAAAAAAAAATTGCATACTAATTAACATTAACATGTATTGAAATCAATAATGTAAAACGAATCTCTATTAGCAAGTGTGTAATCTAAAGTATAAAATTTATAACAGCAATTGATTTCTAGCGGAGAGAAGAGAAGAAAATTTGAGAATTAACATGTTTTCATTTTAGATAAAAGGTCAAACTATTCTTATTTATCATACATCAGAAACCTCCATAAACAACATATCAAAATTTCTTTCTCTACATGATTTCTGTTTCTTTAGTCTCCATCTCTCTCTTCTCGTCATGATCTAAACCCAAATCAAGCTGTCAATCTACTGCTTTTAATTGACTTCTCTTTCTTTTATTGTTTGGAACTAACCATATACTTGTAATTTCCGGTACTAGGCAAAGCATAAAGCATGGCAGTGCATGCATGTATCAATAAAAATGGAGGTTTTTAAGTTTTAGAGTTTGAATCATATATTCGATTTAATGAAGAATTTTACAATGGATGTGTTAATTTTCTAGTGTATCAAGGAGCGAGACAAGAAGAAGAAGAATAAAAAAAAAATAATTACTCACCGTCGACTCTCTTTGTTCAGGCACTGGCACTTCCATTCAAGGGCTAGGCATCACTTTGAATGTTATTTATCATTAAAAATAGGAGAAACATGGCTGCTAGTATCTACCTCAGCAACAATTAACAAGATACTTGGAAGTACGTTTACTATTAAAGTCTAATTGGATGTAATTGTGGAGACGTGATCGATGACTATATGTAGACATCTGGGCGTAAACTTTGAAGAATTCGTTGAATTGATAGAGGAATACGTACAGTACAGATACAAAAAAAACAGAGAGGTTTGGGTTCCCATTTGGAATATCTGGGCTTCCTGGGTTTGTTAGACCAGTGTATATTAAATCTTGGTCTTATTTCCTACCCAAGAGCCTGGAATCTACTGGGCCTAGCAAAACCTCTCCAAGAGCAGCCATGATTCAGTAACCTCTGACTTCTTCGGCGCAACTTCTGTGTGTTCAGTTCAGACATGGAGAAACCAGTTGCGACGCTAGACAAAGGCACAGCATGCACTTCATGGAACTACTGTGGTCAAAGACTAGCCACTGGTCCTGTTAACGGGTCACGTGACCCTGCTTCCTCTCCCTTCACTACCACCTCCAAAATTAGGGTTAGTAAGTTCAGTCCCCCTTTTTTGGGTTAAAATTCGTTAATGCACTTCATGGCAGATGGAATTATGGGACATGAGTGGGATGACCTTAGCAACCTGGGGAACTGATGGGTGGTAAGATTGTGGCAATCCAACATGAAAGGGGTTTGGCATGAACAGGCTGCATTTGAACCCACAGCCTAGCCCCTATATCATCCTCCAGGAACCACTGTTTCCATTGTTGACTTTCCTTTCAACGCTCCCAGTAGTCCATGAATAGTTCCGTGCCGTACTGGAAATTAAAAAGAATAATTATTTTCAATGTGTCTTTTGAATGCGTTTGTAAACGTAGTGTAAATAGTATTTTTTAAAAATTTAATTTTTTTTTTAAAATTTAATATATTTTAAATCGTTTTAATGTATTGATTTTTAAAATAATTTTTAAAAAATAAAAAAAATCATTGATATATATTTCAGTATAAAAAATTATTTAAAAAATAATCTTTATCACATTGTGAAGCAGCACTCTTTATACAGGTGACGTTTCATGCGTATCCATCATAAAATTTATATGAGTATCCAAATGTTATTAAATGAAGGTATTGTTTGAAGGTCTCCATGTGTTTTTTTTTTAATCTATTTTTTTATTTTAAATGATTATTTCTAGTTGTTATTGGGTGCAATGAAGTGCTGATTAAAAATAAATTTTAAAAAATAAAAATTTATTATTTAAATAAATTTTTAAATAAAAAACATTTTAAAAACTGGAAATAGTCATATGAAAAACAGAACAAAAGCTAGGAATGTGGATAGAGTGGCATGCGAATGACATTGACCCCCGACAAAATGAGAAGGGGTTAGACCGTTTGAGGGACCAATCCCCTGTGGTTGTTAAATTGACCCCAACAACTTGAGAAGGGGCTAGACGGTTTGAGGGACCAATCCCCTGTGAAGTTGAACGAAATTTTGTCCTCTCCTCAGCTCGGCATAAAAAATTAGCATTTACAATTACTGTGCAAAGCAAATGACTGTTGCCTTCCTCAGACAGACGACACTTTGAGAAACTTGCTGATGATGCTTCAACAACTTCAATAAGTTTAGGGGTAATGTTTGTGTTTAGATAATAAATTAATCTTTTAATTTTGATAATTTAATTTATTTATTTTTATCTATGATGACTGATGTTTGGTTCTTAATACCTAAAAAAGATGTCATTCGATGGATTTATGGACTTTTTAAAACTTAAACAAGTATATTTTTTAAAAAACAGAAAATCATATTTTTAAAATAGAGAAATGCTGTGACAAATATTAAAAAAGAAGATCCTTCTCATCTTTATAGTTTACCTTTCTTTTTATGTAGAAGAGAGGCTAAAAGGAAAAAATATTTCCGATTCATCTGAAAGTAAAATATATTTAACTTGTCTGAGGTAAAATATATTTGACTTATTAGAGGTAAAATGTCTATGACGTGTCAGAGGATAAAATATCTCTTGGTCCAAACATGGAGCTTAAGATTTCTAGACTTAAATATACTTGGGCTCAGCCGAGGGACGATGAGTCTAGCGACTTGCCAGATCTATGTATGTGTGGGCTCAGCGCTTGGCTAGGGCCAAAGACGTTGGGTTTGGCAATTCGTCAAACTCATGTATGCTTAGGTTCAGCGCTTGGCTAAGACCAAGGAGGTTAGGTTATCACCCTCTTCTTGGTCCCTTTTGAAAATGGTTCAAGTAAAGACAACATATTAATCCATCAGTAGCCCCCTAAATTTTTACGTGTTCAATACATAAAGATTTTGAAAGTTTTTTTTTTATCACTAGTAAATAAGAGTTTTTTTTACCTTCTTTATAAAATTTTGCATATCCCATATAAAATTGTTAGGGATTCTCAAGTCTGATTGACTCATTTTTATTGGAAGGGGATGTCCCTTGAAAAACAAAACGACGACATGCATTCAATGCAGTAATTGAGTGGACTTCTAGAGATTTGTGATGACATGAAAAGTCATCCTTGAGGAAAAGACCGCACAAAACAGTCTGCGAGTTGAGCTTATTGTTGCCAAGAAAGAAGCCCAACATTCTCAAGCTCAACTAGAAGCTTTAAAAAAACTCTTCTAGATTGTTCCAGAAAGTTTTTAAAGGATTTGCAACTTTGATTGAGACGGTAGGGGACAAAATATTTCTTGCCATATCCAACCTTTATTTTTCCAAGCAATCAAGGAGAATGTATGTGGACTTTAGCACTACCTTTCACCCAGTCCTAGTACCTAACTTTGTGGATGTACTCCTTGTCAAGGTTGTTGTTGCCTTGCACAGGGTATATTTGGCAAAGAAGCCTAGGCTGGATATTTATGACCTTTTTTCCTGAACATGGTGAATCAAGATGTCTTCGAATGATTAAAGGAGGAAAAAGTTGTAAATGTTAATCTAGGAAACCTTGAAGTTGCTTACTCCTCGTTGAAGGACCAAATATAAGGCATTGTCTTTTTGTTGGGCTTCAATGACAAATTGCTCCAAACCGCTAACAATCATATGGATTCCTAAAAATAAGAAATCCTTGAGGTAAAGACCGCACAAAACGGTCTGCGAGCTGAGCTTATTGCTGCCAAGAAAAAAGCCTAGCATTCTCCAACTCAGCTGGAGGCTTTAAAAAACTCTCCTAGAGAGTTTCAGGAAGTTTTCAATGGGTCTGCAGCTTTGACCAAGATGGTGGGGGGTAAAGTATTTCTTGTCATATCCAGCTTACATCTTTTCAAACAATCAAATGGAACGTATGTGGACTTTAGCACTACCTTTCACCCAGTTCTAGTGCCTGACTTTGTAGATGTGTTCCCTGTCAGGGTTGCTACTCCCTAGCATGGGGTATAATTGGCTAAGAAGTTTGGACTGGATATCTAATCCCTTTTTTTTCCGATCTCATAGTGCTTATTCATGTAACATGTATACCACTTTTTTCTTATTGAATTTGTCTCTTTATCTTAATATTAATTTGAGTTGTATAGGTCTAGAGTTCCTAGAAAAGCTTTAAGATTTTATTTGGGTTCAAAATCTATATTTAGCCAAGCATTTCTAGGTCCAATACCCATACTTAGAAAAACCTTTTTTATTATGATACTTATACTTAGAAGAATGTTTTTGGATCTAACACTCATACTTAAAAGAACATTTATGGTTTCAATGTCAGAGGGTAAAACATCTCTTGGTCTAAACATAGAGTCTAAGATTTCTAGAATCAAATGTGCTTGGACTAAGCGCTCGGTTGAACCCAAGAATAATAGATCTAACAGCTTGTCATACCCACCTATACATGAGCTCACTACTTTGTTGAACACAAAGATGGTGGGTAATTACCCATGTACTTAGATTTAGCGCTCAATTAAGCCCAAGAACAAGCAGTTCGTCAGACCCATGTATATTTAGATTTAGTACTTAGCTGAGTCATAAAATAATAGATTTAATAGTTTGTCATACCCACGTATATATGAGTTGACCACTTTGGTGAACACAAAGATGGTGGGTTATCACACTCACTATCTCTTTTGAGAAGAGGATTCAAATAAATACAAAAGCATGCCGATCCAAAAAAAAAAAGATAAAAAATTGAACACATTTTTATAAAATATTCAACCACGCAAATTTACTGGTGATAAATGAAGGTACAGGACAAAGTTCTTGTCCAGTGTCTTCCTATATATGCAAGGCGCCATCTGCCCTCCCAAAAGCAGAAACAACATAAGAACAATCGTCGTACAACATGGCCAAGTGCTGCACAAAAGTCTGTGTGACAGGAGGTTCTGGATATATTGGTTCCTGGCTCGTCATGAAGCTGCTGGGGAAAGGCTATACTGTCCATGTAACATTGAGAAGTTTGGGTCTGTCTTTCCTCTCTCTTTGTTACTTTTTTTGTGTGTTAACATAGATGTCTTACATGTTCTCTTTGTATCACAGGGGACAAATCCAAAGTAGGCCTCCTCAAGTCCCTACCAAACGCAGACACCAAATTAGTACTGTTCCAAGCTGATATATACAATCCGAATGAGTTTGAAGAAGCAATTCAAGGGTGTGAATTTGTTTTCCATGTTGCCACTCCAATGCAACATGATCCCAAAAGCATTCAGGTCAGCCTCCGTGTTCATTAAACTCGTAGTTAGGATTTAAATTGTGGGCAGGCAATTAACGTATATTTTTGAAAGCTGAAGAACAGTACAAAGACAGAGTGGAAGCAACCATTGCTGGAGTGAGGGCTATAGCTGATATTTGCGTCAAATCACAAACTGTTAAGCGTCTCATCTACACCGCATCCGTGGTGGCAGCATCACCATTGAATGAAGATGGAAGTGGCTATAAATCTTGCACGGATGAATCCTGTTGGACTCCTTCTGATCTATCACTCACTTATGCCAATGATTATGTTCTGGTATTTCTCCTGTCTTACTCTGAATTACCACAGTATGAAACTTGCTCTTTCTTTTCAAAAATTACAAACAACTTGAAATCTTACTGGCCTTTTTTTTTCTCCTTTTCCATAGGAATATACAAGTGCAAAAACATTAGCAGAGAAAGAGGTTTTGAGTTATAATGAAATTGGGGATGCTAAACTTGAAGTGGTGACTCTTGCTTGTGGTCTAGTGGGAGGAGAGACTATACTTTCCCATCTGCCTTTGAGTGTACAAGTGATTTTTGCACAGATTTCAGGCAACATATTTGGCTACTATCAAGGTTTGAAGTTCTTGGAAGAGCTTTTGGGTTCAGTTCCTCTTGTTCACATTGATGATGTTTGTGAAGCACATATATTTTGCATGGAAAAGCCATCAATGAAAGGTAGATTCCTCTGTTCAGCTGCCGATCCAACTGTCAAAGAAATTAAAACTCACCTTGAAGAAAACCATCCAGAATTCATGATAGAAGAAAAGTAAGAATTCTTCTCTAATTCTGATCTTTATATCTTTTTCGTGTTAGATAAATTGAATAGTCTGATTTTGATTAAAAATCCCTCGAGTAAAACCCTCGTGTTGTTGTTGTTGTTGTCATCTCCTTCCTTTCTTTCCTTTTCTTCTTGCAAGAGAGAGGTTTCAACATCCTTCCTTTCTTTCCTTTCTTTCCTTTTCTTCTTTAGGAGACAGGAAAGTAGATGTTAGTTGAGATATGATTAGCAGTAACATCCATTAAAAAATCATCCCGTAAAATGACCCTTTTTCTGTAAGAAAATTCATTCGATCCTGCTTAGAATCAGTATGTTATTTCCTCAAGATCAACAACTAGAGAATTCAGTACTACAAGTGACATTTTCAAGCCAATACAAGCTTGTCCAGTTATGACATAGTTTTGAGAAAAAAAAGGAAAAAAAAATGGGGGCTATTTTCTATCGTGTTTTTGCTAATATATAGGAATGACTAAGTTTTGATTTTAGATTCAGGGACGAACCAGAGACCAGAGGAATCAAATGTGATTCATCAAAGTTGATCAAGATGGGCTTTGAGTATAAATATGACATGAGAGAGATCATTGATGATAGCTTGGAATGTGGAAAAAGGATGGGAGCTCTCCAATTAGTTAATCAGATTCAGAACTCAACCACATAAATAATTTGTAGTTCTCTTTTTTCGTTCAGGCATTAAATTTGCAGTTTGATGTGGTAACGTTTTATTATTATTTTTTATTGGTTGGTTTGAACAGTCACGAGAGT
>Ga0325403_1004717_pt1 | contig 12724 bp, 14 predicted proteins | sample PopdelMetagenome_19_FD_205665 | JGI IMG/M metagenome (GOLD analysis project Ga0325403, IMG submission 205665) | Populus deltoides microbial communities from Bellville, Georgia, United States - Xylem-PdKOR-R4 | ecosystem: Host-associated > Plants > Phyllosphere > Stem > Wood/Secondary xylem...
ATATGTGAATGCATTATCAAAGATGGAATTTCATCATCTCAAAATTAATTTTTTTATGTTGATAAATCATAGCTTTATTCAAAGCCATTTTTTACTAGGAAAACCATGAGATAGCCTTAGAGAAAAAGTGGTGGGATCATGACCTAAATGTGCATTTTTTGTCATTATTTATGTCACCAAATCACTTTTTTTTTAATCCCTTTTTAAGGTTCATTGGAAGTGAAAAGGGTAATTTTAGGGTTTAAAAAGAGATATTATCAAGGCTTTACCCTTTCAATGTTCATTAAGGGTAAGAAAGAAGATTTTGAGATTCACAAAAAAAAAAAAGATTAACCCCTAGTATTTTCTTGATATATCTTGGAATTTTATGAAATTTTTAGAACTTACCATTATATTTATCTATTTTAGATAAAATTAAAATGTCAACTATTACTTTCATAAAAATATTTTTTCATTTCAAAACAACAATTAATCATTGAAAAATTCGCACTTCATTAAAATATATGATATAGCCTCAAAACACGTGAAAAACAATAAAATCTAAAAGATATGTGAGTGTGATAATTTAAAGGAGATGGTTTGGGTCACCAATGAAAGTGTGTTGTTGTGGTAGTTGATGGTAAAGGTGGTTTGGGCTAGAATTCAATAGATAATTGTTTATGGGCATGATGATATGTTAGATTTTGATTGAGAAAATGGATAGAAGAGCGGCAGTTGTTAGAGCTTTTGTTGAACGTGGTTAGGGTGTTGAAGAAATGTATGCTAGTGTTTGTTTATGTGAGAAAAGGTTTAATGTTTGTATTTATTTTTCTATTTCCCTTTTTTTTTTCTCTATTTTCTTAACACATTTTTCCTTGCTTTCCCTCTTTCTTCTCACAAATTTTTTTTTTCTTCTCTTTAATGGTGGCTAGTGTTTTTTTCACTCCCTCATCTCTCTTAAAATTTCTATTCTATTTATAGTCAAAGTTTTGTCATTTTCTCCTAGTTACTTAGAGAGTAAGTAAACAAATTTGACTTTGATCCTTTTTTTTCTTGATTTGTGTTTCACCCACCAATCTTTTTTTTTAATTTAATTTTTTTTTTGTGTTTGGAATATTCAAAATTTTATGAAATGGGCATGAGAATGACTAAAATGCATCAAAAACATTGTTTTTTGAATTTTTTGCTTTTTAGATTCTTGAAAAATATTTTGGAAATAGGAGTCGAATTTTGGATAATGACACTCCTTATGATTATGTTTAAGGTAGTTCTTGAAGTTTTTCTAAGATGGTGGTAATTTTTTAAGAATAGTATTTACTTAGAGAAATTCACTCAAAATCATCCCTTTAACATGAATGTCATGAAAAAGGAGTTGAAACTCTTTAACTTGGCTATAGCAATCCTTGAATCTAACAATCTTGAAATCTAGAAAGTTGTTAAATATGAACTTTTCATATTAGCATCTTCAACTTTGTATTTTAGATCCAAAGCTTCATATATTGCCTTTAAACTTTTGATAAAACCATACACATTGTACAATGAGTTGTCTAAATCATTCAAGATAGAACTCTTGCATATTAAATCATTATGATTTTATGCATCCATAGTTGTCGCAATAATGGGATCAAATTCTACATTAGACAGTTTAGGCACATCTTCAATCAAGAAATTCACTAAGTTCAAGGTGGTTAGATAGAATATCTTTTGTCGTCACCTTTTAAAGTTAAAATCATTGAACTTTTTAAGTTTCTCATTAAGCACTATAAAAAACAATAGAGAAATCTTTGCTACCGAAGTAATACTTGTTATGGAAGTAGTTGTATAAGCATCAAACTCTTAAGTAAAAGTTATAATTATTTTTGCTAAAAGAAACGATAGCCAAATATATATTTTGATTAAAATTTAGCTTAGAACATAGAAATCAAAATTATAAAATAACAAAATTATTGTATAAAATTTATAAATTAAATTAAATAACAAAATTATAGTATGAAATGTATAAAATAAATAATCATAAAGTATATTAAACTAAATAAATAAGTTGATTTATCCTTGAGATTGTTAGGGAAATAGTTTAGTAAAATCAATTAAATACATTTGAAGGATAACAAAAACATATGAAAAAAATATCAACTAAAAGATAAGTACATATATCAAAAAATACTTATAAAATTATAGAATTTCATATCAAAACCAATACAGAAAAGAAATTTATTGTTGATGATTATACCCTCTATTCTTAAAGCTAAATTGCTCGTCAACAAGTGCAAATCATCTCAAGGCAACTTGCTTCCCAGGATTTTAACAACAATACCTCATCAGGAAACCCATCCAATCAAGGCCTACAAACTAGAAAAATTGCTCATATTTTGTTATCTATAAATAACAACGAACCTAAAGGAAGCAAATGAGGCAAAGAGAGAGTATGAAATTTCTATCTTTTTCTCGTCTACTTCTCTGACTTTTTAAAAATTAAATAAATTAAATCCATCCACCCCTCTTTATAGAGAAGGCTAGGGATAAAAAAAAAAAACTAATTAGAATTGATTCCTGATAATCCAATGAATTCACAGAATCAATAAAAATTCAATACGACTTAAAGATGGTGACCTATTCAAGAACGAGGTTCAGGAGACGCCACATTAGGCGTCGTCAATATTTGTAACATGGGTGCCAAAGAGGGAGGTGTGCAGCTGACTGATCAAAATGGAAAGAGATGAGAGGAAGAAAACTTATATGCTAGTGATGGAAGAGCATTCCCTGCAACTGGGGTCAATCCCATGATTACCATCCAAGCCACAGCAGCATATTGCACCTTGAAAATTTGCAATTCTCACTGCAAGACATTGCGTCGTAGAGAAACACAACAAGCCCTGTATTTCTGCCTCTAGTTTTGTTTATTTGGGATGGCATGAATCCCCAAAACGAGCAGGCACTGGGTTTTATTATTTCACAGAGGAGATACTGTATATTGCAGTATACATGTTTAAGCTAGTATACATTATTTAATTATTAATACGTAGAATCTGCAAATAGAAAGGAACACTCCCCTGGAAAATGAGGGCAAAACGATGAATATGTTACCACAGCTTCAGCCTGCTTCATCCACTGATATCTTTCAATGCACGACATTCAGAAAACAGTTTCTAGGAAGGAAAAAAAGAAAAAAGAAAAGAGGCTCGAAGCCCTCCATTTCATGGCCTATCACAATCAAAGATAAGACCACCATTTTCTAGCTCAATGACATGGGTGGGTTAACAAAAACAAAAATCTTGAGGGGCAATAAACCTTTGTAGTGGCTATATTATTTTCAACTTTCAATATATTTGATTCACCGAAGTTGTAAGAACAGGGAGGAACACAAATTGGTCTTCGAATCTTGATTCCTCAGCTAGCTGATGCTTTTACTGCTTTCTTTGCAGCATCATCCAAATCTTCTGCTGTGATTAGTGCCATTCCACTCTCCTGTGTATATTAATGATCAAGATAAAATTACCATCGCAGTTCAAATTGAACATCCGTGACTGAAGACAAATGAGTGTGTACATGATTGAATACCATAATCAAAATTCACATTTACCTTCAGAATTCTCTTTCCTTGGTCAACATTAGTGCCCTCAAGGCGTACAACCACTGGAACTTTTAGAGCAACCTTTTCAGAAAGGACCGAGAAAGTTAATGCCTTGCCAAATCAAATGAAATATTTAACAATATTATTCAAAAGTAGGAACTTCTAGTTTTTTTTTCCTTCTATTTTTGTGAAATGACCACGCTTACAATTTATCTGTCATAAAACTCCACACGGCAGTGCATGTGCTGATGTGGCACAAAGAATCTAGAATGAACTCGGTAGTAATTGTTTTGATTAAAACCTGAACATAATTTGATGTGGAACTCACCTGTTTAGCAGCATTGACAATTCCGCTTGCTATCACATCGCATTTCATTATTCCTCCAAATATATTCACCAAAATTGCCTTTACTTTGTCATCAGAAGTCAATATCTTAAATGCCTCGACCACCTGACTCATAAAATTGCTTTCTTAGAGAAGCATGATGATTTGAACTTGCAGATATATTTCCATCAGCAAAGATAAAAAGGATAAAAACATGGACATATGATGACAACAGTAGGGACTCCCTCAAGACAAATTGGCAAGGAGAGAGGCCAATGGATAATTAAATAAGTAAAAGCAAAATACTTCAAAATAAAACATATTACCTGTCCTTCAGAAGCATTCCCGCCCACATCTAGAAAATTTGCAGGGGTTCCCCCATGCAGTTTAACTATATCCATTGTAGCCATTGCTAATCCTGCACCATTCACCATGCAACCAATTTCTCCATCCAAACCAATATAATTTAGATCTGCCATGGCAGCAGCCACCTATAGAAAGATAAAAAAGGAACCAAAAGATACAGCAATTAATGGAGCATTTCATCATCCTTACTTAGTTACAAAAGCCAACATAGTAGCATTTGTGCGCCATGTTTCAAAACAAGTCAACTCCACTACAACATACTTAAGATGTAACATATGCCCCAAACCCTTTCATCATTCTCCACATAACCAGTGAAGTTGCCCATGTAAGGGAAAAAATAAACATAGCAAACCTCTCTAGGATCCTCCTGTGTTGGATCTCTGAGAGCAAATATCTCCTTCTGACGAAATGCAGCATTATCATCAAAATTCAATTTAGCATCAGCAGCTACCAACTGCTTATCAGAAGTCTCTGCAATGGGATTGATCTGAGCAGAGAGGAAAGGGGTTCACAATGAGATATACGCATATAGAAAATGGAAATGCAAAACTAGCATTTTGGAGTCATTGAAAAAAACAAAAAAGAAATAAACACATCATTAGCAGGAATTCATGCTCACTTCCAACAATGTGCAGTCGCACTCGCAGAAGAGTTTATATAATTTCTTCACTTGCTCAATCGAGTTATTTCTATCAGCAACCTTTGGAGCCAAGCCATCTACAACTTTTGCAGCATCTTCATCAGTAATTCCTTTAAATACATCAATAGGGACCTGTCAGAATGCAGAAACAACAATGGATCAGTTATAAACAATTAAGCAATAAGTAATGAAGAAACTGCACAGATAGTCCTAGTTAAAACATTAGAAGAAGAAGAAGAAGGATGACAAACCTTAATAATCAAGTCAGGAAATTTCTCGGCAAGGTCTTCAATGCTGGTTCCCCCCTTTTTACACGCAATGATAAGCTGGAAAACAAGATATGTGTGCAAGCTTCTTTAATCAAGAACAAGTTTTTGCAAGTGCTTATAAGAAAGGACAAACTTACTGTCAGTGAATAGAAAAAAGAATTAATAAACCAAAGACAAAGCACAAATAATCGTATCAGTGAGTGAAACGTACTGGACCAGCTGAAGTACGATCCAGCATGATAGCAAAGTACATCTCATTGACAAGAGATAACTTTTCACATAGGTAAACCTGCAAAAGAAAAGGAAATTAACTGAACCTCAACCAATCCCCAAGACAATCACTTTTGTTTTCAAGGAAATATTGCTGGATGAAGATAACTGTACAAGGAGAAATCAACTCCATTCTAGCCATTTTTCTTTTTTTGATTTGCAAAGTGAATATTAATATTAGTATTGCAGCCATCAATTATCTGAAAATTAAATAACATAAGAAACAAGATATGGACATTTTATCAACAGCAATCAATGCACATTCTTCTCATCAACCAACAAGTTCTCCATGTTAAGCAAGCATCAACGAGTTAACCAACAATAATTGGCTCCAGGCCAACAAGAATTGGAAGACTAACCAAGTAAAACCTTACAGCCAGATTCATAATTTTCACTGTTTACAATACACAATGAGTCTAAAAAATGTAGCTAACAGTTCACAATCAGTCCATCTATGCCTAAAAATAGATGAGAGAGATCCTATATGAGTCGAATCTCATATGATAGTTGGGCATGACAGCAAACAGATCATTTTAACATGAAAAAAAGATTGAAATACGAACACTGGTTTAATATGCCTAAAACATGAGGTATCCATAAGGCCAAACTTCTGAAGGATGCATATGGGCAGGACTAAAATGAACATCGCATATAATTAGAAGATAAATAACAAACATGAAATGTGAGATGCTTGAGAAATGGAGCTGAAATGCAACTGCAAAAGTAATACCATGAGCATTATTCTTCTATTAAGTAGAGCTCATCTTATCACGGTATCTTAAATATTACAAGACAGGCATCCAAATATCTCACGCAGCATAATCATCAAATGAGACCATTGAAATCTTTTTATTCCACATCCCCCTAGTTTTCCAGTAAAAAACTAAAGTGTCTCTTCATTCACAAGCATTTATGATTCTTTAACTCACTTCATTGTAAAATCATAACATACCCAAATCAAGTCTTAAAATCATCCAACCATACAAAGTAGGAGCTACTAACAGGCAACTGATCTGCCATGAAAAAAAGCTAACCATGCACTAATTGATCAAAGACTATATGCAACAAATTAGTTCTATAAGGGCCCATTGATGCCAAACCTTGCTGACAATTTTTCCTTGGGAACCAGTTTGTTTAGTAACAAGTATCTGACCAAGCATCTTTCCTGCATTAAAAGAACTACACTTTCTCAATTATATAAAACAAAATAATTGGTTAATCCATCAAAGCAAACCAGGAGCTATGCCTTTCATTCAACAAAAAGACAAACAACAAAAGACAGAAAATTTTTAAATATACCCCCCCCCCCCCAACAAAAAAAAAAAAAGAAGAAGAAAAGAATAACTCTCCATCTAAGGAAAGAGAGAAGCCAATCTTCATTACCAGCTGTTTCTTCAATCTTGTCAGCCTTAACAATGTGAACTCCACCCTGAAAACCATTCTTAAATTTTCCTAATCCACGTCCACCAGCCAGGACTTGACTCTTAACCACCAACTGCACCAGAGTCGAAGATAGCATCAATTAGTTTCGCAGTAGCAACAAGATATAACTAAACTAATCTTTGAATAGTACATTATTAGAAAACTTAAATACAGAAAGAACAACCTAAATTTAATGCATTTATTGTCTCATTCCATAATTTAACACGAAAACACTCGCAACTAATTTTTTCTTCTATTCCCCAACATTTCTTGGGAAATAAAAATTGAATCATTTGCAAATATTTGGAACAATGCTGATTGTAATTACCTCGCTTTCGCCAGGAAATACATCTTGGATAGCCTTTTTAACCTCATCAAGAGAAGAGACGGCCACACCTTTCGGGACATTGACCCCATATTTGCCCATCAATTCAGCTCCCTATCAAAATAAAACAATAGCACAGCAGTAATAGCTGCCATCAATCACCGCATCAGATCAAACAAATCTAGTATTCCAAACTGCTCAATATCTCAAACAAACGCATATTAAAAAAATAAATAAATAAATAAATTCAACCTCACATTCAACAGCTTCACCGAAAGAAAAAATGAGTAAAATAAAAGGAAAATAGAACTACATGATCTTTCTAATTAACAAACAAAAAAAAAAGCTTGATTTTTGCTTTCAGTTTCTTGCGAATTATACTAAAAAGACAAAAAAGAATTATCGTGCAGAAAATCACAGATACAAGGATCTAAATTTACAGATTAGTTCGCACGGTGATGCATGAAGGGGAGGAGGAGAGGGAGAGGGAGAGGTGACCTGATATTCGTGGATGTTGAGGCGGCGGAGCTGTTGGTGTTGCCATTTGCCAGCGACGGAAAGAGAACAAGAAACGAGCTTGTTTAATAATCCTCTCATTATGCTTTCTTCAAAAACCCTAGACCGAGATTATGCAAGTGTTAGGGAGAGAGCGAAGGGGGATGGCTTGCCGGAATCTAAAAATAGTGATCGGGTCAGAGCAGAAGTGGGACTGGACGCACCCTAGATTTTTCACTTTGCCTTTATTTACCTTTGGCCCTTCTATTTTTATGAATTTACAAGTCTGTGTCCTTCATGTTACGATGATTATCATTCTCTATTATTTTTCTACGTTAGGAGTATGCACTCTGTTTTAAGGTTGGACCAGGTGGTATGATATTATCCGAAGAGAGTTTTTTCCTAGAATAAAATTTCGTTCTAATGAATTTAAGTGAATAAAATTTCTTCATGCTGATCCTAATGAAATAAATCTTTTTAACCATTGATAAATTATGAGAAAAACTCCTAGCTTTTCCACAGCTAATAATGGATTGAGCTTCATTTGTGTGTATTGATTTTACATGTAAAACAAATTTTATTATGCTGAAATCTACTTTTTTTTAGTTTAGTTATTCAAGTAAAACGATAAGAAGTGAAGGTGTTTTTGTGCATAGCTATTGATGTTTTTTTAAAAAACTTATCGTATGACTTACCTTTCACGGTAGGGTCCAATGCTATCATAACTCATCATACAATGACTGTTAAAGATTCTCAGCTTGTTAAACAAGAGGACAAGCTTCATTTGCTGTAGTAAAGGTCATCTAATTGGCTACGTTGTTGTCCAATAAAGAGTATGGATTTGAGAATAATGTTATTAGACTGTGAGGGGATTTTTTATTAAAAAAATAAATTATAGGATTGTGTGCAAATAAAATAAAAAAAAGAAAAAAAGATTGTAGAGAGAGAAAGATCAGGTTAGGCCTAAGCGACCTAGGTTGGCTCACCCGGTCTCATACTAGGTTACTTGTCTTAGGCCTGACCCATGGCAAGCTAGTGCCCCATTTGCCTTGGGCAGCCTAGAGTGAGCTCACCTCCAGCTTGCCCTAAGAAATGGGTCACCAACTTGTCCTAAGCTAGGTCCAAAGTGAGCAAAGACCTTTAGCTTAAACCATACACACACATACTTAGCATTGCCACGTAGTCATTCCTAATAATTTATATTGGAAATGACTTTTAAATGTGAGCTTTAAGGTGAAGATAAAAACATGTCAAGCATACATAATATTTGCCACAAAATGAAAAATGTTACAAACCTAGGTGTGAGATCACACTAACAAAAACACTGATACAGAGATGCCTCGGTAAGTGGCAACCTACATGGACAGTGGTAGATTCGGTGAACAAATATGTATAATGGTTTGTATGGATATTAGGTTCATGTTTGGCATGAATTTAGACTTGGGCAATGGACTGCCCAAAATGTGTAGAAACACATTTATTATGGCATCATGGATGTTGACATATTGGCATAGTGATTTGTGAGAGGCAGGTCAAGGAAGATTGAAATGGTTGGGATAGTTATCGATAGTTATCGATAATTACTAGTGTTATGAAACACTGGTTAGATTTATCCTTAGGCTTGAGAAATAGTTTTTAGTTGTAAGATTTCATATAAACTATTTATAAATAGTTCATAATTAGTTTGTAGCATTCATAGTATATACATTGCACACACAAGAAAGACTTGTGTATTGTTTCCTTTAATAAAAGTAATAAAGGTTGAGATTTTCCCTATAAACTTGTGCATTGTTTTGTTCTTATTTACATGTTTTCTTCTACTTGTCTACAACAAATAAGAGATTGGAGAAAGCCTCTTAGGTATGTGAAACACTTAGAATATAGGCAAAACTTAAATGGATTTGGTGAGAATGGCTTACTCTAGTGAGGGACTAGGCTGCCACTTACAGAATGAAATTATGCTGAAAATCTTGACCTTCTGACATGTGGTATCAGACCGTGATTACGTTCAGGATAAAATAAAAAATAATTGTGTTAAAGTCGTCGTTGGAAAGTTCACAAAGTTATTGGCTTGATTTCATATGTCATAAAGTATGAAAGTATTTGGATAAAGGTTGGCAAGTCTAAAAAGCTTGATAGGGTCAATCCCTAAATATAAAGATTGATCGATCAATGATATACTTAATTGGCATCATTGAAAAGGATAATGGTCAGTATGTTAAACTTGCAGCAAAGACAAGCAAAAAATTATAGGCTACTGAGGATGTAATTTTTGTTTTGAAAAGGGTAGTGACACACATTTTAGTGGGTGGGGGCATTTCTAAACTTAAACTGCCATAACCAAAACCATTCGGTGGGGTTCAAAGTTCTAAATAATTGAAAAAAGTATGGGATATGGAGCAATGCTTTAGTGTGGCCAAGATTGATGAAGAAATATTTTTTGTCAAATAACACATACTGGATTGCACAAGAAGACTTAAAATGTTGAAATATGAGAAATCTATTTGGAAATACATAAAAGACTTTAATTCTCTCATTTTTTATATTGAAAAAATATGTGAAGAGGATAAGTTATTTAGCTTTCTATAGAGTTTGCAGCCTTGGCCACAAGCAAAATTGAGGTTAAAAAAGGTGGTTGGCTTGTCTTCTACTATCGATGTCGCAGATGAGCTAGTTAATTTCAAGATAATGGTAAAAAATGGTTTTGTTGCAACCCCTTTGAAATCCATGACAAAATATAAAAGGGAAGATAAGAAGAAGAATAAAAAAATTGGTGGAAGATTCAAGACTTCCAATAACAAGGGCAAAGGCAAGCAACCAGTTGAATTAGGGAAATAATCCAACTCAAATGCAGGTTATTTCATGTGTGATGGACCATATTACACAAAGGGAATGTCCAAAAAGAAAGAAACTTAATGCTATTATGGTTAATGACAATAAAGGTGAAGAAATAATCATGCATGTCAACCCAATACGCAACAGTATCGTATGATGGGGAATCAAGTCAACAAAGAGAGATGTTGACTGTCATTATGCAAGTGTTAGGAAAATATGAAGATATTGATTATCACTACGCAAGTATTGGGACAATAGGAAGACGTTGATTTTCTTTATTAGATTTAAGGTTTGGTTATTGGCAAGTGAGGATTGCTAAGAGGGATGAGCACAAAACAAGTGTGATTATATGTATGAGTTCTTAGTTATGTTGTTTAGCTTAACCAATACTCTAGCAATATTTTGTAATTTGATGAATGATGTGCTATATGAATTTTTGGATGACTTTATGATTAAATGTCTAGATGATACTGTTGATTTCAGTACAAGCATGGAAAACCATATAATGCACTCATCTAAAGTACTAAGTAGACTTGGAGAACATAAGTCATTTGTGAAGAAGGAAAAATATGAACTTGCAAGTGCTAAATTTATATTCTTAGGACACTTGGTAAGTATAGGTCATGTAAAAAGGACTTACAAAAAGTGCAGGACATATTAGAAACCCCGATGACAGTGCCTGAATTGAGTTCCTTTTTAGGTTTGGAAAAATATTATCATCGATTCATTAAGGGTTACAAGAAAATGGTAGCCCCTTTATATGATCTGTTGAAGAGGAATTGGGGTCGAGATTGGTCTGATGAGTGCCAATCAGCATTCGATAAGCTAAAAAGGGCAATAACATTTTTATGAGTTGAAACCGTTAGATGACATCTATTAGGGTTGAAATTCACTATGAAGATAGACAATGTTCCAAATACTCTTTTTAGAACTTAGAAGAAGTTTTCACGATCATAAATTTGGTGACAAGAGTTTTTAGCTGAGTATGACTTTGTATGGAAACATAAACTATGGCAACATGATTAAGTTATGAATGCATTGAGTAGGCATGAGGTGCTCGCTTGCTTGTTTGCTATTATAGAGGTTGAATCTGATATGCTAGAGAGATTGTACAAGGTTATCACAAGAGACATAACTTATGCCAAACTAGTTAAACTCGTAAAAGAGGGGAAAATCCAATAGTATTGGCTGAAGAATTATTTGTTTTATACTAAAAGGTCTAATTATATGTTTTAAATAGGAAATTAAAGAAACACTTATGTCAAAAAAATCAAGACCTAGAATGGGATGGACATCCAGAACAAGAAAGAATGTTGGCATTATTGTCCCAAACATATTTCTAGCAAAAAATGGAACAAGACATTGAGTTTTATGTAAAAATATATCAGGCACATATCCATGTAAGGTTTATGGTGGAAAAAAGCTAGATTATTACAACCTTTGTCGATTCTAGAAAGGCCTTAAGTTTTAGTTTTAGTGTGTTTTGTTATAGGGTTTTTGAAAATGAGTGGAATGGGTGTTATTATGGTTGTAATTCATAGGTTCATGAAACATATTGTAATTATGATTACGCTAATAGTATGCATTATCAAAATAATTGTTGGGTTATTCAATAAAAATGTTGTGAAGAATTTTGGGGTTTCATCTAATATTATAAGTAATCATGATATATGATTCACTAGTAGGTTATGGACTGTATTATTTGGCTTCATGTAAACACAACTAGAATTCTCAACTACTAACCATCCACAGATTGATAGGCAAATAGAAAGGGTCAATGCTTTGCTAGAGGAATAATTAAGACACTATGTGATAGCAACTCAATGAAAATTAGCTAGAGTTGCTTGATAGCGCTCCATTATATTATAACCTTCATTGATCATCGGCCATATATGCAAGTCCATTTGAATTGGTTTTAGGGGTGTAGACCCAAACCCCAACCAATATTATAATGCATAAATTAAGGACATAAGGCCCAACCATATATAGATTTGCAAGGGAAAGATAAAAGTTGTTTGAACAAGCTTAAAACAATTTATATAAGGCAAGCAAACAAATACAAAAATACACAAATCTAATATGAGTACCATTAAAGTTTGATGAAGATGACAAGGTGTTGCGAAAGTTTTTCCATATATTAAAAAAAATAGTTTGAAAGAATTGACACTGAGGGCTGGTGCTAAATTATAATGGGTTGTTTAGGATTAAGGAGAAAGTAGGGGATGTT
>Ga0325403_1004718_pt1 | contig 12722 bp, 11 predicted proteins | sample PopdelMetagenome_19_FD_205665 | JGI IMG/M metagenome (GOLD analysis project Ga0325403, IMG submission 205665) | Populus deltoides microbial communities from Bellville, Georgia, United States - Xylem-PdKOR-R4 | ecosystem: Host-associated > Plants > Phyllosphere > Stem > Wood/Secondary xylem...
GGAGAGGCAATCTTAATTGTTAATTATATACTTAACAAAGTACCCTATAAAAAAGTTAGATAAGACACCATATGAATTGTGGAAAGTTAGAAGACCTTCCTACAAATACCTTAAAGTGTAGGGGTATCTTGCAAATGTAGCAATACATGATCCTAAAAAGGTCAACATAGGACCTAAGACTATGGATTGTGTATTTATCGAATATGCATATAATAGTAGTGCTTATTGATTTATTGTTCATAAGTCAAGTATTAAGGATATTCATCATAATACTCTTATGGAATCAAGAAATGCTATATTCTTTAAGGATGTGTTTTCATGGAAAGAAACACGAGAAAATCATTCATTTAAGAGAAAGATTGAGGCTAGCTCAAGTAATCATCATCAATTAGAATATGATGAAGTTAAGCTTAGAAAGAGTAAAAAAGAAAAAATAACCAAAAAAATTGCTCCTGGTTTTTTAACAAACTTGTTAGAAAATGAACTTCAAATCTCTTTCGAGGCAATGTTATATCTGGAAGCTTTTTATTCGAAGAAGGCAGTTAATAGTGAAATTGAATCCATTATGAATAATCAATCATACATAGAAACTAGTGGATCTTCCTCCAAAAAATAAAACATTAGGCTATAAGTGGATCTTTAAAATAAACATGAAAGTTGATGGCACTATTGAAAGATATAAAGCTACACTTGATGTTAAATGTTTTAAACAACAAGAAGGTGTGGACGATTTTGACATATATTCACATGTGTCAAGAATAACTTTCATATGAACGTTAATAGTCATTACAGTTATTAATAAGCTTGAAATACATTAAATGGATGTAAAAATAACTTTATTAAAATAATGACCTTTATAAGGAGGTTTACATGAAATAACTTAAGGGGTTTATTGTCAATGAACAAGAAAAGAAAGTTTGTAAACTTGTTAAATCAATATATGGTTTGAAACAAGCACCTAAACAATGAGATGAAAAACTTAACAAAGTTATGTTGTCACATAAATTTAAAGCCAACAAAGTTGATAAATATACTTATGTAAAAAAACCACAGATAAAGGTTATGTCATTGTATATCTTTATGTGGAAGATATACTTATTTTAGGTAGTAATGATCACATGATCAAGTCTACTAAAAAAACGTTAACTAACAAGTTTGACATGAAAGACTTAGGTGTTGCAGATGTCATACTAGGAATAAATATGTTTAGGACATCTGATAGATATGTATTATCCCAATCTCGATAAATTTTTTAAAGCTGACAATAGCATTATACAAACATCAATGGACATAAGTGTCTATCTGTCCAAAAATAAAAGCAAGGGAATAGACCAATTAAGATATTCTCGAATAATTAAGAGCTTGATGTATGTTATAAATTGCATAAGACCTGATATTTCTTACTCAATTAGCAAATTGAGTAGATTTTTAAGTAATCCAACTATGGAACATTAGAAAGCAATATGAAAGGTACTTAAATAATAGAGGTGCACCATTGATTATGGGCTATATTATACTGATTACCTAGCAGTACTAAAAGGGTATAATGATGTTAATTGGATATCCGACACTAAGGATTTGAAATCCGCAAGTAAATATCTCTTCACACTAGGTGGATTAGTTATGTCATAGAAATCCTCTATACAAATATGTATCACTAGATCCATGATAGAATTAGAGTTTATACTCTTAATAAAGTTATAAAGGAAGCCAAATGGATTTGGAATTTCTTAGAGGATATTTCATGTTGGTGAAAACTAGTGTCAGCTATTTATGTTTATTACGACATTCAATCAACAATAAAAAAAAAGGCATAAAGTAGTATGTATAATGTTAAGTCTAGATATATATGTCATAGACATAATATCATTAAACATTTACTCTCAAATGAAATTATTTCCATTGACTTTATAAAGTCAAAGGAAAATATTATGGGTCCGCTAACCAAAGATTTGTTGAGAGAGCTTGTGTATAATTCATTGAAGGGAATGGGCTTAAAGCTTTTAAAAGATGAAAGAGTATAATGATGGTAATCATACCTAATTGATTGGAGATCTCAAGATCAAGGTTTAAATGGAAAACTAAGTCATATAACATTCTTTGTAGCATTAGAAAATTATTATTTCTTGCTTATTTTTATGATGAAATAAGTGCTAGTTGTAATGTGATAAAGGGTGAGCTAAGCTCCTGTCATAACCCATTTTTGGGTTATTTCCAAATTCATTTTTTTCCAACCTAAAAAAAAAGTATGGAACACGACACAGTGTCGTTTTGAACGGGACTGTGTTGTTTCTTCTTCCTCTAGACGCGCAGAGGCAGGGGAAGAAGAGGTTTGTTCCCCTGTATTTTCCCGCTCCCTCTCTCTCCCAAGACCTGAAAAATCGACAAGACCCACACCTCTTGAACTACCAAGACAAAAATGCAGAGGAGACAAGTCCTGCGGGTGACTCTAGGGCGACTACCCAATGGCCGCCCGACCACTCCACCCTTGTGTCATGACTGGACAGGGGTAGTGGCCCTCTCTCCCCCTTTTCACCCTTATAAATAGCAGGGGAAAGAGACACAGAGAATGGGTGGCAGAAATAAAGATAAAGATTTGAAAACAGAGGGGGACGTATGTTTAAGAACCAGGGGAGGAAGAACGAAAACAACAGAAGGGAAGAAAAACAGGGATGAAAAAAACGAAGAGAGGAGAGAGTTGAAAACAGAGACGAACAGGGGCAGAGATTTGAGAGAAAATTTTGGGGGGGGACAATATAGAGAGAAGAGAAACGAGAGTTGAAAAACAGAGGGAAGAAAAAAAAATAAGGGCGGAGATTGCAGAGAAAGACTTAGAGAGAGGGTTGAGGTAACGGTTTGAAACAGAGGGAACAAATAGAGAGATTGAAGACGAGAGAACAAAAAAAAGAAAAAAACAGAGAAAAAGGAAAAAGGAAAAAGGAAAAACACAAGGAAGCAGAAGAGAGAAGAAGAAGAACAGCCCCCTAGAACCACCATCATTCCGCCACCAGCAGCACCGCCAACGACAGCAGCACCACCGTCAGAAGGAAAAACATTGTCAGAAACAAAAGAAGAATCAGAAAAGAGGAGGGAACAAAGGAAAAAAGAAATAACATAGAGAAGAAGAACCGTCGATCGGCCACCCTCGGCTCCCCAGTTCGCAACCACAACACCACCGCCACCGCAAGTCAGCTTCTTGCTCTTCTTCTTCTTCGGTTTCATTACCTCGTCTCCATTGTTCTACAAAGTGAACAGTGGATTGCAAATTAATTCACTCTCCACTGTTCACGTGATCAGTGAAGATCTTCTCCATTGTTTGCTGGGCCGCACAACTGCGGCCCAGTCCAAAAAATCTCTGACTTTACTGGGTATTTTTTTCTATCAAATTTTTGTTTAATATTGGTTTGTATTTTTATATTGTAAAGATACAAATCCGGTATTAAAATGTTTGGCTTTCTCTAAAATATTGCAAAAAAAAATTATAAAACAAAAAAATGTCTTGCATACGGCCAAGTCTCTAAAAAAAATCATATCGTATTTTCATACAACAAAAATTCAAAAATATGTTTTACCATGTATTTTGGCTTTAATAATCGGTTTAATAAAGCCATGAGAACTAAGCCAATATTTCAAAAACACCCAAAAAATATTTTGTTTTGTTTTCGTATCTGGGATTATGAATTTATATGTAAAATATATTCCCGATATTGAAATAGTAGTTCTTTTATAGACATTAGAACGGTTAGGTTTTTATTCAATAAGATAAGGGTCTCCTTACCAAAAAGAACTTTTCTTAAACCTTAAATAGACCAACAACTAGAAAACACAACCATATCTTAGCTTTTATCAGACAATCAAACAATGCAGCTTACCTTAGGTGGGGCGTATTTGGGGTGCTAATATCTTTTCTTTACGCAACCAGTCCCCGTACCTAATTTCTGAGACCAGTTAGGGTTCCTGGTGATCAAAATATTAGGTGGCGACTCTCATTCCCTCTTACCACTGATAAAAGACAAGAATTCCTTGTCTCCCTATATTTGCCAAATATATACGAGAGTGAACGATCATCGCGACGCCGCACACGTGCGATAACTCTTAATGATTTTTATATCTTGGTACACCAAGTGGAGTATAGTAGAATACTCTTAATGAAAGATCACCTATATGAGTGAGAAATATGGTCGTTTCTTTGAGAATTTCGATAAAGGCTGAATTCTCTAAAGCACTCATGAATCCATGAGTTGTCTAGGGCCATAATACACACAATAGTGAGAACTAAATGAAATCTCTAGGTAGAGAACTATGTGAGTACTATTATCTTGGTTTACATAAAAAGTTAAATAGTTCAAGACATTGCGTTCATTATTTAGTTAAGTAAATCCGATATTATTTCACTAAGAAAGGTTCAAAGCCAAAAGCTACCTATTCTGAGGTAGTAATCTACCAAAGCAGTATCTCTTAACAAATATTTGAGTCATTTTCAAACTGATGAGACAATTTCCATTCATGTGGGGGATTGTTGAAAATTTGTTTTAAATAAATAAATTATAGGTGAATGAGAAATTAATCTCAAAGAACCCTTGGTTTTCCCACTCAAAGAACTCTTGGTTTTTTTAGATTTAATTCTTGATTTATGATGGCTAATCAATGGTTGATAATGGTGAGAATTAAATCTTCAACATTTTACCTTCCAAAATCCACTATAAAGAAAAGGGTGAAGAAAAAGTTTAAACTAAGAATTTTTCAGATTTTTACACACTCTTCCTTACCTTATATTTTAGTATTTTATTCTCATTTTATGCTTTGATTTTCCTTTCAAATCTAGAGTTTAGGTTCATATTATTGAGATATATTTGATTTCATATTCTTTGGTTCAAAAACCTTGGTTTAGAAGTACATCTAAACCAAGGTGGTGGTGTTGAAATCTTGGGAGGCATATTGTATACATCTTAGTTGCACAAGTGAGAAGCAATAAACCCTTAAAGATAAAGAATTCATCATTGACAATAAAAAAAGATTCATTACTTTAAAGTGTTTCAACATATAAGTACCTTTTTTGTTTTAAGTTAAGCATAGTTAATTTAAGTTTCTTTATCTTGAGTTTATAAATTTAAACATGTATAAACTATAGTCTTTTCTAAAATATCTTTTGTTTAGCACGTCTTGTGATAATAAACTACCAGTCCATGCTAATTATTTTTTAACTACAATTTATTATGATAAACTAAGTATATTTACAAACTAGTCTAATACATTTACAAACTTTTATCTACAAAAGAAATGGCAGCAATGCTTTATATAACATGAGTTCTTTTAGGTCTTTGTTGATTCGCAATTGAATTTGAATTGCACTTCCACAATTGCAAGAGAAAGATATTTCAAGAAAATGACTATCAAGAACAATCTAATCCTTTCTTTTTCTTTTCTTTTCTTTTTCATAAGGAAAAATAGGTAAGCAAACAAGAATTGAAATTAAATAGAAATCTCCTATCAGAATCATGGTTAACCATTAGTTGTCAAGGTGTATTCTCAAAAAACATCAATTTACTTTAGGACCTGTGGGATTAATCGAGGTGTGCGCAAGCTGATTCAGACACTCACGTTAATAAAAAAAAATACATCAATTTACCTGTTATTAGTAGATAAAATAATTTCCTTCACTTTTGAATCCCAAACAATTAAGGGTCAATATACAAAAACTTAATATAATTTATTCAAAGTTGTTCTCCATTTTAAGCTCATAGCCTTAGCTGATGTGACTAGACATCGAAACTCATTTTTAGTGATTACACAGCTAATTGTTATGATACTGGCATGCAAACCCGACAAGTTCAAAGGCAAAGGATAGGATAAAATGAGAAATGAGACACACAAGAATTTACGTGGTTCACCCAATTTGGCTACGTCCACGGGCAAGTATAGAAGGATTTTACTAAGTAATATGGAAATTACAACCTCTCTCTCCTAATAGGAGAACAACTAAAATCTCTCTATTACTAGGAGAAAACACCTCACTTACTATCTCACAAATACCTCACAACTTTGTGGGATTACTCTCTCTTCACTCTCTCTTCTTTCTCTCTACTTGCTCTCAAGTTTCTCTCTTATGGTGTGTCTATAATGCTTGGATGCATTGCCTATTTATAGGCAAGCATCCATGCAAAAGACAAGGGGCAAGGCAAGTGGCACCAATTTGGTGCCTATAATTTTTAACTAGGGTGTAAAGGATGGCTTCACCTTCTCCCACCATTGTTGACTTAGGTGGCTGGCTTTGCATTCTTCCACTTGAAGACTTTGATGATTTAATCAAGTCTTCACACATGATCATTTATGATTCTTCTATCCTTTCTATACTTGCCATCTTCATGCTGCTTACGTTTCTGCTAGGCCATAAGAGGATCTGCACCATATATACTTGTCAATGTTGACTGGTTTGGTCAAAGCATCTGCTGGGTTTTCCTTTGTGTTAACCTTCTGAAAATCTACACTTCCATATTCCACCACTTCGCAAACAAAGTGATACTGAACATCTATGTGTTTTGTTCTTGAATGAAATGCGGGATTCCTTGCAATATGCAAAGCACTCTGACTATCACAATATAAAAGAATCTTCTCTTGTTTGTGCCCGAGCTCCTCCATAAGTTTCTTCATCCATATTGCTTCTTTACAAGCTTGTGTAGCTGCCATGTACTCAACTTTTGTTGTGGATAAAGCTACAACAGTCTGAAGTTTAGAGACCCAGCTCACAGCTCCTCCTGCAATTATGAACACATAGCCTGTAGTGGATTTTCTTTTCTCAAGGTCGCCAGCAAAATCTGAATCAACATAACCTCTGACGGTAAATTCTGATCCTCCATAACATAATGCAACATCTGAGGTGCCCTTGATGTATCTCAAGATCCTCTTAATAGTATTCCAATGCTCTCTACCAGGATTTGCCATGTATCGACTAGCTGCTCCCACTGCTTGTGCAATGTCTGGTCTTGTACATATCATGGCAAACATTAAACTTCTCACTGCTGATGTATACGATACTCGAGATATCTCCATCCTCTCTGCTTCATTGTTAGGAGACATACTTGAGGATAATTTGAAGTTAACAGGAAGTGGGGTGGAAATTGGCTTACAATCTTGCATGTTGAAGCGTCGCAAGATCTTCTTCAAATAATTTTTCTAAGAAAGCCAAATCTTCCTCTTACTTCTGTCTCGGTGAATTTGCATCCCTAGAATCTTGTTTGCTGGTCCCAAGTCCTTCATATCAAACTCCCTAGCCAACTGTGCCTTTAATTCTTGGACTCGATCTTTGTTGGGGCCTATTACCAACATGTCATCCACGTACAACAACAAAATGATGAAAACATCATCTTCTTCAAACCTTTTGTAATACGTACAATGGTCTGAACTGAGTCTGTTGTACCCAAGGCTAATTATGAAGGAATCAAATCTCTTGTACCAACACCTCGGCGCCTGTTTGAGACCGTATAGAGATTTGTTCAACTTGCAAACCAAGTTCTCCTTGCCTGTTTCAGCAAAACCTTCTGGTTGGAGCATATAAATTTCTTCTTCAAGTTCTCCATGAAGAAATGCAGTTTTCACATCTAACTGCTCTAAGTGAAGATCAAATATAGCACACATTGCCAAGACTACTCTGATTGTAGTAAGTCGTACCACCGGAGAAAATATCTCATTGAAGTCTATTCCTTCTTTCTGAGCATATCCTTTCACCACCAATCTTGCACGATACCGCTCCACTTGATCATTGCCATCACGCTTTATCTTGTAAACCCATTTGTTGCCAATGGCCTTCCTTCCTTGTGGTAGCGGAACAAGATCCCAAGTGTTGTTCTTGTGTAGAGCTTCAATCTCCTCTTGCATTGCTATCATCCACATAGATACATCTGTGCTTTTGATAGCCTCATGGAAAGTTGATGGCTCTCCATCCTCTGTTAGAAGACAGTATGCAATGTTGCTCTCAGTAACATATTCTGAGTGCCAAGCCGGTGGTCTTCTTTCACGAGTTGACCGTCGAACTTCAGGAGTTTCAGACTCTATTTGTTCTTGTTCTTCATGCTCTGGTGCAGCTTCAGAAGAAGTATGATTCTGAGTATTTTCCATCTGGACTGTTGTAGTCTCTTTTGGAATGCTATTATGTTTTTCCATTTGCATTTTACCTTCTATAAATATGACATCTTTGCTGATGACTACCTTGTGGGTAGTGGGATCCCACAAGCGATACCCCTTCACTCCATCAGCATATCCCAAGAATACACATTTTCTGGATTTTGAATCCAGCTTACTAACTTCTTGTGTATTGTACATCACGTACACAGGACTTCCAAAGATATGCAATCGAGAATAATCAGCTGGTTTTCCAGTCCACATCTCCATCGGTGTCTTCAGCTCAATTGCAATTGATGGAGATCGATTTATCACATAACAGGCGATATTGACTGCTTCTGCCCAAAACGACTTTCCTAAACCTACAGCCTTCAACATTGCTCTTATTCTTTCTAATAGAGTTCTGTTTATCCGCTCTGCCACTCCATTTTGCTGTGGAGTGTATGCCGTTGTGAACTGCCTTTTGATACCTTCATGTTGACAGAAGTTATCAAATTTATCACTAGTATATTCTCCTCCATTGTTAGTCCTCAAATACTTGATCTTCTTTTCAGATTCAAGTTCCACTCGCACTTTCAAAGTTTTAAAGACTGCAAGCACATCTGCCTTCCTTCTAATTGGATACACCCAACATTTCCTGGAGAAGTCATCTATGAATGATACAAAGTATCTTGCTCCTCCCAAGGATAAAATCGGTGCTTGCCAAACATCAGAATGAATTAGGTCTAAGATGCATTTGCTCTTAGTTGTTGATGTGCCAAACTTCAACCTATGTTGTTTACTTGAAACACAGTGCTCACAAAAAGGTAAAGTAACCTTTGTAAGCTAGGGAGTAACTCTGATCAGAGAGAACCTTTAAACCTTTCTATGATATGTGGCCTAGTTTTTTATGCCACATCATTGTCTTCTCTTCTGCAGGACTAGCTGATGCAATTGACGCTTCTACCACATGATATGTTTCTCCCATTAATACAAACATGTTTGCAACTGTCTTTCTTGCCTTTAAAACCACCAGCGCTCCTTTGACAATTTTCATTTTTCCATTGTTTGTTTGGATCTTACAGCCAAGACTATCAAATTGTCCCACGGATAAAAGATTCTTCTTTAAGTCTTTCACATGTCGCACTCCTAAAATAGTACGAATTAAGCCATCATACATCTTCAATTTAATGGTGCTAATGCCAGCAATCTCTAAAGCATGATTATCACTCATGAACACTAAGCCTTTAGAGATGGGTTCATATGTATGGAACCAATCTCGATTAGGAGTCATATGCCATGTTGCTCCTAAATCCATTAGCCAGACCTCAATGAGCTCTTCTCTATTTGTAGGGATTGTCGCTACTTCACTATATAAAACCTCTCCATCTTCTGAGGTGCTTGCAACACATCCTTGAGGTTTTGATGACTCTGCAGTATTCTCTATACCCTTTTTAAACCAACAATCCTTTTTGAAGTGCTCTTTTTTATCACAATTATAGCATTTCACAGTCTTCTTACTTCTTGATTTGGACCTCCCTTGCCTTTGACTCCCACTGGAGCCACGCTCCGTTGATCTCCCTCTTGACACCAATAATGCCTCTACTTGGTTTGAACTATTTATGTCTCTTTTATTTTTGTGCCTATTTTCTTCTTCCAAGATGGCGGCTGCAACATCATCAAAGACTAAATAGTCTGTGAGGATATTATTGGTCATGTTGATAATGAGCTGATCATACGAATCTGGAAGACTTTGAAGTAGAAGCTCTGCACGTTCACTTTCCTCTATTTGTTGACCGTAGTGAGTTGTGAAAATAGAGTTCTTATTGTGTTGATGTGGTCAGTCACCGTCGTGGTTTCTGCCATTCGAAGGGTATAAAGTCTCCGCTTTAAGAAAATCTTATTGTGCAGAGACTTTGACTCGTATAGCTTTGTTAGAGTCTCCCATATCTCCTTAGCTGTTTTCTTCTCTGCCACACTTGATAATACTTCATCCATTATCAGTGATCTCTGTGGGCCGATCCCCAATTGTTGCTAAGCAATTGTCTTTCCTTAAGATTGCCTTGATTCTCATTTTTCAGAGTGAGAAATTGCTTCCATTGAACCTCTCAATCTCGTACTTTGCTGCCATTTTATTCACCGTGATCTATTCAGCTATCACCATTTCACAGATCTATAACATATACAGAAATAGTATCGTGTGAATAATACTTCACTAAGTAAGTTCCCAGGAAAGATTGGAGGGGTTACAAACGGTCCCGCTTAAAACTCAATCTCCTTAGACGGAACTTCCTAAACTATATTTAATCACTGCACTGACTTTCTATATATGCCAACAGTAACGTATATGAACAGTATCGTATGGATGAATAGTGTCGTATAGGTGAATAGTGTTGTAGACGTGAATAGTAACCGTATACACGAATAACTTTTGTGTATTGACAACACCAACCAAGAAGGCTCTGATACCACTGTTAGGATATTAGCATGCAAACCCGACAAGATCAAAGGCAAATGATAGGATAAAATGAGAAATGAGACACACAAGAATTTACGTGGTTCACCCAATTTGGCTATGTCCACGGGCAAGTATAGAAGGATTTTACTAAGTAATGTGGGAATTACAACCTCTCTCTCCTAATAGGAGAACAACTAAAATCTCTCTATTACTAGGAGAAAACACCTCACTTACTATCTCACAAATACCTCACAACTTTGTGGGATTACTCTCTCTTCACTCTCTCTTCTTTCTCTCTACTTGCTCTCAAGTTTCTCTCTTATGGTGTGTCTATAATGCTTGGATGCGTTGCCTATTTATAGGCAAGCATCCATACAAAAGACAAGGGGCAAGGCAAGTGGCACCAATTTGGTGCCTACAATTTTTGACTAGGGTGTAAAGGATGGCTTCACCTTCTCCCACCATTGTTGACTCAGGTGGCTGGCTTCACACTAATATCTAGTTTGGGATCTGTTTTTGAACATGTCAGGAGGGGGGATTAAGCAGTTCATGCATTCGCATGAGTTGCTCTCTTTGATACAATAGCGATGGGGCTTGAGTTGATGAACTTTCTATTTGAATTTCTTCTATCCTATTTTTGGATGTTATTTGTTTTGATAGTTTATTAAAACAATTTAATTAATATCTTTTATACTAAATTAATTAAGAATGAAAATCATTTTTCCTCTTATCATAAAGTAGCAAAGAGTACTTTGTTTTTATTATTATTATACTAGTAAAAATTAATTGAATAGCCTTTTATTATTTATTAGTAATGTTCATGATTAATTTAGTAGCATTTTATATTAAAAAGTTCTCATCAATCTTTTCATATTTTTTACTTTCTTTTTTATTTAAAAAAATAGAAAGGCTGAAAAGAAATTATAAATGGATCTAGAACATAGGAATTATATATTTAAATGATGAAACCATTTGGACTATTCATTACCTTTCGTGAACTACAGGGACTAAGCTATAATTAATTCCTTTAAAATCAATACGTAAGATTTAGATACTTATAACTAGGTCCTTTATTATTAGGATTAATTAATTATTACATGTAGTATGAGATTAAGCATCCTCAACCTATAGTTTTTTTTCTTTCAAAAATTGCCTATTTCCTATTAAAAAATTCCCTTCTTATTTACTTTTTTTTTTCAAAGATAAAAATTAAAATAAAATAGAAAAGAAAAGAACATGGAATTGATGAGAAACCGTACAAGGACTACGTTTCCAATCTTATAAAACTACAGGGATTACGTTATAATTAACTCCTCACATTTTAAAAGAGCTCATCAGTGTTAAAGTAAAACACGTACAGAAAGCCCTATACCCTTATGCTGGATTTCAAAAAATCTAACAAAACTGCCTGCTTTCTTTCCAGTAAAACCACACTGACTTGGAATTTTCTGCTCAATCAATAATGGGTTCAGGTGCGTTTTCAATTTTATATCATCCAAGTCACTTAATTAGCAAAACCCATCTATAAATTCTGTTCTTTTTTTATTTTTAATTGTTGCGAATGTATTTTCAGATGCAGATATGGAGGATTATGGGTTCGAATACTCAGACGAAGAGCCTGAGGAACAGGATGTTGATATTGAGAATCAATACTACAATTCTAAAGGTTCTTTCTTTTCCTTTTTTTATATATATTTTATTGCATGGGTCTTTAATTTCTCATTATTTGTTAATGTTATTTGGTGCATAATCAAGTGTTTTACTTGATAATCAGTAATGGGTTTAGTTGGTTTTAGTTGGTTTTACGAGAAATTGATGTTGGATGATAATGCTTGTTGAAGTTTATCTGTGCAAATTATTGGTTTTTTTCCTCTTAAATTTGGGTTGGATTTGATTTTAAAAAAAAAAAAAAAACAAAAAAAAAAACAATTTTTTCTAGGTAAGGTTAGTAGAAATTTGGGTGCTTTTGAAGTGATAACCTTCAGGATGTTTCTTTGGGTACTATTGTGTTTAAATTAAGTAATTGGGTCTCAAAGAACTTTCGGAATGATTTTTCAGTCCTGAAAGGGTAATTATAGTCACAAAGTCTCATTAGCCTGTATGTAGATAAACAAGTGGTTGCTGTATGTTTTGCTTTTATCATTGTTGTATTTCAAATCATGATTTT
>Ga0325403_1004719_pt1 | contig 12719 bp, 8 predicted proteins | sample PopdelMetagenome_19_FD_205665 | JGI IMG/M metagenome (GOLD analysis project Ga0325403, IMG submission 205665) | Populus deltoides microbial communities from Bellville, Georgia, United States - Xylem-PdKOR-R4 | ecosystem: Host-associated > Plants > Phyllosphere > Stem > Wood/Secondary xylem...
AAACTATAATTGTAACATTGGGGAATTTTTAAAATATGTGGGTAAAAGTGAAACATTGATGATGTATAAGGGTAAAATATAGTTAACCCAAAATATTATTTTACCTCAGGTTTCTTATATTGTTATTAAAAATCAGTCTAGTTGATCAATCAAGTAACGTCAATCTAATTCCTAACTTGGATTGATTTTAAAAAAAACATAAAATAAAAATTGATTTGATTAATTTAATAAATTAACTCATAACTTGTAACCCGATTCCTAAACCGGGTCATGGACTCTAGATGGGGTCAGATGTAATAACTTTAGTGTCCTTACAAGGGTGACATGTATTTCACATATGACTGATGTCACCTTAGAATAATGACAGGAGGGGAATGCAGCCAATCAACATTTCTAAAATTTGCATGCTGGTGGGTGACCACATGGGTTTTTGGCGTTTAGCTATTGGTTGAACATGAAGTCATGATTGGAAGCTTTGTTAGCTATCAACTCTTGAAAGGTCAATTTCCTAACCTCTTTTGTCACTTGCAAAAGTACCCTCTTTCCTATCTCCTGAGCTCTTACAAATTGGGTCCTGAACAGTGAGAATCCTGAGGGCAGACATCAAACTTGAAATATTGTTTTTTTGTCTCTTAAAATGGGGATAGCAGAACATTGATACATGATTGTGCTGGAAGACCTGCTTCTTCACTCCATCGGACATGTAATAATGCCATCTCTTTAGTTCATAGCCCGGGATAGGTGGCATCAAGAGGTATTTATTGCCTGCTCTCCACTTTGGAAGTGGTCCTTGTCAGGCTACTTGAGGGTTGTAATGTTTTGTTGCCACCATGACAGAGCAAAAGGAAATGGAAACCTGCCAATTATAGAATATAAGTCTCTATTCTGTTCACTGTTGAACCCCACCACTGGCCGTTCCCACAAAATTTGGAGTACAAGCAAAGCTAAGAATCTGGCCACCCGCTGTTGAATGATTACAGAGAAAATGTTGATGCATTGTGTTTCTAATTTATTCATTTTGATTGATGATAACACAGTACTTTGTAAATTGAAGGGGAGTTACAGTTGATGACAGACCATGAAGAATCAAAATCAGAAGCTGAGGAAATGAAGATCAGTAAGTAGCTGCAGTCGGTATCCTGATCAAGACATCATCATTATATGATTTCCAGATGCTTACATTCAAAAGACACTCAGAAAATATAATATGAAACCTGGAAAACCTCATGGTATGAAAATCCAACTTTTATACACACGGGCAAGGACCATCAATCAGAACATTTTACTCACTATGTAGTGAACAAACTGAAGATTAACTCATCAGAAAGACATCATTCATCGTTCACGAAATCTAGGCTAAAACTGTCTCTAAGCACACACAGGGACAATATGACAATTATTATTGTACACACATTAGCTATTAGACTATCATGTGAGCACAACACTTTCTGCATCTCCAATCCCATTCATTTCCAATTCCTCTCTTTCAACAGACAAGAGAGGACCTTAGGGATGGAGCAGTTGGAAGATGGGTGCATGATGCCCAGCGGATGACTGATTCAGTCACCATGAGATCAAGTTGCTCGCACTCACCGAGACCAATAGTCCGGTTCCTCTTACCGTGTATTCCCAATGCCCTGGACCCAATTTCTGCTCCTGCTCTCTTAACTTCAACTGGTCTGTTTTCCATTTCTCTAGCTTCACATCCACAGCATAGAGAAGGCTCAGGCAACAGAAGCATCTTCCCCAAGCTTATCTCTGAAAGTTGATTACCTCCACAAACTGAATCTATCCGAGAAATGTTACTAGATAATTCTAATGTGGAACTCCCTAGCTCAATTACAGGACCAGCACTGGAGAACGCAAAGCTCGGCATTGAGGATACAGGGGGCATGAATTCCAAGGCATTTGAATCATCACCATTGTGAAAAGAAAATCCTCCAGGTGCAAATATAGGTGTTGATGGCTCCACTAGGAAAGAAGAGAATGACGATCTGCATTTAAAAGTAGAAGACTGAACATCATGAAAGATGGGTGATCCAGTGCCAAAGCTGACATCCTGATCCCTGGCCATCAATGTGGAGAATGATCCACCACCTAAACCCCATTCTTGACAACTTTGCTTTTCACGTTGACTAGGTTCTTCAGGATATGGTCCATCATACTTCATCCAGGAATTATCTACAGAGAGAAAGACTTAAAGACTAAATACTTGAAGAAAGCATCACATAAAAAAAAAAAAAAAAAGGAGAGCAGTCTTTTGTAGCGGGCAAGATCAGACACAACCATGCTGATCAGCTAATGAGAAAGTGAAAGGGGGCGTTTCTTGACCATATGGCCCCTACCAATACCAGTCAACTGGACAGCTTATATGTTGTGATTCATATTAAGCCAGCTAAAGCAAAACCCATCCACATTGATATGATGACTTGTAATTTTTCTAAAACAACTCAAAATATAAACAGTGGAATGACATAGTTCATAAACAGCAAAAATTATCCATCAGAGGAGAAAACGAGAAAGGACATACATTCAACAATTCATAGGACCATCTAACAAATGATCTGTAGAATACAGAATACACTCGGTTGTAAATGACCTGTCAGCTTAGAAGAATTAGGGAGTGGAGCCTGCCTTTTGAAATCTCAACCAAATTTCATTCTCTTGTGATCAAGATTTCTATACATAATTAAGTAGTATGTACATTGAATAAGACTTTAGATTCTTCTAACTGGAAGTGATAGTTTTCAAGAAATTCATGTAGTCCTAGAAACGAACAAATAATTTATAACCATCTACAGGAATCATCTACAATACCAACACCTAATCAGATCATAGAACAGGTTGATTGGATGAAACTATAAAAGAAACTAAGGAACACATATCCACAAAGTAAAATTTGAAACTGAACCCACCTAAAACCTGCTGAGCAGTAAACCTTTGTGAGGGATCTGTGCAAAGCATACCCCTGACCAACTCCTTCGCAGATTGAGTTATGTGATCCCAAGGATTTGAAGGAAACCTCAAATCAGCTGCCCTCACAGCATCAAATATCCTTGACTTGGTCTTGCCCCAAAATGGTGGCATCCCACTAAGAAGAATATAGAGAATCACCCCTGCACTCCAAACATCAGCAGCCTGGTTATAGCCTCCTGCCAATACCTCAGGAGCTATATAAAATGGGCTCCCGACAGTCCCACGCAAACTCTGACCTGTTTGAGCAGATCCAAATATTTATTATTCTGTTAGAAAACTCAAGCTTTCCAAGAGAAAATAGCCAATATGACAAATTAAATGGTGAACAAAAGAAAAAAGATATGAAATGAGAAAATATACCAGGCTTGACATAGGTTGCAAGGCCAAAATCTGCCAATTTTATCGGTGATGATGAGGATTTTGAAGCTAAAAGGATATTCTCTGGCTTCAAATCCCTGTGAACCACTCCATTTTCATGACAATATTGAACCACTTGCATAAGATGCTTGAAGAGATCCCTAGCCTCAGCCTCAGAGAAACGGCCATGTTTTTCTAACTGTTGAAAAAGCTCCCCTCCAGCACAAAGTTCCATTACCAAGTGAACATAATTGTCATCCTCATAAACTGCCTTGAGATCCACAACATTATCATGCCCTGATAACCTGGTCATTATTTCAATCTCCAGCTTGACACTCCTTGCATCATCAGATGTCACCAGCCTATCCTTAGAAATGGATTTGCACGCCAGTACCTCTCCAGTCAACTTATCAGTGCACACTCTAATAACACCAAACTGACCCCAACCTAATTGTTCTCCAAGAACATACCTATCTTTCAGATTAGAGATCTGGTCTGTGTCCAAAATGCTTTCAATCAAGCTTGAAACTCTATAACAATTGCAGGGTTGCTTCAAGGGTTCATGGCTGCTGTTGCTCTTGCCAACAGCCATACCAGGTTCTATCTCCCCACCAGCCCCTAAAATACCAGTCAGAATCCCAGCATACAATTCAATTAACTTCAAAACCACCAAACCCCTTTTTTTTCGCAAGAGCTGTTTAAGTCAAAAGCCTTGATGTTTTTCTCTCAAGTTACAAAAACCAGAATATAGGTCAAAATCCTAACAGAACCCTTCTTATGACCGCTTCTTGAAAGGTGATAGTGACCCTTACCGTGACTGATACGATGCTGTGTATATGGTCTTAACATTACTCGAAATCCAAAACAAAATCCTTAATAAAGGCAAAACCTTGACATCTCACCTAGTAACTTCTTCCAATCTCAACTTGATCAACTAGATCTGGAACAACATAAAAAATAACAAAATTCAGATCCCAAGATATCAACTTTTTCCACAATACATTAACAAAAAAAAAAAAAACCCCACTCAAGCAAACCCTCTCATTTATCACACATTCCATTCAAACACTAAAAAAGTCCCAATCTTTAGTGCAGTATGCTAAAACCCTAGAGTAAGCCATCAGCTAAACCCCCAAAAAACACAAAAAAGATCAAAATTTAAAACCAGCCCATTGTTTTATACCTGAAAGCAAGACACCCCAAAATCAGATCCTAAAATAATCCCATAACCAAACTACACATACTCGTGTTAAAACATATAAAGAGGGTTTGGGCTTCGTGGTTAGAGAGAGATTGAGACAGTTGGAGCAGGGGGGGTTTTGAGCTCTTGAAGACAAGATAGAGCGCCTCTTTCTCTCTGTCTCTCTATCTCTATCTGCTGTTCGCTTTTATTTAGATCACCTTTATTTAAAAAAAAAAACATATTTTTATAAAAAATTATTTTTTTATTTTTATTTAAATTAATTTTTTTAAAAAATATTTACAAGGTAATTTGCAAAATCAAACAAATTCTTAAGAGTAATTTGTTATTAGTAGTGATTTATTTTTAAAATATTTTTAAAATTTATATTTTATATCACTGTAATAAAACAAATTAAAAATAAAAAATAAACATTTTTAAAAACTGTTTTTGAATCACAAAAACATGGCTCTTATATTTTCTCCAATGGATTCCTCGGACTTGAAGACTTTGTTAAACCATGACAGCTGGCCATCAATTGCTGGACGACATTTCGTTTTGGAAACATAAGCCAATCCTAATCATAGCACTTTTGTCCACTGAATTAATTACTTTCGTCAACTATACCTCTTTTTTTTTTTTTAGCACAATAAAAAAAATAACATAGTTAGTAGGTTGTTAGGTAAGATTACATTTTTTTTCTCAACGAAACAATTCAATAAATTACGCGGCGTCGTTAGAAAGCAGCTGTGTCTTATTACACGTCAGATATTTTTATTTTTTTATACAAAAATTATATATATAAATATTTAATTTTAAAAGATAAGAGATTTACTCAATTATATTTATTAAATTTATTTATTAAAATAATTTTTTTATTTAAGCAAATGACAATAAAAATTGAAATACAAATTAAATTGATCAAATAAAATAAAATGAAAAAACAAAATCATGTAATACTGTATATATTAGAAATATTATCTAAAAATAATTTTTTTATTTTAAAAAATAAACTTCATCAATACAAAATATAAAAAAAAATTATAGATGAATCAAAAAAACTCTTCAAATTTAAAAGCATAACTAAAAAAATAATTGTCATTTAAAAGATGATTTCCGGATAAAATGAAAGAGAGAAATGGTACTAATTTAAATATAAATTAAATAATTTAGAGAAAAAAACAATAAAAAAATAATCATTAATTTAAAAAAAAAAAAAAGCTAACATCAGGCGTTGTTGGGCCCAGCAAGCCCACACAATTAGGCCCTTAATTTTTTTATTTGCAATATGTTGTCCGCTCCAAATTGTTAAAAAAAAACAAAATTGAACGACGCATTCCTAGATTTCAGCCACTGTAGTAGTTGAAAAATCAGGGTTTAAGTTTTTTTATTCAAAAACTTATTCAACTTATTTTTTACTCAAAACACTATAGGAGTCGTGATAAATTTATCCATGGCCTTAAAACCCAAAAAATCAAAATCAATTTGAGTTCAAATCTGTTTTCTCATGAATTTTAAAGGGGAAAAAACACTTAATATAAATTCTCCTCCTCAAATGGAACAATTTGACATAAATATTGTTTATTTTGGAGGTTTAAATCGGTGTTAACAACATTTTTCTTTCTCTACCGCCGGAATTCAACAACCTCTTTCAACTATGAACTAAAAAATAATAAAAATTAATTTTTATATCAAAATTAAATTATAAAAATATTAAGGTACTGGAATTACCAAATTTACATGATTTTTAAAGTTTAAAAACTAATTGTATCTTTTGCGAAACTTATAGCACCCATGTTTAATGTCTTTTCATTTCGGTTACTTTTTTTTAAATTTCATATTTTTATAAAAAATTAAAATCAATTAGTCCTCAGTTAGAACTAAATAGTTAGGAAAAAGAAATTTAATTTTACACAACTCATCACAATAATATATGAAAAAATAAACAGCAGAATCTTGCATAATAAAAATTCTACAGTAATACTTAATTTTAGAATAATACTTAATTCTTGATGGTATCGATCTTGAATAACCTCTTCATCTCGAGCAACTCAATTCATATTTTCTTTTGTTAAGTATTCATACTTTCTTTTGACTCCACGGAGATTTTATAAAATAGGATTCCTGAATATTCTCGATGGGCAATGGCATGAATTGTTAAGGATTTGATCAGTTCGAAATTAATTTCTTCATACGAATCAATTTAAATCTCAATAAAATTTCTTAATTTACTAGATTAATTAATAATTATGATAATCATTAATGAAAATAATTAATTGTAGTCAATTTAAATCTTCTTGTAAGTTAATTAATAACTAGGATAATTATCATTAGAAATAATTAGTTTAAAATTCAATAGGATTTCCTTGTTAGTCAATTAAAGTTTCATTAAGAATTATGATAATCATTAATGAAAATGATTAGTCGTAATCAATTTAATTATTCTTAACTAATAATTATCAATGAAAATCATTACTTGTAGTTCATTTAAAATTCAATGGCATTCCCTAAGTTAAATGTAGTCAATTTAATTTTTAATAAGATTCCTTAACTTGGTAGGCTAATTAATAATTATAAAAATAAAAATTAGAAATAAAATAACATTAGTAAATCAGTTCTTTTGATAACTAAAAATTTTGGATTTTTTTTTTGATAAAAAACCAAATAAAAAATAGATAAATATTAAAAATAAAAATATATAAAATAATATATATATATATATATATATATATATATATATATATTTCAATAGGTTATGCTATTTCCAATAGCATAATAAGTTTAATATTGCACTGATATCAACAGCATAACTCATGATATAATATTTCCCCAATTATTTTTGCAGAAGTTCAACTTTGTGAATCTTTTTAGCATGTGTTACTTTAAAAATAATAATTGTTTTTGCCCTTGTTGATTCATCGATATGGTCTCTACAAAGATTTAACTCCATTTACTTGATAAAGATAGAAATTTGCAGTATATTTATTAAATTCAGTCTAATTTAGTGAATTAATTTAGTAATTCATTGATCGGGGTTGGGTTTCATTTCAAATTATTATCCCTATTACTTAGGAGCTCAAAAGCCATTGACATGCATCACATGTTAGGATCTAATTCAGAAATCGTTTGTACGAGGACTAAAGTTATAATTATCTTAGCTTTACGGGATTGATGTGAGATTTACCATTTTGGCTACTCAAGTCTCTCCCACACTCGTCAGCCAATTTGGTAACCACTGGTGAATAAAGAAACGCAGTAATGGAGCTTGTAAAGCCTCTGGTCTTGGATTTTTAGGTAAACCCATTTCTGTATTCTCTCTCTTTATCGTAAAGTTTGATTATTTTCTCAAGTTTGGTACCTCTTATTCCTCAAGTTCTGGTTTTTATGCTTAAGCAATGATTCTACTACATGGGTTCTTCCCTTTTTTAGTTTGATTCTTTTTTGTTATGCTGTCTTTAAAATATTCTTCTGTGTTTGGTTTTTGAGAAAACGGTGGAAGGAGAAAAGAAATTTTGATTCACCTTGAAGTCTCAGCTACTGAATAGAATGATTGGGATTAGTTTAGTAATTGCCTTATAGATGCTTTAATTGCTTATTGTTTGTGTTTTTTTTTGTGATTTCTTTTGTGTTTATGCGCCAGATTCCATTTAAACTAAAATTAGATCTGTGGTTTAGAGTTTTATTGGGATATGGTGCTTAGAATTTTGCTATCAAATTGGAGCAGGATTTGATGGCAAAGCTATAGGAGCACAGTGTCTAGGTCTTAGTGACAGAACCACTCTTCTACAAGACAAATGCCATCAATATTGATTATAAGACTATTTAACGTTTGGACTAATTGGTTTTGAAAAGTAAATCCACCAAGACGTTTTATGTTCTCTGGTGACATTCTCAGCATGAACAAAGCCCCATATTTTCAAAGAGATTAACAGAGAATGAGGAATCTCTTGAAAATCTATAACTTAAAGCAAAATAATCATTCATGATCACATCACATACTTGAAACCACCTCCTTCAAACCCATCTTCAAGCTTTTGTATTCTGCAGCATGGACGACTTTAAGATTAGAATCATCACTACTTAAGACTTTCAATTCAATCTTGATAGTAAGTCAATTCTTACGGAGTCCATTTAGTGGATATGACATCATAAGGACCCGAATCCTGTTTTCTATTTTTCCCTAGTTTTGATCCAACAAGACATTTTTTCCCCTAGAAAGGCCTTAAAAGTTTTTATGTTCCCACTTTTTTCCTCAACAAAGAGGGTAAGGAATGACTGCACCTCTCTATTTTTGCATGTTTTTGTTTGTTTTCCTTTGCTGGAAAGATCTCATACATTTCAAGGCCTCACTGGCAAACTGTTTCTGCATTTTACTTTCCAGGATATGTATTCTGATTGACAATTCAACAGCATACTATATAATGGCACAGTCTGTGAGTTTGATCACTACGTGCCCCCTCAAATTGGGGTTTGCTCCTCAGAGAAGAGTTTCCAGTATAAAATATGGAACTTCTGTTTTCAGATCCTCAACCGGCCGCCTCAGGATCCGAGCTGTGCAAGAGAATGAAGGGCCTCGAAGGCTAATTGATATCATCAGAACCATTCCCGAGCTCTCGAGGAACTATTTTCGTAGGCCATCAAGGAGGGCTCTCTTTGGGGGAATTTCCTTGTTAGGTGGCTTTTATGTGGCACAAACAATTTCTCTGTCATTTGGAGCATTAGGAGTAAATGATGTGATCGCTGCTGTGGTATGTGTTTTATTAACGGAGTATGTGACCAGGTTTTATTACAGCCGGCCGAAGGTAACCTTCCCCATTGCTCTTCTCAACAATTTCAAGATGGGATTCACTTATGGCCTCTTCATCGATGCTTTCAAGCTTGCTAGTTAATTATGCTGACGAAACCATTTGAGTCACTCGTCTTTTGGAGACATTTTGGTTCTGTAAAGCTTACTTTGAGTTACAATAGTTGTTAATTATGCTTTTAAGCTTGATTTATTATTTACTTTTCAGAACGCAGACACCCACTTTTTTGTTTCCTAAATATGTAATTCATGTGGGTTAATGGTGTGGTACGTCCCTGCATCCATTCTTTACGTCCTTGTACTCTTTCTTTTGTATTTTAAAGGTCCTTCTACTAATTCTGTCTTAATATCATATGTGCATGATTAGGAGTGTTCGTGGATATAGCTGGCTCGGATTTGGATTATCTAACCTAATTTTTAATAATTTACCAGTTATATAAACTTGATTTATTCAAAAAAAATTCAGACTTGAGAGTGTTAGATATTTCGGTATGTAATTTTGAACTTATCTTAAAGCATGAATTTTAAACAATGACTTGTTAAAGCATGAATAATTTTGCCTCATATTTTACAGTAAATATAATTTAATCCTTGATTATTTTTCAATTAAATCCATGCATATCAAACCTTAAACTTGGTCAAAATTAATCAAGCAATTTAAATAGGTATATCTATTTAAAAGAGCATTTGTTTTCCATAATATCATATGTTATTTAATTGTATTGGTAAGAACAATTGATGGAAGGATCGATAAAAATTAACAGAGAGACGTCTAAAAGGTAAAAGAGAGGGTGCATAGATGTCTACCACCATTAATTGTGTGAATGTTTGTGCCACGGTTGACTGCATAAACAAATGGATTATAACCCTAATTTACACCAAATAAATTAACCTTAGGGGTTTTACCTAAACAAACATATTTAAAAAAAAATGGTTTTGGCTTGAAATAAGAAATCAAGGGAAAAAAGGCCAGGGATGGTGAAGATTTTGAACATCAACAACGCACTATCATTAATAAAATGCGGTTCAAAAGCTAAATAATATGGGAAAGGTATTATACATGTCTTTTTTATTATGGAAATAGTAATTGATGTTTTTTTTTTTTACAATAAACTGCTTTTTAAAGAGTAAAATTGTCTTTTTTTCCTAATTCATTTGTCATTTTAGGATTGTTCAAAGAAATCTAAGTCTTTTTATTATTATTTTGTAGAGAATTCACTTTATTGCCCTTGTAATAATTAAAAAAAACATTTAACTAGATCTAGGGTGTTTTTATGGTATTTTATATTTTTTGCTACAATGTAAAAAATTTGCTTTACTGCCCTTGTTGTTGGTTTAACTCCGCAGCCTCACCTATATTATTAAGATTAATGAATCACTAATTGCTTGTTCATCATAAAAAAATTTAATTTAAAATTAACATAACTTAATACGATTTATATATTTTTTTAATCCGATTTACTTAATGTTCTACCACATGCTTAACCGAATTTCTCATTTGTAAGGGATATAATTTCTTTTCTTAATTATTATTATTATTATTTATTATCTTAGAACACTTCAATTAATCCTAAATAATTATGTTTCCCACATTGTCAAGGCCAAAACTCAACCCTCCCTTTTTTTTTTTGGTAATCTTGGCTGAAACCAATGGAGAGGGTATGGAAGGATCTCTTTCTTTTTTTATATTTTTGAAATTTCTTATTCTTTCTCTCCATTTACATTTATACACATGCTATTTAGCATAATTTTAATCAGTTGTGTAATTTCTTCAATTTCTTCCTCTTGGCCAAAAGTGAGCACTAAAAGGAGGGTTTTTTTTTTTTAAAAAAAATAAAAATAATCAAGTACCTAATCTTAACACATGCTTATAATCATCAACAAACCATAAATTTCATCATTACATAATCCACAAAACAAATCCCTAATTTTACATAATATAAATAATTGCATTTCTTCACCAAAACATTAAATTAAAACACTTAATTATATAGAATATGTCCATTATTTCAATGGAAGAATGTTTCAAGGAAGGAAAGCAAAAAAGCCCCAAGTTCTCTTCTCTTTCTCCCTAAACCCTAGCTTTTAATTTTTTATTCTCTTCAAAATAACTCTATAATTCCGTAATCACCCCTTTTGATCCCTAAACATATCTCAACTTCCCTAATTACACTTAATTTCTCTTTTTTAAAAAAATTGAGATAGCCTAAAATGTAGCCGGCCAATGGACTAGTATTTACCATGTTATGTACAGTTACATGGTTTCCTCTACATTCAACAAATGAATCTTCACATCCATCTTTAATCATAGTTCTAGTACTTGGATTGGGATTTTATTTAAAAAATAGTCCGAGTTATTTAATTATAGTTATTGAAGCGTATTGCTAACTTGGGTTTATAATTGTTATTTAAAATGATATTATTTTATTTTATTTATTTTTTAATTTTAACTCAATCAAGCTTGAATTGAATTAAGTTTAATTAAGTTAATTGAATTATGAATCAATTACATATCTATTCAAATTTAGTTAGATCAATACACAATATTATTTTTTATTTTAAAAATATATAAATTTATTTTAAAATTGTAAAAATGTTATAAAAAATATTTATTTTCTATTTATATTTTTATTTCTCTCCCGTTTATATTTATCTCTGTTGTGCTACGTAATACCATAATTTTTCTTCAAAGATTGGGGTATTCTAAAATGGGTATTCCTAAATCAAAATTAAATCCTTTTCACCGGATTTTCTGTTACGTGTTGCAATGTATTCTATCAGTCTCATTCCTACCACTCTATGACACCACACCATACGTCATCAACCACGTGTCAATTTCCCAATACAACAGGAAGCAGATCCGTCAAGATAAATACCCTCATTAAAAGGATAATACGGTAAATTCCACATCATCGTGAACTTCACGCTTCCTCCTATCTTCAAAATAAAAAAAAGAATCCCCAAATCAAAATCTCTCCCAAGAACTCCAGAATTAGGGTTTCTAATTAAACCCTAACTTCCCTACGAATTCGAACAATTGAGTTAGGTTTTTTCATGATCAGGTTCAATTCGAAGATTGCGATTCGAAAAATCCAATCTTGAATCAATGGATTTGGACTATAACGGAGGCAACACTACCAACACAAACAAGCGAGTTTTTCACAGATTAGGAGGCGGGCAATCAGCGAACGACACGTCAAATCAGCATAACCATCAGCATCAGCAGAATCAAAAGGTCTGTTACCACTGGAGAGCTGGAAAGTGCAATAGATTCCCATGTCCGTTTCTCCACCGTGAACTTCCAGCACCGCCGCCGCATGCGTCTGTGAACGGGGGAGGAGGAGGAGGAGCGAAGAGAGGGTTTGCGGGAAATGATTCGTCCTCGTTTTCAGGGAGGAGGGG
>Ga0325403_1004721_pt1 | contig 12716 bp, 7 predicted proteins | sample PopdelMetagenome_19_FD_205665 | JGI IMG/M metagenome (GOLD analysis project Ga0325403, IMG submission 205665) | Populus deltoides microbial communities from Bellville, Georgia, United States - Xylem-PdKOR-R4 | ecosystem: Host-associated > Plants > Phyllosphere > Stem > Wood/Secondary xylem...
GGGTCTGGTGCGCTCCTCAGAAAAGGAGAAATGCATGGAGACTAGACTTTAAAAAGGACTCCCCACTGAATCTTGCAGTCAGTACGGAAGCAAAGCCAGACAGCATCCTTGTTAATCCTCTCACCAAACATGTCTTTTCAGACTCGGGCTCTGTCTCCTTAATCAGTTTTTTTTTTTAAATTAACACATTAAACTTGAAGTTTTGACAAAATATTGCACAAGCGCGAGTAAATATGACTATTAAGAATTGCGGTAAGCTTGCTTTAAAAATGCAATATCAGTTAAAATTAAAATTAAAATTCTTCTTCAAATTAAAAAACATACAGACCAAGCACAATCTTTGTCACGACCCGAATCCCAGGTTCATGATCTGCAACACAGGAGCAATGTCAAAAGGACATCCCACCTACGCTAAGCCTCAAAACGGACATATCAAAAGAACAATTTAGTCAAAAATACGCAGCATTTCATAATCTTCAGAAATATTATATTATTCAAAACTGATGAAATCAAAAGATAGTTTAAAACTCCTCATCAGTAATTAAAACAAAAACAATAATCCATAATACTCATTATATTGTCAAAATCCAAACTTGATTAAAACAAGCTAATAGTAAAGCGTCTATGACATCAAATCAAAACTAAAAGGAAAGCCTCGCAAAACAAGCAAGGCATACCGACCAAAATTAAAGAAGCAGGAACACTCTACAAAGTCCAACTGTTATCAGAAACTAAGAACCTGAAATAATATTAAGAATGAGAGGTGAGTTCAACAAACTCAGTGAAGGAATAATATTTAATATACATTTTAAATATTTATAATATTAATAGTTTGCAAGATGATTTATCTTGATATACATATACATATACATACTAAACATGTTATCATAATGTAGTGGAATACATGTCAGAGATCAGATGACACCCCAAATGTGACCAGATGACACCTAAAGATGACCAGATGACACCTGAAGGTGACCACTGTGGGATGATCAGTCGCCACAGGCTGATGCCTCTCTCACCAGCAAGGTATATATAATACTATGTGCACATAAGCTAACTACTCTCCGTTAGCATGGAGTTACTGACAAGTCTTATATCAAGGCATAATAGATATTCGTAGAATCATCAAAGAAACGTATATCATATCAAATAGAATTTAGTTCGATAGATTGCGAGTGCAAATTCAAGAATAAATGAGTACTCGGAAAATAAAGCAATATATATAAATATTCAAGAAATTTACTGGTTGTACTCATTGTATAATCAAAATACATATTTATTTATATTATATGCATATTAAAGATTATCCCACTCACCCGGAAGAATATAGAGTAAAAGGAATATCAGATGAAAGACCCGAAAAACTTATTGAGGATCGTTAGGGGAACCTACAATAAATATATCAAATATACTCAAAAGCAACTCAAAACAACACAAATAAAAGATTCCAATGCATTAAAAAAAAACTAGGTTTAGTCTCTTAGGTTTAGGGACTAAAACGACAATTATCCAAAACAGGGACCAAAATGTAATTTTACCAAAACTGGACCAAACTGTAAATACATAACCATACTGAAATTTCACCCATAAACCATCCTCAATCCTGTCTAGAACAAACCAGGGACCTAACTGTAATTTTTATAAAGTTTAGGGACTAAAATGTAAATTCCCAAAATTGAGGGACCAAACTGAAAATATTTCAAATCAATTATCAAACTGATATTCATCATCATTAACCTTATGATAACACTGTCCAAAATCTTAAAAATACATTTAGGGGTCAAATTGTAATTTTTTCAAAGTTTAGGGACTAAACTGAAATTTTCATAATTCAAGGACCAAAATAAAATTTGGTCATCTTCAACCTCAAGACCATTCTTTCCAGATTTTCCAGCAAGGTTAAAATGAATTTCTTAACCCATAAAAATTAATTTAAACAAATCAACTCATAAATCCTTATTTCTAACAACATATTGATTAATCACCTAACATTAAACCCTTAATAATCATAAATCAATCTTAACAACATAAACTTCTAATCCTTATAAACCCTAATCTCTCTCTCTCTCTCTCTCTCCTTCCATAAACAAATCATAATTAAAAGTAACATGAAAGAGAATCACTTACTTGCTACTTCTACTTTTCTTAAACCCAAATCTCAAGATCAAAAACTGAAATTCTTGGTTTGATGAAGAGAGGGTCACGGCGGCCACAAGACTTAGAAGAGAGAATAGTAATTCTCTTGCAACTTTTCCTTAAATACCTAGGTTAACTTGGGCTGGGTTTGGGCTAACTTGGGCTTGGGTTTGGGTCAAAAGTTTAGGTCTTACAGTCTCTCTCTAAACTTATCGATGCCCTCGTTATCTCTCTAAAATACCCACCAACAATTTTTTTATCTTGCTTTTAAAACAACCAAAAATAAAATTTATTTTTAAGTATTCTCGGATATTTTTGTATTCAAAACTCGTCGTTGCTTTTGCCATCATTACCTCAGTTTTTTTTTATAGTCCTGTAAGAAAGGTAAACATATCAAATTTTTATGAATTTGTGTTTGGTTTAGTTGAAATAAAATAATTATTTAGGTTGAATTAAGGTTTATGGTGATTTTAGATTCTGATGAATGAATGATAAATTAGTTAAGAATATCATTAATTAGGGTTGATTTGATATAGTTGAATATAAAAATAAGTTAAATTAATTATGAATTAATTATTTCAATTAATTATGTGTTACGTTTAATTTTGATTAAGTTGCTGAATTAGAGATTTTGGATATATTGTTGGAAACAACTAATAATGTAATTAACTATGCTTGTTGATTTCATGCAAGAGAACATGAATGGAGTAGAATTATGATGAATTACACGTTCCATTGAATTATTGATAAGGTGATGAATTTTGTATTTTCTTTGAATTATGTTAATTTGCTATGAATTGGGTTTGATTTAATACAATTAAGCATGAAAAGATCAATGAGATTTTATATCATGAATTATGCTTAGTTTTTGGTGAAGTTTACTTCAACGTTAAATTTTAGGAATTTGATTAAATTTTTTATGAATTTTGCTAATTATAATTAGGTTAATGCAATTTAGTTAAAATTACATCTAATTTGACCAGAATCCAATTTTTTTAAAAACAAAATGCCTTAGAGCATCTCCAATGGAGCTACTAAATGGATAACCAAAAATAAAAAAGTAATATTTTGGCTTTTCTTTGCTTGTTTTTCATACTCCAAGGGGAAAGCCAAACAAAATGCTAAAATGCCCTTTCTTTCCCACAAATGTTATTTCTACATATCTCTTAAAAGAGCCAAAACTAACAAAGTGGGGCTAACAAAAGAATAAGCCAATTAAATCTAGCCACGTGGAAAAAAAATAAAACACTTATTTATTCCACTCTAATAGAATTGGCTTTTCAAATGGCTTTTTTCCATTGGAATATACATGGTAAAAGAAGCTATATTTATACTATTCAAAATGCTATTTTATCAATTTGCCTATTTGAAAATGAGAGATGCTTTTAGAGCATCTTCAAGGGAAGAAGCTATTTAGAAAAGCCAAATTGATAGTATGGCTTTTCGAATAGTGTAAATATAATATTTTTTTCATATATGCACTCTAATGGAAAAAAATCATTTAGAAAAGCCAATTGTATTTTAATATATTTATATTGATACAACTATTTATTAATAATGACTAACTAATACAGCTCCAATAAAAACCTCTTTTTTTTGCATAAAAATATATTAAACAAACTTTTAGCTTTTACGATCAACATGTAGAAATAACTCTTCCACTTAGAAATGTTATTTTGGCTTTCTAACATAGCTCTCCCCTTATAGCAATAAAAATGAGGGATGAAAGCCAAATTTTATCTTTTCCTTTTAGCTTTTCTTTTAGCTCTTCCCTTGGAGATACCCTTATAACATATTTATGTTATGTCATTATTGTAGCACTATTGTTTATGATGTGAATGGTAGTATATCACTTATAATGACATGAACAGTTTGTTGTTACAATGATATATATAGATGTCGAGATTGTTGAGGTTGTTGGAGTTGTTACACTGGACATGCTGACAACCACTGCTCTCACTATCTTTTCCAAGAAAACATAATCAACATGGGGTGTAGGGATCCTTGCAGGTGTGTGGATGTCTCACTCTCATATTGCACATTTGATTAAATACTTACTCCAACGATCGAACTCTTCATTTGTTCAATTATAATGTATGCAAACACCTGAATATAAGTGGTATTTGCATGGGTGATATTATAAAATGTCAGATTCATTTAAGATAGCAAAGTTAAAGAGACTACAAACATGTGTTTTGACCTTTATAAAAAAAAAATACCACCATTAGCTTGATGCAAATTTTATTGCTAATGCTATATCAACCCTTGTTATGAATAAGATTTAAATGATAGTTGCAGGTATACATGATGAAATAAAATTGCATTACAAGTATAAAAATTTTATATGACAAAGTATGAATTGCAAACTAGAAGGTGATTGAGCATCTTTTTTTATTCATATGAGGAGTCTGTTGGCAACAAAGGAATAAAATTCTAGAACATTCCACTGGTTCATCTACCCGTGCTTTATTTTTTAGATTAAGGGCATCAACAACGATATTTGCTTTTCTCGAGTGATAGTACACAATAATAATCCTTAATCATTTCAACTCATATGTCGTCTATTCAATTCTTTTTATGATCTATAAAAATCTAAACCCAAGACCTATACAAATAATGTCTCGAAACTTGTAAGACAAATACTACAGCAGCCAACTCTAGATCATGATTTGGGTAATTAACTTTACGTGGTTTTAATTGTCTGGATGCATAGGTAATCACATTCTCATGTTGCATCAAAACACACCCAAGTCCCTTCTTTGATGTATTGCTATAGACTACAAACCTTTTGGATTCTGAAGGAGGGGTTAACATTGAGGCAATGGTAAGCCTCATTTTTAGTTCTTGAAAGCTCTTTTCACAGTCTTTAAACCATTCCTATTTAATCGAGTCAGAGGACTTGTTATCGTGGAAACCCTTCTATAATATCCAACTAAACCAATGAAATTGTGAAATTTTGTTATATTAGTAGGTCTTTCTTACTTCAGAACAACTTCACCTTTCTTGGATAAGCAAATATCCCTTCTCCTGATATGACATGCCCCAAAAAGATAGATTCCTTCAACCAAAATTCACACTTACTCAGCTTGACATATAACTGATGGTCTTTTAATGTCTGCAATACACACCTCAAATGTTGTTCATGCTCTAAGTATAAAATAAAATAAATTAGGATATTATATATAAAGCTACAACATATTTATCCATTTAAGGCAAAAAAAACCCTATTCATCAAATTCATAAACATTGTTGAAGCATTAGTTAATCCAAATAGCATTACTAGGAACTTGTAATGTCAATAACAAGTTCTAAAAGTAGTCTTCGACACATCTTGCTCTTTAATTTTCAACTGGTAATACCTTGACTTTAAGTCTATCTTTGAAAATACTCTAGCTCCCGTAAATTGATCAAATAAGTCATTTATTTTTAAAAGTGGATATTTATTCTTCACCATCACTCTATTCAATTGTCGACAATCAATGCAAAGTCTAAACATGTCATTATTTTTTTTACAAATAGTACTAGGGCTCTACACGATAATTGTTCGGGCGTATAAACCCTGATCTAGCAGTTCTTGAAGTTGGATCTTTCACTCAGCTAGCTTTGCAGATGTCATTCTATAAATTGGTTAGGCTACAAGAGAGGTCCTCAATAATAAATATATCAATAGAAACCTCTACTCTCTTTTTTGAAGGTAATCCCGGTAACTCCTTTGAAAGATATCAGGGAACTCCCTTATTATTGGGAGTTGAGATAATTTAGTTTTATTCTCTTTCATATCAACCACACAGGTAAGGTATGTCATACACCCTTTTCTTATCACCTTCTAAATGGTCATGGCTGAAATCATGTAATCTGGTATGACATTCCTCTCTTCTCTAAACACCACTATTATATCATTCAATTCTTGGAAAGTTACTATTTTTGTAAAACAATCCATTTAATCCCTATACTTACCCAATCAGTCAATTCCTAGAATTATATCAAAGTCATGTAATTCTAAGGGTATTAGATCTACTTTTATTTCATGTCTACCAATATTAACCTTTAACCCTCTTTATATACATGGTCAATGTCTATAATTTATTTTGAAAATGTACTAATTATAAATCTCTTTTATGTTTTACTAGGTTTTTCCCCATGTTCTCCCATAATTTTTTGAGCTATAAATGAATGCGTTACTGTAGAATCAATCAAAACATATAAAAATGAGGAATTCCACCGTAGCATACCTACCACCACATCAAGAGCAACTTTAACCTCATTCTGGGTCATATGGAATACTCTCTTCTATGTTATTTCTCATTGAGCTCTCTGGTGTCTCTTATTGCCATTGACCCCTGATTGTGTCGGTTTGATATAAGGAGTAAAACTTATTCTCAAACTCTATCCTAAAATCATCCAAAGATATTTCTTTGGTAGTTCTCCTCATCTATACAGTCTCTCATCAAGTTTGTGCCCTATCTGAAAATATTTAAGTGGCACAATCCATCTATAGTTCTTTTGGCACTCATATATGATTCAGTCTTTTCCACTTTCCAGATCCATCTCCCTAGAATCTCTATAACATTCTCTCTAAAGAATAGCTCACAACCAATCTCTCTCATACTACAAACTAATCCAACCATGATATATATGGATGTCGAGATTATTGGGGTTGCTAGAGTTGTTACATTGGACATGCTAGCAACCACTACTCTCATTATCTCCTTCAAGAAAACATAATCAACATGGGGTACAGAGGTCCTTGCAGGTGTGTGGATGTCTAACTCCTTATCTCTCTTTATGTGATTTCACAGGCTGTGAAATCCTAGGCTATAAGTAGGCTAAAACATCCATAAATCTCACTAACTGCCCTAACTATGCCAATATTATTTGCATATGCGACGCGGTATCAGCTAAGGGATTTTCCCCTACTTCTCAACTATATCAAAATTTTGATTCCTTCTTTATGCTAGAGATGGATTAGTTCTGGCTCTTTATCGAGTACGTAACATCCTAGAACATTTTAACACAAGTCATTTTTCATTCTAAGTCTACTACACCAAAGTTAGGGCTCTAATATCAACTGTAACAACCTCATATTTAGGACACAAATTAACATATTCCAAATCATAGATAACATGAAACCAATGAATGTTTTTGTGTGTGTGTGTGTGTGTAATGAAATTTCAGCAGAGTTTCCCTTAAATTTTCCAATTGTTGAAATTATTATTCATCTGTACAAATCCTAATTTTACACAAGATCTAACATCCGGGATCATTTCAATATCCAACAAGAATAAAATAGACTATGTCCATTTTGTTAGCTTTCTCATATTACATTCCACGTAATGATTTCTACACATTCATTGAAACTTAACATAAACAACTTGTAAAAAATTAATAAATTAAATTCCATACATTTCTAGTTAAGATATAAAAGAGTGAGATTATGCAAAATACTATAATGATTTAGAAAATTTAAGTTAATACATGTATGTTTAATAATAGATTTAATTACATCTCAAAATACAATACTGGAATCACATTACATGATAAGTAGATAATATTTCTAAATTTAACATTAACGTCTACGATTATGAGTAATAACAAAAAAAGTTTATTATTCATATCGAACTTGTGAGTATCCCGTAGTCAAAATAATTACAATATAATAAATACTATTTAACAATTTATATGTCTATTTGGAGCAATAATGATCAAATTACAAATATCACTAACCAACATTTAAGAAATTTTACATCATCAATTATCCAATGATATCTTAACTGACAATACCATTAATTTTTTTATATCATTCAAATCAATTATCTCAAATTACATCATTCAAGTAATTTATCACTTTGATGACTCTAATTCCTTTAAAGTATTTATCATTTAAATTATCGATCATCAAATAAACTAATGTCTCTAGTACCACTCGGGTAATAATCAATATTTAAATTCCTGATCATTAGATAAATTGACGCATTTAATACCACTCATGTATTGGTTAATATTTAAATTCTCGATCTTCAAGTAACCTGACACCTCTAATATTACTCAAATACTAGTCAATATTTAAATTTTCTTTTTTAATTGTTTGATAATCACATCAGGTCATTTGGTAATCCTAAACGGTCGATCAATTTGTGCAACACATTAGATATCAATTTAGTTTTATTTTTTGTAATTAATTCTTAACCTAATCATTTATTTCATCATATAACATAACTGAACACCAATTTCATGTCGATTTAGACAAACTTTTTGGAATTATTCACACTAATTTGGCTGAAATACCCATTCAAAGGGGAGCGTGATTTTTTTCTTTAATTTTTCCACAATTCACTCATTACCTATTTCTAATTCATGCCCAAGAACATGATTCTTAACAAAGAATACAAATTTAAACATTTCAACCTATAAAATTCAACTTTCCATAATATACACATTTCTTTCTAAGCTTCAAAAAATACCAAAAATTAAATTTAATCATTGTGAAAGTGTAACATCCCTATATCCAGGATAAATCAAAAATATCATGTTAACTGATAAACAGAGTAATTAAATTTATATATATACATGTACAGGGTGTTCATATTAAAATTTATTGAAATTTTCACTAACCTTTCGGCAGAGTCTCCCCTATATCGAGAGGTCCCAAGTTATCAACATACAACTTGTTTACACTTCTAATATTCTGCATTTCCTAACTCAATTCAACCCAATCATCATGGGTCTCAATCCCACAAAACATCATCATTCATGTCAACCACGATAGTTATGATATACCTTGAACATCAATTATCATTATGGATGGATAAAAGATATAAACATGCATATATGGAACATGGTTATTCAAACTACATAATTAAATTCATCTATTCAATTTTAAACATCAATTATACAAATTAAGTTATATAAAATTTGTAATATTACAAAATACAAGGGTATACTTCATAGAACCTAGATTACAAAAAGTGAACATAAGCTAAGATCTACTCCTATTGTGCATGCGATGGTCCTAAAACAAAATACATATTATTGAAACATAAATATCACAATAATATAGTAACACAAATATCCAACAATTTAAAAAGGCAAACATGCATTCATATTTTATTCACTTCTCCTTTCTGGTTTTCATTAGAAACTCTTTCTCTTTCAACTACTAAAAACAGTTTCCTCTTCTGTTATCAACCTCCATTCAAGATTTTATAAGATCAACCATGATTATTCTCGCTTAACGCATTATCGATACCAATTTCACTAGTATCATTATTACCCCGTAGGAGTCGATGCAAGATGATCCTCTTACCCAGGATCCTAACATACACTAAATGTATGTTAGTCAATACATGTTGATCCCCTTACCCGGGATCCTAATATACACTAAATGCATGCTAGTCAATACATGTTGATCCCTTTACTCAGGATCCTAACATACACTACATGTATGCTAGTCCACGCCCCATATCACACTTCTTATATTTTCTTTGTCAGCGATAATTTCATCACTTGACAATTCACACAACATCCTTTCACCTTGAGTATTATTCAAAATATCGACATCATTACGCAAAATGTCCTCCTGTCCTATAATATCCAACATTCGATAATTCACATTTTACCTCAATAACATATTAAATCGTGCTCCCCTGTTGTTGCTGTTGCACCACATCGGTGGTCCCTCCTAAAATCACAGGCTCATCTCATAAATTTTTCTCATTCAAGAATATGTTTTATAATAATCATATAAATAACTAATACGTCTTTCTTTAAATCATTTCTTTCTTTATATTTTACGTTTTTCTCATTACACCCATTGATGTTGTCATTCTTTATCCAACCATAGTTATCATTCATTTCTTTATATTTGAAATGTTACTGTTTAAATCTCAAATTGTTATTGTCCAACTGTTACTGTCTAGACATTGAACCGTTACTGTCTTGAACCGTTACTGTCTAGGCATTGAACTGTTACTGTCTAACAGTTTAATATTCAGTAAAATTGAACTATTACTATCCAACCGTTACTGTCTTAACATTGAACTGTTACTGTCTAGACATTGAACTGTTACTATTTGAACTCTTCTTAGATTTTTAACTATATTTAGAGTTTTAGAACTCTGTTTCAAGCGAGATTGGTCTCGTTAGAAATCTAAGACACGAGGCCATAAGTTCTTTGAAGGAAGGAGAACCCAGTTCTACCCCTAAGACAATCAAAATTGCTCATCAACAAGTCAGACTTATTGCCCTATAGGGTCATTCATGACCTAGTCTCGGTTGATAACTCATAACTAGAGTTCTATAGCTCCAAATTGAGCAATAACAATTTACTGAGTTAGCTAACATCCAAAACTACAATTTATATAAAGAAACCTGGTCCTAATTCTCTCATTAACCTATCCGAAATCTTACTGAAAGTCGAGAGACGAGTCTGTCCAGATTTGTCACCCCCTTCCCTTCACACATAACTTTCATAAACTACCTTTTCTGGGTAAATTATCATGGTTTCATGTCCCCAAATCACATACCACACATGAATTAATTTAATTTTAACAACGAATACTATTTTCCCTAATTAATTCATTATCAAATTTGAAATGAATTATAAGATCATGTTTAGAACACCTTACCCGGTACGAATTAAAATTTTAATCTTCAACCAGTTGAAGATTTCAACTCCCTCCTTTCTTTTCTAATGATAGTCAGCCCTCCTTCTTCTCTTCTTGTTCAATTTTCTTTTTAATCCCTTGCCCGCAAGTGTTTAATCCATCTATAAACCCTTAATCTTGGATAGGTTCTTAAAATTTTAGTGTTTCTCTCTTGATTTGCAAAAATAAATACAAAAACTTCATCTTTTCTTTCCTTACGGTTGCTGCAGATTTTTTGTGAGAAGATGAGTATTTATGCTTTATAATTTTTTTCTTATTTGCATTTAGGCCCAATTTTCTTTAAGTGTATTTTTGCTCCACATCTTTTTCTTCTTATAATTAAGCTATACCTCTTTTCATTTCTTATAATTTCACCCCACAACTTTTAGTTTAGTTTATTTTTTTTTAATTTAATCCAACCCTTAATATTTTTGGGTTAATTTATAATGTCCTGAAATATTTCATCCAGAAATTTATGTCCAAAAATTTCTGAATTCCTGTTTTTATTTAAACCTATGCATAAATTTCTTTACTTTTATTCCCCATTTATTTAGTTTGCAATTTACGAAACCTTTATTTTTTTCCAGGGTTTACATTGATCCTTACCTCCTAATCATAATAAATCACAAAGAAATTGATGAGAAATTCAAAATTTCTTCATTTCTTCATTTCTTCTTCTCTTTCTCTCCCTAACTTCTAGCACCTCTATTTCTAACCCTTTCTAAAACTTCAAATACTTTCTTTAAATCTAAAAAAAAAAGTTCTCTAAACACTTTAATCTTCCTCTATTAAGTTTTTTAATGTAAGAACATCAAAGAATTCATGCAATTTTGCTCTCATTTCTTCCTTTAATAATTGACAACTCTTGACTTTCAATAGAAGCCAAGAAAGCTATTTATATGCATTAATTATTATTTACAATATTGTCATTATGCTATAATTCAGAAAAGTTTACTGGGTATCTTGTCTTAGCGTAATTTTTACTTGTCTGGCCTCGAGGTTTTAATCCATAAAACCCCATTTTATAAAATTAAATACATTTTTTAATCACAAACCTAATTTTTTTATTCACACATTTCTTTTTTAATTTGACAAAAACATATGTTTTTTTTATGACAAGCATTGTTTTTAAACAAAACTTATTATGTTCGTAAAAGCAAGATTCAATAAAAAAAAAATAAAAAATCATAAATCAATCATTTCTATGCACCTATATGAAAAAATACGAGAAAAAATAAAATTTTAAAAAACATTATATAAAAAATGAAGAAAAATATTTTATTCTCATTTAATATTAATGAGAAAATTATTTTAGAAATTATTTGTATCAAGCTAATACATAATTATTCAAAAACCAACCGACAATAACATTATAAAAAAGCCATAATCTTCTTAAAAACAATTACATAATTTTTTCTGTGAGCAATACGTTTTCTGAATAAATGCAATGACAACTAAAACAAAGAGGTTTGTTAAAATTTTCAATAATTTAAAATAAGTATGGAAAATATATCTTTTAAATTTAAACTTCATTTTTTTTTATTAATGCATTGCTTTATTTTGTTTTTACAAAAGTATATTTTTAAATCAAAAGCATTGTTTTCTAAATAAAACTTATCATGATCTCAAATGCAAGTTTAAAAAAAAAATATTTAAATAATATCTCAACATTTTGTACGTGATTGAAGAAAAAAAATAATAATTAATGTGATACAATCATGTCAAATTTATTAATAAAAAATATAAGTATATATATTTTATTTTCATTAAATATTCATGAGCAAAATTTTATTTTTTCTTCATAATAGTAGGTATATAATGATTGAAAAAAAAATGTTAACATTCCCATATAAACCTATAACATTATTTAAGAGCTGTGTCAAAATTGAATAATAATTTGAATATAATATTAATTATTTTATTTCTAATTTATTT
>Ga0325403_1004723_pt1 | contig 12711 bp, 4 predicted proteins | sample PopdelMetagenome_19_FD_205665 | JGI IMG/M metagenome (GOLD analysis project Ga0325403, IMG submission 205665) | Populus deltoides microbial communities from Bellville, Georgia, United States - Xylem-PdKOR-R4 | ecosystem: Host-associated > Plants > Phyllosphere > Stem > Wood/Secondary xylem...
TGTTCTCCTATGCTTATTTTTCCTATGATTGTTTATTTTAATTGCTAGAGCGGACTCTAAGTTATTATTGTAGACAATCTATTGCTAAGTTTGATATCAAAACCGGAGTTATGGTATATGAACTTGTGAAGCAACTGAGTTTAATAATTGTGGCAGATCTACGTTATTAATCTTAGGGAGAACATTCAATCAAATCAAACATAGACTGCGGACAGTTATGTTTTCTTGATTAATCAACTTATCCAGTTCTTAAGGCTGCCATTAAATTAAATTACTAGTGCGGACACTGTGGTTGTTTAATGGTTAGGGTTAGTTATACGGTGGATCCGTTAACTAACCAATGTTAAGAAGAGATAAATATTCAGAATATAAATTGATGTTTCGTTTTCATGATCAGTTCTGATTTTTGTAGGTAGATGTGTGCTTGTGACCAAGGTTTGTTCTCTTGATAATTTTTTGATTTTATTAAATTTTGTTTGATAGTTTTTTGTTTTCTTTTCCTTTAGCCTAGATAACGTCCAAACCCCCCTAAATTGCATATCATCTAGCATAAAAATCTGACTTGAATTTCCTCATGGGATCGACCCCTTGCTTGCTTTATACTATTTTGTGTGTTGTGTTTGAAGATAAGGTAATTAATTTGTGCGACCGCGACATCGCAACAGGGGGAAATTTTAGACAAAGAAGGTCTGAAGAGAGATTAGTGAGAGAAATAGGCTACCGGAGCCATAACTCCACCATTCATCGTTGGATTCGACTGATATTATAATATGTTATGCACCTAGTGATGATCTATAAAATGACTGTTAGGACTTTGTTATCTATTATTGTTTTAGAGATATTGTCACCGTAGTATTTCTAGAAAAATGAGTTTAGGATAGCCATAGCCTCCAGCTTGGTTCTCTTTTATTCACCGTTAGATCTACTTTAAGTTTCTCATAGGGGTTCGCCTAGATGTCCTATTTGTTCTAAAAGGTGGAGATCAGATTTAAGCAACAATGAACCTTTGTGTTCCCCTCAGACCATTTTCTATTAGTTTCGGAGATGGACAATAGTTATCTAGAAATCAATTGACTAATTCAGCAAACCTAGAAACTAGTTGATTGGTATAACAAAATACCATCACCACCACAATTATAAAAAAGACCTGCAACACCTTCAACCTATATAACACCAATACCTCAAACATCTTTTAGCCTCCTCAAAACACTAAAACTACCTCTAAATGAAAATCACTTATAAAAAAACCTTTTGCCACCCATATTACCATAATGGCACTAAAGAACACCAATACCACAACCTCCACCCCTAGCACCTCATGGGCTGATAGAGTGAAAGTGTCAAACTCAATAGCCCGAGCTAAGATAGCCTTTTTTCCATGATAAGAGATTGATACTATTTTGAAAATCCTGGATAATATCATTGATGAGAGTTTTTAAAAATGTAACTGATGCTTGTTAGGATTCTTCCCTGGTTATAGAATAATTGTGGCCTTGAGAGTCTCATGACGACACAAAAAGGTTTCTTGATTTTCCATTTCAAAACAGAGGATGATGACCACTTTGTTATGGAAAAGAGGTCTTGAATGTTTAGGGAAAATACCATTATCCTCTAATTATGACACCCTCATTTTGTTCTCGACATGAATAAAATCTCAAAGGTGGCTGCATGGGTTCGCACCTAAGGGTTACCTTTTCGTCTTTGGAATGAAATGGGCATAGAAATTACCACTAGCATGTTTGGATGACCTTTAGGTTACAATGATCAAATACTTAATGTCATCAGGCTTGACTACGCCCAAGTCTGTATTGAATTGGATGCTTTGTTACCCATGGTTCATAGTTTCCAACTAAAATGCAGGTTATCTTTAGACCCTATCACAATTATGGTTCCCATCACACTTACAAACTATTTGGGCACTCTTGAAAGGCTTCGGTTAAGGCCCTAAATCTTTAACTTGAGAATTTGTTAAAGATCCAAAATAAGGGTGATGCTTTGTATGCTTGTAGCTTCTTAGTTACTATTGCTGATTAGGTTGCATCCCATTTAAATGCAGTTGCCATAGTAAAATCAACATCCAAGACTAATAGTTCTGTAAAAATCGATCGACTAATTCAAACATCCTAAGAATCAGATGACTGGTTGGACAAGATAAAAGCTTTGAGAGCTACTATCTAGAAAACCATTCGATTGTTTAAAATTCTTTAAAAACCAATTGATTGGTTCAATGCTGTTAAACCTTCCACTCAGACTGCTGGAGATGATGCTTTGGATTATGATGTTGGGTCATATCAAATTTCATAAAGGGAATATTCTTAACTTAAAGAGAACCAAGTTGGTTTTCTTAAAGCTACTAAGTGTATATAGAGTAAAACTCTAAACTTGGCAAGCAATAGTAAGACTATGGATACTCCAGGCACTACTACGACTTCAGGTATGAACACAATGGCTAGACATAAGCTTCAACTAGAACATTCAAACCCACATTCTAAAACTACTGTTAAGAAGAAAAAGGTGAAAGGTTCTAAGGACCGTTGATTTTGATTCTCACTGTCTCTCAACTTTTTATTATATATATTAGGTTGTTGGAATATTTTGGGTCTAAATGGCATGCAAAAACATATAGGAGTAAATGATTTGATTAATAAGTATAAACTCAATATTGTGGATCTCCTTAAGACCAAGATTACTTCTAGCAAGATAAGGAGAGTGAAAACAACTATTAACCCTTCATTATGACAATTTCTCTTTAATGTCTCAAATATAATTAATTGGTGTATTCTTATTGGTTGGGACACAATGGTATATAATGTCTCTTTAATGCACTTTTCTCTTCAATGGATCACTCGTAAGGTCTTCAATTTAGTTGAAGGGTACTTTTTTTATTGTCACTTTTGTTTATGGCCTCAATACATCTACGGGGCGTCAGACCTTATAGGATTATTTTTTAGGATAAGATATCACATTTCACTTTAGACTGTGGCTTATTCAGAGAGACTTTAATGCTATTATAAATCTCATAAATATAAAGGTGATCCTACCTGGCATGGACATATGAATGACTTTGGCAATTATGTTCAAGCAATATAACTGGTTAAAGTTCCTTACTCAGGATTGAGATACACGTGGCATAATGGTCAACATGGCCGGGGGTACTAATATTGAGAAAATAGATTGGATATTTGGTAACTTATATTGGTTCTCCACTTAGACAACTATTTATTCTAAGTTTTTACCTAGGGACTTCTCAGATTGATAGCCAACTGACCCAAACTCTACTAATGCTATGGTTGTCCAATTTGATTGTCCTCTTTTAAAAGTAAAAATAACTTTTAAGTTCTTGAATCTAGGCTAACAAGGATGATTTCTTGGGTTTAGTTGCAGATATTTGGCAGATTCTAGTGGATGGTAACCCTATGTACAGACTTACCTACAAGTTAGGAATAGAATTTGTTGCTTGACTGATGAGACAAGATCTAGGGTTCAGGACTAGTAGAGTTTGCGTAAGTTGACTATCTGTTACTTTTAGGGGCTACTTTCTACACACATGACTACTACTTTAGAGGATGTTTCTCGATACTTTACTAGGATTGCTCTTGATATTATGCCTACTTTGGATTCATATATTACAGATGATGAGATCAAGAAAACCTTATTCTCTATCCCGCATAAGGCTTTTGGTTTGGATGGTTATACTTCCTTGTTCTTCAAAAGAAGTTGGGACATTATTAGCAAGGATTTCATTGCTACTATGAGGTACTTCTTTGATTCTTCTACTCTTCCTAGATGTGTTAATGCTACTAGAATTTCTTTGATTTCTAAGATTGAGACTCTTATGATTATAAATAACTTTAGACGTATCTCATGTTCTAACGTGATTTACAAATACATATCTAAAGTCATTGTGAGTGGATTGAAAGGGATGTTATTGGTCCTTCTTAGACTACCTTTATTCCAAGTAGGCAAATATCGAATGTCATCTTGTTGACTCAAGAGCTTATACATAACTATCACTTAGCTAATCTTATGCCTAGATGTGCTTAAAAAATAGACATTATGAAAGCTTTTGATACAATTAGTTAGGGGTTTATCCTAATCAAGTTAACAAATATTGGAGTACTTGACACCATGGCTAGATGGATTGAGATATGCATATTTACAACTCATTTCTTAGTGGTCATGAATTGGGAAAATCACGGCTCCTTCCCATCTTTTAAGGGCCTTCGACAAGGTGACCTTTTATCCCTTTATTTGTTCGTTTTGGCCATGAAAGGTTTAGGAGACATACTTAGAAAGGCTTTGCGGAACCCGAGCTTTTGATATCATTGACGATGTTAACAGACTACCATTACTTGCTTATGTTTTACAAATGACCTTATAATTTTATGTTGGGCAAATATGGACTCGGTCAGTATTGTGAGGAAAGACTTAGATGATTTTGTTGGGTTATCTAGGCTTATTACAAATCCAAAGAAAAACCATGCTTCTTGTTAAAAGTCAATGATGAGATTCAGACCTCTTTGTAGACTCTTTTGGGTTTTAGGTTGGGTTCCCTGCTAGTCAGGTATCTAAAAGTCCCATTAATCTCTACCAAACCAACACACAATGATTATATGCCTTTGGTGGATCGAATTCTCTCTAAAATTAAGTTGTGGACTTTAGCTTCTCTTATTTATGTTGAATGCCTTCAATTGATGAAATCCATTCTCATTTTTATCCAGGTATACTAGTGTCCCATGTTTATTCTTCCCTGCTTTGTTATCAGGAGGACTGAGACTAATCTAACTGCCTTTCTCTAAAATGACTGTTCTCTTTACTATTTAGGAGCTAAGGTAGCTTGAGCTTCAATTTCTTACCCTCTTAAGGAGGATGGTTTTAAGATAAAGAGAATTGGGACATGGAATATAATAGTTATTCTCAAGCATGTTTGGAGACTTTTTTCGGAGAGATCATTAGTTTGGTTAGGATGGGTTCATAGTGTCTTACTTAGGGGTAGATCTTTCTAGCATGTTAGGCCTCCCTTAGTTTCCTCTTAGTCTTGGAGGAAGATCCTATTTCGTAAAGATTGGTGTAAAGGGAGATTTGTTTCATGCATTGGTGAAGAGACTGCTACTTCTCTATAGTTAGATTATTGGTTGCTACATGGTCAACAGTTATGTGACCTTTTGCTTTTCAAGGTACTGTCCTTGACTGAGCTTTCATGAGATGCCAAAGTCTCAAACATCATTGAGGAAGGCACTTGGTCTTTTCCCTCAGGTAATCAGGAGTTATAATCTATTTAGGACTCAGTTCATTTCCATCACATGAATACACTGCCAGATCACTATTCTGGAAGAGTCATCTATCAAGGACATTTTCTAATGACTCGATATGAGAGGTTCTTAGAGACACGAGACTTGTATATTCTATGCATCACCTCCTCTGGTTTCTAGGTCATATCCTAAAAAAAATCTTTTATCATATGGCTTGCTTTTATGGGTCACATACACACCATGAACAGACTCCATGCTTATCAGATCCTCAGCTTCTTGGTACGTGACTTGCATGTCAAAACACATAATCATTTTTCTTTCAATGTCCTTTCTCTGCTTCATTGTAAAGAGATACCACTAGCAGAATGAGTTGGTCTTCTATGACGTGACAACCTTTGCTTCAGTGGACATACACGCACTATAGAAAAAAGGAGGAGTTACTTGTGTGGTTAGTACTCTTAGCCATGATTTACTTCAACTGGTATGAGAGGAATAATCAAGTTTTTCACCAGGCTTATCATCCTTATCATATTGTTAGTAAATAAATCTTTAAGCTTATCAGGTCCAGATATGTTGAGCTAGAACCAAAATATCATATCCCAGCTACTCCTAGGTCTATATGGCATCTTCTAGAGTCATGAGATATGTCTATATTTTTTGTCCTTGGAGTTCCACTTAGCATTTCTACTGTTTTTGCAAACCGATCGATCGGTTCTGAGATTTTCACAAATCAGTCTACTGGTTTGCCAATTGATGTCTAGGAAGTCTTGTTTTCAATTTTATTTTGAGTTTTTTTTAGCTTTGGTTTTTTTTCCTGTTGCTTAAGGTCAATTTGATCTGGGTTATGATATGATATACATCTCAGGGTATACCCTTCATATTATTGTACAACTTTTCCCTTTAATACAATTACATTTATATATATATATATATATATATATATATATATATATATATATATATATAAGTGTTGCCAGACCCGGTGCCCTCGGGCTCTGGTACGTGTGAAGCTCAAGTAGGCATAGGCTTGGCTCGCTACAATACCCATTGATCATGGGCTTGACGATGTGCTAAACACAAAGGGCTAAAGACTTAGGGATCATTATAGGCCCCGTGTTGGGCCATAAGGCTCCATTTGCTTATTCTTATGACTTTTAACATAAAATATTAATGTTAGGGATATTAGTCTCTTATCCCCTATTAATGTTAATATTATGGATATTCGTCTCTCATCCCTCATTAATGTCAGGGATATCTCATTCTATATTAATGTTAATATTAAGGATATTAATCCATATTGAATGCTATAAAGGTAGAAAAACCTCCTAAACCTTTAAGAACTATCTTTTTTACAAGGTTCAAGGAGTGTAAATAACCCTACAATCACACATGTAAATAGTTCACAATCTTTATTCTTAATAAAAATATGTTTTTAATTTGAAAGCATTTATCATATTAAAACTAAGAACAAATATTTTTATTCTTAAGAATCAATACTCATTCTCTCATTTATTATAACTATTTGTTTAAAGGTCATTCGTTTTGTCATCTGAAGGTTTTTAAATCTCACCAAGAGGGATTGTTTTGCAGATTACAGGCTTTCTACACAAGCGATAAATTTCATAAATAATGAAGAATAGACTATCTTACTAGAACCTATGATTAAAACATAATCCAACTGCTAATAACCTATTTCTAAGCACTTTGGACAATGGAACATCATCAATAAACTTATATTCCCACAATTATGATGCATATATGACTTTTGCCATATTTTAGTTTTGACCCAATCATGACAAATATTTTTTAACGAAATGCCTTGCTTTGACTTGGATAACGTCGATCAAAATTCAATTCACAAAAGGAATATTTTTTGTTGTTGCAAGTGTATAATATCATTTTATACTTACATATTCTAAAAGAATTAGGGTTTCTTATTATACTTTACTATTCATATAAACAATATAACATCTTAATATATATTTTTAATCATTTGATAACAATTCCATGTTATAACTCAATTGGTAACATGCGAGAAGAGCCACAAGGTCGAGGATTTGAGTCCCGCTGATGTCATTATTTTCAAACAGATAATATATCATCTATTTTTTTTAAATAAAAGGCAAACAACTTTAATAGAAAAATAAAATAAAACAAGGCCAGGTGCGTCGACCTAACCTGGTACTATGGGTTAGGAGGTGAGCCTAGCCCTTTTTTTTCTTTTTTCTTTTTGACTTTTTAATTTATTTTTTTGGTGAGATTCACCTACTCTTCAGATTTGATATTTTAATATTTATGATAAAGTTTTATTTAAATTTTAATATTTTTTAATTATGATAAATTTGATATAAAAATAATAGTACTAATAATAAATTGTTCATAAAAATTCAATTCAATTTTTTATTCAGAATATTTTAAATAGATTTTTAACATGATTTTAGTACATTTATGATGTCTTTAACTTTCAATCACACATAAATATAGGCATGCTATTTTGACATTTTTTAAATTGTTTTAACAATAAAGTAAATAATTTTGGCTAAATTTATAATATCAAGGAATTAAAACCACCTAAAAAATTTAGTTTTTAAGGTGAACATTATAAATTCTTTAATGATGGTTTTCGTGAATTATGAAATGCAGCCAAATCTTTTTACCAGTAATGATTTAACCAAATTAGTTTGAAACAACATTATTAATCTTGGTTGATATTGCGCTTCTTGAAACTTTTGTCAAATATATTTCTTTTCTAATATATTTATGGAATATATTAGATATTCATCAAATATATTCCATAAATTATTGATTTTTAATTTTTTTATTGTGATTTTTTATTTAATTTTCTCAAATTCTTTTGTTCTTAAGTTTCTTTGTATAGATATGTAAAAATGATTGATTGATAATTTTTTAATTTTTAATTGAAAATTACTCTCACAATTATAATAATTTTTTACTTATAAAATAATTCTTCTCATAAGAAAAATATTTTTCTCATAATAAAAAAAGAAGAATGAATAAGAAGATTAAGTTTTGGATTAAAAACATGTCTTTTCCTTTTCAATTCAAATGATTATAGTTTTGGTGATTTTTTTTTATTGTGTTTTTTTAATCAATGAATTATGATGCTAATAAAATAATTTTTTTGTTGTAAAAACAAATTATATTAATAAGAAAAAACAGGTTTGATGAAGAAAATAACATTTCTCCTTTGTAACTTTATTTGTTGTTTTTTATGTAAAAATACGTTTTTTATTATTATTATTTAATTAAATAAAAAACTAATTTTAAGTAAAAAAGTTATTAAACTCAGTAAATTCATGGTCTGGGTTACATTGACCTGAGTTAATCTAAACCAACTACATGCTAATTAGAAAACTCCTAAATATTATTTAAAAACCTAGACCCACTTGATATGACGACTTAGGACCCAACTGATTTGGGTTGAAAAAAAATAATAAAAAAATACTTGTATAATTTATTAAAAACTCAAGTGAACTTAATGACCTGCTTGATTCAGGTTTCATCTTATCAAAACCCAGTCATCAACTTGTTAACTCTATATTTTTTTGATTTTTTTTTAAAATCCTATCTACTTGTAATTCAGGCAGGCCTTGCCCAATTCGATATTTTAAAACTACGCTCCTAATCTTCATTACCCCTTTTCTTCTTCTAGCTTTACCCACTCCTCCCCCATCTTTACACTATTTGTTTGTTCTGTCCTTAAACAACTCATTCAATCCAAACCGTTCTTGAAATTAATACTACTTTTATACATAGAAATTAAAAAAAAAACATTTTGCATTACTTGTTTTTTTTTTCCCATCACCAAACTTTGCCACTTGTATTTAGTAATTAATTAATTTTTTATTAATTGTAAAGCTTGCCTAGACTTGTGGAAAGTTATGATTTTTTGTTTGATTAATCATTTACACTTAAAGGTCTAATATTATATGCTTATAATTTTTTTGGTATATTCTAGTCTTGATTGATCTTTAAAAAAAAAATAAAAAATTGACTTTATTTTTGAACTAGATTTTACTTATAAGAATTGTTGTAATCTTAATTGCATCTCTAAGCTAATAATGCATGTATTTGCATGGTGATCACCTAATGTGAAACCTTAATTCCACATCTACCAAAAATACAGTCATATCTGATGCTCTTGCAACCATTCAGGAGCAATTATAACTTATTCAAGCTTAAATGATCAACATTTCTAAAAGATTTAAGTCCATAGAGATTTCATAAACAAGAAGACCTAATAATAGCAAGAATTCTGACAATAATCATCATAAACATGTTCACCATAGACACCACCAATATAACCATAATCAAAATGATCACAAAAATGATGATTTTAATAAGTCGTGGGACATATCAAAGTAGAGCCCTTACTTTTAACAGTTGTCTTTAACATGTCAAATTTTATTAGATGAAGCTCAGTGATACCACTTAGCTTCATTGGAAGAGTGTTAAGTACTATTTAAAGAGAAAAGGGTGAACCTTTTATCACTAAATAGGTAAGGAGTTTATTGGAGAAGTACTTACCTTGATTATGGAGAGGTAATCTTTTAAACAAATAGAATAATTTTAGGCAAGGGAATAAGTACATGAGTGAGTATATGGCATAATTTGATGAATATAAGATAAGATGTGATGTGCGACAAGATGAGACCATGATCGTGAATAAGTTTTGTAGGGGCTTGAATGATGATATTAGAAAAAAGGTTATGATTTGAGGTGCTTCCACTCTTAACCTAGTCTATACCTTAATGTAATATTATGAGTTGGTTACATAGTGGATGAGACATTAGGAAACCTATAACACCCTTGCTAGGTCTTATTTTGGGAATAATGGTTCCTTGTTAGGTATTCCGCCCTACAAACCCAACTCTAGTGATGCCTAACCTTCTACAAAAGTCAAAGGAAAAAGAGTTTTCAATATAGAGTCTAAAATGAGTTCAAGGGTTTATTATTTTAAATGTCAAGGTTTTGATCACAATGCAACCAACTATATCAATAAGACCCTATTCATTAAGGAAAAAGAGGACATAATTAAAGAGAAAGACTAGTGATTAAGTGTATGAAACTAATCATGAGGATTTTCATGACATAGACAAGGAGGGTGAGAATGATCATAATTTACTAGGTCATATTTGATCTATATCCAGTCAAGTTAAGTAGCACATCATAGAGTTTGGGATAACTAAGTTAGGTGTAGTCATATATGCTTTGACACAACTAAAAAGAACTGAAGATTACAAAAAGACAAATGTTTTTCATATCTATAATAAGTATAGGTATAAAAGTTATAAGAGCATCATTGATATTGAGAGTTATATCAATGCAAGATCATTTAATATTATATCTCATATAGGCTATAAGTATGTTCCATAGATAATGTATCATTGGTTGATAACACCTTATAGCAATCAATGAGAGGTGTTTATTCCGTATCAAATTCCTAAACTATCATGAAAAGATTTGGTATGATGTGATTTCAATTAATATAGGACATGTCATTTTAAGTTGGCCATCGCTATATGATTTGTATGTCACCATTTTTAATCATTCAAATTCTTATTCTTTCACTTTTAAAGGTAGAAATATCTAGCTCACTCCATTACCACCAAGGTTTAATGATTAAAAAAAAAGAATGTGAAAGAAAAAAGACTTAATATAACAAGCCTAAAAGAGTTTAAGGAGGTTTTGAAAGAGTTTGTCTTGTTTATTTTAGTTGTAAGTTAAGTCTAGAAAACTCTCAAAAAAATTGCCAGAAAAAGCAAGTATGGTGTTGGAAAAGTTCAAGATATTTTTCCTCAAGAGCTTATTGATTCCTTACCCCTTATTGATTCCTTACCCCTTATGCATGAAATCCAACATGTCGTGGATTTTATCTCTAGTGCTACATTATCAAATTTTTACTATTATAGGATGAACCCCACTAAACTTGTGGAATTGTAAAAACAAGTTAATGAGTAATATAAAGGGCTTTATACAAGAAAGCCTAAGCAATTGTGTTGTACTTGCTCTTTCCTGTTTTTAATCATTAGCTCTATAAAGGATAGTTCTTGAAGGATATGTGTGGATAATCAAGTCATCAATAGAATCACTTTTAAGTACCCTTTTCCAATTTCCAGGTTGGATGACATGTTAGATATGATAGTATAAGCTAGAATTTTTATTGAAATTGATCTGAAAAATAGTTAAGTGTAAACTGTATTTAAGACTAAGGTTAGGCTATACGAGGGGTATTGTTCATTTCATTTGATCTTTCTAATGCCCTAAGTATTTTATAAACTGATGACATAGGTGCTCTAACCTTTCATGAGTAAATTTCTAGTGGTATACTTTGATGACATCTTCATTTCTAGAAGACCAAATAGCAATATTTGGAACATCTTATTAAGGTTTGCACCATGTTAAGAAAAGAAAGTTCATTTGAAAAAAATAAAAAAGTTTTCATTCTGTCATTATTGTGATTTTTTAAGAGTTTATAATGTCGTATGGGGGAATGTTTGGTAACCCTTAAAAATTTCAAGCAATTATAGATTAACTCAAGCCCAAGAATATTCATGAAGTCCATAGCTTTCATGGGTTTGTGATATTCAACACAATCATGTATCATATCATAGATTATTTGAAGCAAAGCAAATTTAAATAAAGTAAAGTAGTAGGCAAGACATTTAAAAAGGTTTACAAAAGGATGATAAAGGCCTTGATGATGAACTCTCCAACTTTACTAAGATGTTTGAAGAGGTGTGATACATCGAGCATTAAGATAGATGGAGTAATTAGTCAAGAGCATCACCCCATTTACCTATTTTAGTGACAAGCTTAATAACACTAAAAAAATTACTCAACTAATGACAAGAAGTTTTATGTAATAGTTCAAGCTTTATGCCATTAGCGCCATTATCAATTACTACAAGAGTTTATTCTTCACTAAGATCATGAAGCCTATCGTTGGATTAAGTATTTGCAAGCATATTTGTTTATCTTGAGACATAAGTTTAGAGTTGTGAATAAGATTGCGAGTGTTTTGAATTGCCAAGTTACGTTGCTATTTGTGATGGGTGTTAAGTTACTAGGTTTGAGAGACTAAGGAGAACTATGAATCATAACTAGAGTTTAGAAATGCATGCATACCCTTGAGAGATGGAAATCACTCTATTGTAAATGGAAATCTCCTCTTCTATTCATTGATGCCCCGCATCAAAAGGTTAATCCATTCTTTCTCTCTTTGTAACTAACCAGTCCCACTTTTCCATCCTCAACTATTTTGTTTCTTGATTGATTTCATTTTACCTTTGCAAAGAATGATTCCCCAGTTTTGGCAACATCAAATGCCCTATCTACATCCATACTGACAGCCAAGACAAGCATAAAAATCTAAACTAATGATTCTCACCTCTAATAGCCACCCCCAAACACATACCAGATTAGATGTATGGTTACA
>Ga0325403_1004724_pt1 | contig 12710 bp, 4 predicted proteins | sample PopdelMetagenome_19_FD_205665 | JGI IMG/M metagenome (GOLD analysis project Ga0325403, IMG submission 205665) | Populus deltoides microbial communities from Bellville, Georgia, United States - Xylem-PdKOR-R4 | ecosystem: Host-associated > Plants > Phyllosphere > Stem > Wood/Secondary xylem...
TATGAGGTTATGAGCAATAGAAGTCATGCTAACACAACCATTGAATGTCGCTTTATTATCGCTACCTGGTTTGACTTGAACACCTTACAGAGGTGATATATACCAATCTCAATAATATATATATATATATATAGTAACTCTTGCAGATTCAGTAGCATGTACATGCAATGCATCACTGAAGGTGAGTGCTAACTTCATTACTTATTCCTTCCATATAGAATGAGTAATGAGTTTGTTTGTTAAATATGAAGTTATCAAATTCCAAATGAAAGCAACCCAATTCAGCTGAGTTGGAATGATGCACATATTCATGGTTGTCTGACCATATATGGCTGAATGACTTATGATTTTTCAGAAATCCAATTCAATAATCTAATGATTTCTTTGCCTATTATATCCAGCTTAGTGTTCATGGTGGCACTGGTATCATGTCCAAAGAACACGAGAAGACCTCTCAAAGACAGAAAAAGTCAAAACTTCGGGGTTCAATTGATGCTGAAACTTCTGGAGGACCAGTTGGGCAGGTTTCTTCCTTTTCCCTTTCTCCAAAAAATGCTTTTGTTTTGATAATTACTTGGAGCTATCTTTAGAAGGATTCATTAATGGACAAAAATCTATTCTACACCAATTACTATATTAATTTTTGAGCAGACCAACAATCATTTTGTGTATTCATCTGATCCACGTCTCCTACCATGAGTGTCTAATGAGAAACATAATGAAGAAACTGGAAGGAAGCAGATCTTTTAACAATGTTCCCGAGAACAACACTTTTTGAGACAAAAAAATCATTCAAGTCACTAGAACCCACAGTTTTTAAATGTAATAATTACCTTCTTGAATATGTCCATAGAAACAGTGTCAAACAACTTCCTTTGTCAGTAACTTTCTTAGATATCCTGTTGAGGATGTGCTGCCTCAGCATCAAAAGATCCAAAAGTAAGGAAACATTAAATTTTGCTATGATGAAGGAGTGCTATTGATTTTGCATTAAATCCATATGAACTGTCAACAGAGACAGATAGAATGTAGTCATTAGAATAATGTACTCTCCTTACTATCTTCTCCTCACTAGAACGGGAAAAAAGAGCTGGAGAGCTCAGTTGTGAATGTCGTTTTTACTCAGGTGATGAGAGGTGTAATCATGGTTGGGTTTGCTACGCTTGTTCTCCTTACCAGACAGAAAACCAGGTAGCGGGTACCTATGTCATCTCTCCTTTGATGTAGAAGAATGCCGCATACTCTTCACATTTCTCAACACATCAGACAACATTTTCTTGTCAACTTGTTAAGTTGCACTCTTGGGATTTTTCAGATAGATATGCTAGATGATTGGTGCTGTCCAAGCGGTCAGCTTATAGAAAGTACAGGAACTATTTGTATCCACAAATTGCTTTCAAATTATCTGGATTCTTCTGTAAGGATATGTTGGTGCTCCTATATTTTTAATGAATCCCTGGGCTTATCAAGAAAAACAAGCTTGCTTATAAATGAGTTCCATAAGATCCGGATGAACAATTTTTTGGTATTGTTTAGCAGTTTCCAATTGTTTTAGTTCTTACATGCTTTCTTTTGAAGCAAAACAATTAAAAGCACGTAAGTGTTTGATAAGAATTTTAATGTGTTGTTGCTACTGAGCTTTTGGATGTGAAAGTTCAGTTCATATTTTTTTTAAAAAAGTAACTATGAAACCTATTGACTGGTCTATTTATAGATCAAGTGTAAGAGTTATGCCCAGAGCACCCTTGAACCACCAAATTCAAGCAAGCCTGTAGTGTTTGCAAAGAGAAGACAAGACAGTCAATAATACACACACACACACATACATGGTATCATTTTTGAGTAGCCTATAAGGTTTGATAAACACAACAAATAGAGAAATAATTTGCAATGGATTAAAAATCATTTGAGAAGAAATCTACATGCATCAAGGGGATTTTATTGATTTAAAAAACTCTAAATGTGGCTTGTCAAAGGGAAATTATTATTGATGAGCACACTTTGAATTTTTATAACAAGATTGTTTTGAATTTTAAATAGGCAATTCTATAAGAATGAAGGTAACAGGTTGAGTGAAGCAATGAAAATAAGAGAGATCATTAAACCAATTATCGTTCTACAGGTTGGCTACTTTGTTTCGATCACTAAATAAACATTGCAACAATGATAATAAGACTTGAATAATAGAACATATTAAAAAATGCACAATCACGTGATGATTTTGTTAGAATAAATCAATTGATACATATGCTTGCTATTAATATATATGTTTAGGATCTAGATAGGTTTAGGATTATGATTTAGGGTTAAGGTTAGAGTGAGGTTTCGATTTTAGACCTAGGTTTGGAGTTTAGGTTTGTGTTAGGGTTTTGGTTTTCGAGTTTAGATATTAGAATTAAGTGTTAGGGTTGAGGTTTTAATTTGGATTTTGAGTTTGTTTTCGGGGTTGGGGATTTGTTAAAATTTAGGGTTTGCTTAGTGTTTGAGGTTTAGTTAAAGTTTTGGTTTTGAATTTGGGTTGCTCCAATTAATTTCAAGGGCTATAGCCCAATGTTTAAGTTAATGGGTTGTGCTATTAGAAACAACACAATCATAAATCTTTGTGATTTTTCAAATAATTTTTTGAGTTGTGCTAGTTTGCTAAATATTTTTAGCATGTGTTAGTTTTCAAAAACAAATCTCCCCTATATTTTACAATAATAATGATTCATTGGGAAAATATAAAAGAATATGACTATTAGAGTGATAAACATTAACAAGTCAAATACAATTAACCTATATATAAGTATTATTGAGAGTCCAGCTCTTTTAATAACAATTAGGGGTACATGATGATACACAATAACATAGCTATTAGATTCGGTTCGAGTTTGGTTCAGTTTAACATTTTAGTTATGAGTTTATCGAGTTAATACATATCGATTCTAAAATGCATTGTTTCAATTTTTTCAAACATCTTTTGTATAAAACAAAATTTGAAATTTGAAACAATATGATTTAAGACAAAAATCTTGAAAAAATCTCTTCGAGTTGACCTGGATCTCACTCTAATGTTCTCAGGTCAACTTCCAAAATAATTGACTTGTTGGGTTATCTCAAATTTGAACAAGTCAACTTTCAAAATGGTTCAAAAGGAAATTCAATCTAGAGTACTAGGCTTCGGGTCACCAAGTCAACATATAGAGTCAAGTTTAATCTACACACACACACGTGTGTGTGTGTGAGGGAAAAAGAATAAAACAAACACTAGAAATTATTAGTGAAGAAATTCAAACACTTCTTCCCATATATGATTCTCCTTTGTGCCTAACTCCGGCCTGCCCATGACTAAGTTTAATAATCGATAGGACACGTTGTAAGAAGATCCACCTCTCAACAGTTAAACCACACCACTCCTTGTACTGAATTTGTCTCTTCCTATGGACAAAAACGCCTTCCTGTCCACGCATACTGGTAAGTGTTATTTTTTCTTCTTGTCTAATAGATCTTACCATGGGAAGATTTTTGGCTTTAGATTAATTTTGATTATTTAGCTTTTATTGGATTGTTTGAGGCTATTAATATGTTTATTGAGATATTAACGATGTTTTTTTTTTAAGTATTTTGGATCAAAATGAGTTTTTTAGCAAAAACAAAGCCTTGATTTTTTAGTGACCTTTTGTTTGTCGAATTCTACAAACAGTAGACAACACGTCGTCTATTATTCACCCCTTAAAGAAATAAAAAAAATAATAAAACTAGGTTTTTTTAATATGTCAAATTGAATTTGTTTTATTATTTTGAATTTGTCTTCATATTGTATTTTTTTGGATTAATTTGTTCAAATTTGATTTTTTCATGATTGTCATGGTCTCATGACCTAGGTTGAGGTTTAATATATTGACATGCGTTGAATTGAGCCACTTCATTATGTTACCATGTCAATACTTGATTTTTGAAGTCATTTTTTAGATTTTTTTTTGTTCTTTAAATTTGTTTTCTTCTAGTTTCATCCTATAGCTTTTTAAAAAATATATATTATCTTGTTTTTTATCTTATAATTAAATAAGAAATAAATTAAAAAAATAATTGGATTCCATAACCTTTATAGGCTTAGTAAGTTAGGTCGTGAAGCTCAGGTCAATCAAAATATATTGTTGTTCAATTATTTAAAAAAATGATGTGACACTAAAATTGTTTTAAGCATTTGGTTTATTTTGAATTGGTTTTCATGATATGGTTTGTTTTGGTTTTTGAAGGATTAATTGGTTTCGATTTGCTTTTTATATGAGTTTTTATCATTTTGATTTCTTTTTAAATCTAAACCACATTAAGTTTAATGACACTAACAAAACAATTCTCACAATCTTCATTTTTTTTATGTTAAAAAAAATTAGTCTGACACGTAGTGAAGTGCAAGTCAATGGACTAGTAAAAACTAAAGGGTGTGGAAAATGTATTGTAGCATAAGAGAGAAAACAATGTGAATTGTAATAGTGTTCTACAACGCTTTTTTTTTTAAATAATATTTTTTGTCCTTTGGCTTTTTTATTCAGTCCTTTGATTTTAACTGTTTTTATTTTTTTTCTTTAATGCTGTGTTTATCTAGAATTAGACTTGGTGGTTTGTTTTAATTAGTTAGGCTAGGGGATTGTGTGATATGTCAAGAAAAAATCTTGTTGCTTGGTTTATGGTTGGTTTATAGGGACCAAACAAGATTGTATTGATTGAAAACAATTGAATTACAAGGACTGAATTTAAATATTGGAAAAATGTTAAGCCCGCTTTTCTTTTTCTTGGTAACAATGGGGACTAAATTGGATGGGCAATGAAAATGTTTATCCCAATTTATTTTAAAGACTTTTTTCTTCTAATTTGATCCTTTTAGATTGAATTTTTTCGGTATTAGACTTAGAGGTTTGTTTTGATTGCCTATAAATGGTCTTGCGATGTTGAGAAGAAATTCTTGCATGCAGTTAATGTTTGATTTTTTAAAATAAAACTCAATTACATTGATCTAAAACAATTAAGACTTTAGGGACTAAAGGTTGGCGTGTACATTGTAGGGAGAGTTGTTAAGCCTTGGAGGCTCATTTACCCTCCTTTGGCAACCAAATAGGCTATTTCGCGATCTCTTTTGAATCTTCTCAATGAGGGCTACCGTATGTGGCAGTGAGTGAGAGTGTTGGGGCATAGGTGTTTTGTTGATGGCTTTTTGTCTCGTCCTCTCTATTTTCTGTCTCCTTCACTCAGTTTTGATGCCTTGATTTGTTAATTTTCTAATATATTAATTTGGGATCCCATTTTTTTATTTGTTATTTTCTTCTTTTATGTCCTCTTTGAAGAAAAAAATTAATCACATCCTTTATAATTGCTATTTTTTTGTTTCATGAGAAGGCTCTTACTAAAAAACATTGGGCTCACACAACACATACAAATCATTTTCGTGCATAAAAATACTAACATATATGAGATTAAACACATAGATAACAAAAATATTCATTTTAAAGGTTTGAAATTGACTTTTAAGGTAAACCAAATCATCAAAAAATATAGAAATTTCATATTGGGTCATAGGGCGCACATGTAACTCACATGCTGGCCAATTAGCCTTGTTGAACTAATGAGTATATTTACCTCACGTGACAACTAAATATACCAGCAAAAACAAAATAAAATTAAATTGGAAAGAATTAATTGGATTGAAAAAGTAGGCTGAATTAATTGTACTAAAAAAAAAAGGTTAGATAGAAACAAAGTTGGATAACAATTCAATTGGTCCCTCAAATATTTTTGCCTTTTAATTACAATCCCTAACTTTTAGATCTTTCTAATTTTATTTAATTACAGTTTTAAATCTTGAATTTTCTTTTAATTTAATCCCTAAATTAAATTAATTGATTTTTCTAGTTTGGCTAGTTTTCAATTTAGTCATTAGCTTCCAAAATTATGCAATTTTAACCAATTTTACCTCAAATTAGTCATTGGTTCCTAAAATTATGTAAAATTAACCAATTTGATTCTAAAATTCAATTATCTTCTCCAATTAAGCCTTTAATTAACTTTTAATTTAGTCATTTGTTTCAAACTTACCCTTGGTTCTTTAAGTTCTCTGATCTTAACCAAATTAACTATTTTCCTCAATTTCTCTTCAATTGAGTTTCAAATTACAACCCAAACCATTCTTGGATATTTTTTTAAACTTCTCAAACTCAAACCTTGACCTATTGACTCAAGTATTGGTCCAATTTTGCTCGAAACTATATTTTTTTTGTTTTTATTTTTTTTTTAATTTTCAAATCATTATTTTCAATGATTTTTTTTCTAAATTTTATAAAAGAGAAAAAAATAAAATATATATCTTAAAATTGACTAAATTTATTAAAAAAAATTTTGGATTTTATATTTTTATTATAAAAATAAAAGAGGCAAAATTAAGTTATGACAGTGGGGTTACCTCTTTACAATGACTACGATACAAAGCCATGAAAAATAGGCTTTGTGTAATAAGTTTGTAAAGAAAATGATATATATAAAAAAAATTTAAAAAGCCTCAAAGCTGAGAGGAACTAGGAGATTTTAAATTTTGCTCAAATTCAAAAGCAACTTGCCTTATGATTTTGTTTTTAAAAAAATTGGTTGTTTCAGGAGGTGACTTAACCCATGGTCATTTCCAGAAGTATCATTTTGTATAGAAATTTTTTATACAAGACATTACACAATTTTAACATTACAAATTAGAAAACCAAATAATTGCTTACCTGCTAGAAATATAGCTCCCTTTTTCCAATTTCCCAATGTGACAATCTTAGTTCATTATTTCCAACTTGATTTCTTCAATTGCTTGACCTATTGTTCTAATTGTCTATTTATTCTTCATGTTTGAAGAATGATAGTGTGCTCTTTCTTGTCTATGATTATTTTCACTCTCTATTTCAAGATAGTCTTTACATTCTCTTTTACTATTTGGGAGAATGTTGATTTTCCCCCTAGCCTAGGATTTTGCTACACTATTTTTTTTTTAATTTCTCAGGAAGTCACAATTTGCCTTTAGTTATCGAGGTAATTTTTTCAAGATTAGTCAACGTTGGGGCGTTAGGCTCGATCATGGTTTGATTGTTATATTGGTAGATAGATAGAGGCACGAGACCCACATGTTCGACTTATGTGTTAGGGAGATGACACTCATGCTCCAAGAAGTTGCCATATTACTTTGCCATGCAATAGATGAGCCATTGTTATAGGCCCAACATCGTTTAATAAAAAAGAATTATATCCTCATCTACTAAGACGTACGCCTTTACCTAAAGGATATAAATGTGATCATATTAAGTTGAATTGGTTGCAGACCAATTTTGCAACCTCTCCAACTGATGCGATGAAGGTGGTGATGTATTATTATGCTTGAGCATGCATAATGCTTGTCATTCTACTTTTTTCAACAATTATAGAACTTTCAAGGCATTTGTAACTATAACTAGGGGCCAATCATACTTGCCTATCTTGTCTACCAACTATGTCACACATGCATGAAATAAGAAAAATAAATTGGCAGATGTTTTCTATTTCAATAGGTATGATTTTATAGAATATTTTCAGTGATTTTTTTAAAATATTAAATAATAGTTTTGATTATGAATATGTAGTTTTGGTCATAAGAGAATCTCTATATTGGTTGTCCAGATGTTTGGAGAAACACGTTGTTGGATGTGGAGACGAGAAGGTAACTCTCATTAGAGCTTAATAATAATAATTTTTATTAATTTTAATAACATGTTACATATATAAATTAAATGCAAAACTGTATTAACTTATCGATTTGTCATATCAGCTAGTATAAGACTAAGTCTAGGCATTTTACCCAAAAATCTACCAACATTTACGAGTTCTATCCGCTGGTATGTATATGTTGTGCACTCATAATTTGATAGTAGCAGATCTTCAATGTGCATTGAGGGCACTAATGTATGTCTAGCCGTGGTCCTAATACATTGCTTTGTCATTATTAAGATGCATTACCCTGATTAGGATATGTCATTTTGAATTATATCAACACATCCCTAATAATATTGATACAGTTGATGAGCTACATAATATTAATCATAGAGGTAAAATGGACAACGATTGGTTGATGATTTATGTAGAATATGTAAACCTTTGGTAAGCCAAGAGAGATCAATAGAGTGACATCGACCAATTGATTTAGATAGCTACATGACGTGATACATGAACATAATATGACAATTTATTACATCGATATGAGAGCGTATTTCAAGGTGTCCACATAATCTAATGAGTTACACGCCCCATGCATTAAGAAATAATAAATTGGTATGAATTAGTTTTTTTTAATAAATATTTTATTTATATATTATATATGATGAGATATTTTTTTGTTATATATTAAGTGAATTATTCTATATGGGAGGATCTTGTTGTCGTGGTCTATGATGCAATTAATGATGTTGTGTGCACCACTTTCACCATTTAATTCACATCATGTTGTTATCGACTTGATGAGGCTGGGGAAGCTGAGTGTTTAGACGTTACAATAAAGAGAGGATGATGGTGTTTTTCATGCATGACGACATGTTTATGATTCCGATGGTATAGACCCATCTATGATATAATTAATTAGATGTACTTGAATGATGTATTTTAATATTATAAGAATTCATTTTTTTAATATAATAAATTAATTGATTTTTGTTTAATTATGAATTGACTTGAAATGAAATGTAACTACAAGTTATGTGATTTATATTGAATTGGTTGTGATTGTGTTGAATATAACTTTTTGAGTTGGTTGGTATTTTGAAAAATATTTGAAAGGCTAAAAAAATGCTCATGGTTTGACAATGTTGAGGTCTCACGTGTCTCACCTATACATCATAAGATCGCACAAGTTGCACATACATGTCTTGTGGTTCTGTATGTATAACTTATGTGTCTAATAAAATTATGTTATTTTTAAAAAATAAGTTTATATCTATGCTAGTTTGGATATATTGTTTAGCCACTAGGCTATTTTTTTAACAAAAAAAAAACTCTATTTTTAAAGTCTTGTCAATAAAGTTGGAGAGTAAAGAGAGAAAAAAATGGGTTAATAAAATAAAAGCAACTAATGATAATAAGAAAATTTTAAGAGTAGAAGGACCAAATAAATGCAAACAACCGAACTTGCTTTTATACTCCATTCATATTGGGTTTTTTTTAAAAAAAAAAAACTTAGCATAGTAAACTTAAAGTTTTGGTGGAATAACATCGTTTAAAAAAGATTTGGTAAAATAGCATACTTTGACATTGCCTGACATTTAGTAAATATCATTACTAAAAAGCACGATCACTTAAAATGTTGCGCTTCTAAAGGGCGGCATCAATTAAAATTTAAACTCAGATAAAAGAACATAAAGAATAGACAGAGACACAACCTCTCTCTCTCCCAACCGAGCAATTCCCTCACTATCTCTCTGAAAAAACCACCAAACACCTTCATTTTACCCTTTAAACAAACAAAAATTCAAAATCATCTTAATTTGTAAGCATCATTAGATTTTTTATGTGCAAAATCGATCGTTCTTTTTACTATCGCCACTGCCACCACCCTAGTCTTTTTTCTAGTCCTATAAGCAAGGTAAACATACTACATTGATATAAATTTATGTTTTGTTTGGTTGAAATGAAATAATTATTTATGTTGAATTTAAGGTTTATGGTGTAGGAGTTGTTGAATTAATGTAAAATTAGTCAAGAATATCATTAATTAGGGTTGATTTGATATATTTAGACATGAAAATAAATTAAATTAATTATGAAATAATAATTCAATTAATATGTGCTGCATTTAATTGGTGTTAAGAGTTTGAAATTGGAATTTTATATGTATTGTTTGAATCAGCTAATAATATAATTAATTGCGCTTGATAATTTCATTGACAAGAGTATGGATGCAGTGGAATTATAACAAATTAAATGTTTCATTGAATTGTTGATAAATTGACAAATTTGATATTTTCTTTAAATTATATTAATTTTTTATTAATTTAGGTTTGATTTAATGCAATTGAGCATGAAAATATCAATTAGATTTTGTATTATGAATTATGTTTAATTTATAGTGAATTTGCTTTAATGTTAAATTTTAGAAATTTGATTGTATTTGATATGAATTTTTCTAATTAGTGTTAGGATAATGTAATTTAGTTACAATTACATTCATTTGACCAAAATCTAGTTTTTTTTACAGGATGTCTTATAACATATTTATATTATGTCATTATGGTGGCACAATTGTTCATGATATGAACAATAATATCATATACAATGATGAGAGTAGTTTGTTGTTAAATGGTAATTTAGGTGTGTCATATACATAAATAAAATAAAATAATTTTTCATGAACTTGAGTGGAATTATAATGATATTGATGTTGAAATAACTTGGAGTTGTCAAATTGGTGAACATCAGCATTATCCTATATCGATTGTGTGTGATTGCAGCTTTAAGAAAATTATTAAGTAGTTTAAAATGATGGTTTTATATGTGAGTAGTCTACCAAAATCTATGTGTGTCATAATTTTTGCATGTCTTTCAAATTCAGTTAGTAGAGGTAAAAATGATTTATTGTCGGATGATTTGCTGCAAATGATAGATGACACAATGATACATTGCCAATCCATTTGTTAATTAACAAATGGATGATGATAAATTAGACCTAAATATGATGGTAAATGATGATGATGATGTTGATGATGAAATCATACCTCATGTTTTTAAATTTAGAGATGCTTCCAGGTCTAGTTCTGTTGTTTCTAATGATTAGGCACTTAGTCATAGATATATGTAGGAGGGTTTGAGTTGGAGGTTGAACAAACATTCAATAGTAAAAATGAGTTGGTTAATATAGTTAAACAATGACACATTGCACATTCGGTTAAATATCGAGTCCAACGGTTAAACTTTATATTTGTTCAATTACAATATGTGGAAACACATGAATGTAAATGGTCTTTGTATGGGGGATATTATAAAAGGTCAGATTCATTTGAGATGGTAAAGTTAAAAGCCACACAAATGTATTTCGACCTTTATTAAAACTGATTATCATCAGCTTGATACAAACTTTATTGTTAATGTTATATCAACCTTGTAATGAATAAGTTTTCAACAATTATTGTAAGTATATAGGATGAGATGAAATTGTATTGCAAGTACAAAATTTCATATGACAAAGCACGAGTTGCAAAATAGAAGGTCATTGAGCATCTTTTTGGTTCACACGAAGAGTCTTTTGAAAAATTACCTAGGTTATTGGCAATAAATGAATCAAATCCTATAATAGTTGTTGATTGAACACATCATAAAGGAATTTTTGATGATACAATGGTTTTTTAGAGATGTTTTGGTCATTTGGACCTTGTATTAAAGGTTTCAAGTACTATAGACCACTCATCAGTGTTGATGACACACATTTGTATGGACAATATACTGGTAAGTTATTGATTGTAGTTGTTTTTTATGCAAATAATGGGTTATTCCCTTTGGCTTTTACAATTGTTGATGAAGAAAATAATTCTAATTATAGATGTTTTTTGCTTTGCTTATAAAGATATATTACTGATGCTAGAACATGTATATGTATAATAGTAGATAAACATACATGCATTAAGAATAGAGTAGCAAAAGTTTGTCATCAACCTATTGGATACCAATAGTTTTGTGCCAAACATTTTAATAGTAACTTCAATTATAAATTTAAAGACCCAGATACAAAATAAGATTTGATGAGGAAATGTTACAAACCCTCAAGGCACAAATTTGATTTGTGGTTTGAAAGAATGTGTAAGTTGGACCCATCATATAAAAAATGACTTAAATAGGAACAAAACAAATGTGCTTAACATTATGATGGTGTTGGTCAATATGGTAATATGACAACTAATCTTTCAGAATAATTTAATCATGTTCTGAAAGGTGCTCTTGCAATGCTTATTTCAACTCTAGTGTAATTAACATTTTACACGTATAATAGTTATTGGGTCAAGTAGAGATATGAAGCTAATGTTATTATTCAACGTTGTAAAATTTACCCCCTGGCAATTAAGATTGAATTAACAATAAGTAGTGATAGATCAAGAGATCATATTGCAATGTTGTTTGACTTTGAATAAGGGGTGTTCCAAGTCAACACTCCAATTAAATCGAGTGTTGTTAAATAACAGACAACTTGAATGATACAACATGCACATGTGGTAAATAACAGACATTCCAATGGCCATGTTCATATGTTGTTACATGTTATGTCAAGAATCACAGACTTTACATAATTTGTTGATGGTCATTACATAATTCAGAGCTACATATCATTATATGACATACCATTTCGTCTAATACCAGATGAGTTAGAATAGACCGATTACACTAGACCTCGAGTTTAAACAAACTTATATAGATGAAAATTCAGGTGTGGTTGACAAAATGACAACTCATTTGCATAACGAGATGGATTCAAGAGAAGGTTATGCACATTATAGGTGTAGCATATGCAATGACATATGCTATAATAGGAAAACATGTCCTAATCAATAAAATATGTATAACAATATAATTGTATACAAACTATATATTATTTATTTATCATGTTATGGTATATTATTAAATTTTTATGCATATTAAACTTATCTAGTTTCACATCAATCACATGTATTATTATATAAGATGTCGCGCACTCA
>Ga0325403_1004726_pt1 | contig 12708 bp, 7 predicted proteins | sample PopdelMetagenome_19_FD_205665 | JGI IMG/M metagenome (GOLD analysis project Ga0325403, IMG submission 205665) | Populus deltoides microbial communities from Bellville, Georgia, United States - Xylem-PdKOR-R4 | ecosystem: Host-associated > Plants > Phyllosphere > Stem > Wood/Secondary xylem...
CATGTCCACAGAGTTGCCATGGGTAATTTAGTCGATGTTGAGACAGAAAAGCTATATATATATATATATATAGTGCAGCTTTATTTGGATTTTCGAACCATGTATATTTCTGGAATATGCTCGCATTGTGAATTGTAGTGTGCGAAAGGATTTGGTGAGGAAAAAAAAAGGATCGTTACAAAATGTCGCTAATTTATTTTCCACATGCAGGTGGATTCTAAGAGGAAGGCACTGTTTTGTTTGGACTGAAGTCCTCAAGTCAGGGTCGCCGTATGTGTCCTCGGTCTCACATATTATGTCAAAACTCATTTTTAATAAAGTTGAACTACCTTTTGTTTTTATTTATTTTATTTTGTGTGATAAAAAAGATATAAAAAACAAAGGGGATGAACAAGGAGGAAAGAAAGAAAGAAGGGAACTAGGTGATTAGGGAAAAAATTATAAAGCAAAATTATGCAAGAGAGGGAAAAGAAAAGAAAATAGAAAATTAAGTAAAATTGGAAAATCAGATTGAAATAATATGAAGATTCATTATTTTTTCAGTTTATTATTTTGTTCTTATTCCACACAGAGAAGCACACGATATAAATACAGGCATTAACAAAAAAAAAAAAAAAACCCTTATAAAGAAAAGGACTCGAATGCAAGCTCCTATGGAACTGTTTGGTGGAATTGAATCAAGAGTACCACTTCCAATTGAATCAGGAACCGACGCTAGAAGGGGAACTGAATCCGATCCTGCTTGACTTTCTTCGCCTAGGATGAATACCCGTTCTTAGAGTGATAGTAACAAAGAAACCACCGAGCAAATAAGAGAAGAGAGCAAAGGACAACTTTAATTTACCCCAACAGTCATGAGTCCATGCAAACGATACCTAGTAGCCGTAAATTTTTTCTAGATAGTAATTGGTTATTCTTCTGCCATATGAAAGATATAAACAGTGAAGAAAGAAATATATTTAGTTAAAAAGATAAAATTATAAAAATAAATATATTTAGTTATTGGTCGAGAGACCTGAGTCACAAATAACATTGAACTAAGTCAATGTAAAAATAAAAATAATAATTATTATAGTTTTAAAATCTAATTTAAAAGTCAATCCAGGACAACGCTTGAGTCAAGAGTGGAGTTGACCAGTGACCCGGGTTAATATAAGAACAAAAATGATTATTATTATAGTTTTAAAATTTGATTTAGGGGTCAATATAAGAACAAAAGTTGTTATTATAGTAGTTTTAAAACCCGACTCGGAAGTCAACCAGGGCAAGACTTAGGTTACAAGTTGAGAGAGTCAGCACCCGAGTCAATTTATGGATATAAATAATTATTATCATAGTTTTAAAGTCCGACTCGGAAGTTGACTCGAGACAAAATTCATGTCATGTGCCGGGAGGGTCAACTCGGCTGACCTAAAATTTTTAATTTTTTTCTTCAAAAAAGTCAAGGAGTTTTTTACTCATCTTTTATCCCAAGTTGACCTGGGTTTTTGACTGGATCAGGTTGAGTCAATCATTCCTCTATTTTTCTTAAACTCAGACCAATTTAGGCCCTCAATCAATCCATTAAGTCAGTCCAGTTTTTATAACTATGATTATTATAATATTATTAATTTCAACACTTGATATAAATTAAATTAAAAAAATATTCGATATTTTTTTTAAATATGTAAGTTTGATAACAAAACATATTAAGGGTAAAATAGACTTTTTATATTTTATTATGTCTTGTTTACCATAACCAAACAAGATATAGAGACAGTCAATTTGTCTTATACATCACTACTAAATATAATTCTGTTTTAATCTCATTTTCTGTCTTGTCTTCTCTATCTTTTTTTTTTTCTAAGGATAATAACCAAATGCTATCTTAAAAAGGTTGACTAGCAACTCCTAGCCAACACCATAAGGCTCGACATATCATTCTCCTTCTTTGTTGAGCACTAACCATGACAACGATAACCCTAATGTCCCTGGTCGAACTAGTCTTTATCAAAACAACAACAACCATCTTTCTCCACCCTGATCTCTTTGCACAAATGGTGGTGGTTTACATTGCCGAAGTAGATAACAAGAACGAAAAGAGGAGAACTAATCCATAAGTCCACAAGTTTCCCCATAATGTCAATACGCAAAATGATGCCCTGGAATCCCACTGGTCCCTCCGCGTGTATAGCTCACATGCCGACACTGCATCTCTTCACTCCAGCTATTTCAGTCTAGTTCCAACTGACTCCAATAACTCACGAAGGTCAATTTTGAACCCCAATGTGTGATTTATTTATTTATTTATATAATTTGAATGTATATGTTGGCTTTTTTATTCGTGAATACATGTTTAGTTGTATATTGTTATTTATGTTATTTTGATTGATTTGCAATATGTTATGATTTTTATATTAGATTATACATGCCTGTATTAATTGGACTGTGTCGAATTATTTGTAATACGTGGATAATTTTTGCTCATGTATGGAATTTATTGAATTATATTGAGACTTGTGTCTTGATGACAATTACATAGATTTCATTACGTATGCTAATTAGTCATCATGGACATGAGGATGGTATAATCCTTAAAAGAATTCTGTTGCGAGGAATTAGTTTTTTTTTTATCTAAAAGTGTGATTTTGTTTTTGCTAAAAAATGTCTTTTTAATAAATAAAAAACCAACTCGTGGATGATATTCCTTAAAAGGTTTCTGTCCTCGAGAAGTTGAGGTTTTTTTATAAAAAAAGTAATAAACATAACCTTGTTTTCTAAAAAAAATGTGCACATAAAAGTTTCATTTTTATTTTAATCAAAGAGTCAACCTGTGAGTGACATAATCCTTAAAAAGACTTTATTCTTGAGAAGTTAATACTTTGTGGTTATCAAAAGGAAAATATAAGGTTTTTTTTTTTATCAAAGAATTGACCCGAGTATAGTAAAATCCTTAAAAGAGTTTTGTCTTTATGAAATCAGATTTCATAAAAAATAAAAATACAAGGTTTTGTTTTCATCAAAGAATTGACCCGAGTATAGTAAAATCCTTAAAAGAGTTTTGTCCTCATGAAATCAGATTTCATAAAAAATAAAAATACAAATTGTATAACCAAAAGAAATAGGCTAAAACCTAATTTATCATTTACCATTTTTTTTGGATCTTCTAAAAAGTAAGGATTAAGCTTAATTTTACCTTTAAAAACATATACATATGGGTTAATTTATACAAACTCTTAGAATGTAAGTACAATAGTCATTTTTATCATTAAAAACAAATACGAAACAACTTACCTTAGGTAGGATAATTTAGGTTGGTTTTTATCTTCTCTTTAGCACAATCAACCTTTTACCTAAAAATATTTGAAAGACTAGTTAAAGTTCTTAGTTACCTTAAAATTAGGTGGCGACTTTTTTTTTAACCCCTCTTTACATAATCAGTTTGTAGAGATGTCCTATATGACAAAATGACGACTCCACTAGGGACCTTAGGGCTAAGATTTTGTCTATTTGATTGTCAGATAATATGTTTTTTTTTTTTTTTATGTTGTGATACTTTCTTTTAATGTTCATACCATTGATTAAATTAATCAATATATTTGTCATTGTTTATGTTTTACATATCTCGTTTACATGCATCTCATCTATCATTTTTATTTTTATAGATTGGACATGATTGTGCCCATACACCATGACATGACACCTTATTTGGCATACAAATTGTCTTAGGTTAGCATAAGGAATTGGTAGTATCCCGATGTGATTTCATCTCGGGCTAGCACTCATTAAAGTCAAGACTCTTATCAAAAGTATACAAGATTATGATTAGTAGTTAATGGAATTTTCCTGGTACTCTTTATACCTTGGAGACCTCGAGTAAGAATTTTAAGGTTTGTTTACCTGAGCGATGAGGGACCTTTTTTGAGATCAATAGGTTAGCCAATCTACTCATACATAATGGCTAGAACCTTTCCTATGATGTCTCCTTATATTATCATATACAATCAATCATTTTTCTTTTATGTGAATATTTATCTTTGCATAAGTTTTCACACTGAAAACAGAAACAAGTACAATTCATATTTTAAAAATTTAATTTTCTTTGAAAGCCTACATTCTACCAAGTTATGAGAGATGGAGAGAGAGAGAGAGAGAGAGAGAGCACATACCAAATAAACCAACTCTCTAAGAGGTGAAATGAATCAATTAGCTGGTTTACTTGAACCGACTTTACAATTCATAAACCTTAGCACAAGACTTCCAGTTCCTACGATATAACTCACTATGGGGATGCCTTCTCATGATCTTTTATAAACCGGGATCATATGAGAAGTACCTTATTCTTTCACTCAAAATGTGTCAACTTGCTAAAAATAAACTTTTAGCTCTTATTGAATCTACCAAATTGGATCAGGCATTATTGTTAAAAAACAATATGTAGCAACTTTGAACCCCTTCCAAGATTAAATTGTCTTTTTTAGATGAATATTGAAAAAGTAAATGTAAATCAGTATCATTCAGTTGAATAGTGACTGAAAGCCATTAAAAAGATAAATTGATATGGTCCTTTTAAGGATATTAAGATGTGTTTGGTACTCGAAGTTGTTATTCTTAAAGGCTTTAAGGTGTCACAATTCAACAAGTTTACTGGATCTCAATGTGCTATAACTTATCTGAGGCTTCATCATACCATAATTGTTAAGATAATCCATGAAAAAAAATTATTGACGCATCACTTTCATGAAAGCTTGGATGATCTTGCTCTTAATTGGTACATGGGTTTTGATTAGAATTAAAATTAAGAAATAGAGTCATTTGGCTAAAGCTTTTAAAAAACAGTACCAACTAAATCTAGAATTGGCCCCTGATAGAATTACCTTGGAAAATACAAAGAAAAGAGTAGATGAAATTGTCAAAGAATATGCTCAAAGATGGCAATGAATTGTTGTTCAAGTCAATCCTCTTCTGTCTGAAAATAAAATAATCTCCATCTTTATAAACACTTTCAAGGCTTTATATTTTGAATGTATTATTTGCAATACTTTAAAGCAATTCTTAGATATTGTGGTTGTGTTTGAAATAGTTGAATGAGCTCTAAGAGAAAGAAAGATGATATGGGGGCACGATAAGGAATTGTTGAAGAGAATGTCACTGGAACAAATCTACGAGTTAATAGCATTTGACGAAATGACCTAAGAACCTGGTCACATCATCCAAATTTTTCTCACCATCAAGCACCTAAAATTTTAACCAGTAACGGACCTCTTTCAACCATGTAAAATGATAAATTCTACCATCCTTATTTGAACCTCATCATCATGCTTTTAAAAATACACAAAGTCCAAGTCATTAAAGAAAACGCTATGAAAAATCTCCACTCCCAGTTTCTCTCTTTAATATTTATAAACACCTTATGAATGCCTATCAAATAATACCTCTACCACTCAAACCCATCCAACCATCTTTCCTAAATGGTATAAACAAAAATGCTAAATATGAGTATCATGTAGGAGTTGTGGGCTATTCCATAAATCATCTTAAAAGGTATAATAAATATATAAACAATTTAATTAAGCATGGTAATTATCATTTGAAGAGAAAAGCAGTGAATACAACATAGTCGATATATGTTTTGGGATAGTTGAAGCGGGCAACCAAGGTATGATGTTATCTTGATGATTAGTGGATCAAGTAGTTGACTCTATAAAACAGAGAAGTTCAAATTGAATTTTGATTTGGTGAAGAAATATATCATGGCTATCGTGAAATAGGTCCCTAAAATTTGAAACTATAATCATCCTGCATGTTTAAAACTATATCATGGCTATCTTGATGATTAGAACTATATCATATATCTTTTTAATTGTGCTATTTTCTTTATATTCAATTACTGTTTTGAGAAGCAAGATATGTTTATGTGCAAGTAACATTTAACAAATTCATCAATCAAAATCCAAAACATATCATACAAATGTTAAGGGCAATCTTTATTTGAATTCTAAAATCTCCTTTTCTGATCTTGATGAACCTTAAAAGATAGAGTCCAACTTATCTCTCTTTTTTACTATTAAAATATCCATTCCATCCTCGATATATCTTAAAATATAAAGTCTTGACGATCCTTCTTTTTGAATAATAAAGTTACCTTTTCACAACTAATAAACCTTAAAAAAAAAAAAAGCTTGCTTAAAATGACATAGTTATGCTCAAAATAGAATCAAATGATTTTATGACTTAAATAATAATAAACAGTGCATATACGGGTCATAATCCAACCACTTCTTCTATGAGGTTAACCTCATGGTTTCTTAATTAATAATGATATTTGAATAAGGCTAAGATTTATCAATATGAGCATGTATGTATTTAAGATAAAGAAAAATCATATTCGTTGTATCCTTCATAAATTAAAATATATCCATTATCATCCCCCATTAAGCCTTAAATATTTCTTGGATAATAACTAAGACTAGGATAATTCCTTATATTGAGGGCATGTTTTAATCTTAGATGATTGATGAAATTCTCCAATTACACTAAAACAGGAAGAGTATGAAAATGATGAAAGTATTATAAAAGAGAACAAAATGAAAAACAAAATAAAATGAAAGGCTCTCCAAATTTTCCAAATGATATTGCAAAGTCCATAATTGAAAATAAAATCTCAACGGTAAAAAAAAAGGATAAAACTTGGAGAATTAAGATTGAGGAGTAATCAATTACTAAAACATCAAAATCAAGGTGACAATCCTAGAAGATTTATGTACTGAATAAGTGATTCTCTGTCTTTTCACCATTAAACACCATTCAAGCATTATATATGCCTAATTTTTTCATAAACCTGAACCTTAATCTATGTTATGTTTTTTTAAAAACTATTTTTGATAAAATGAAAAACAATTTGTTTATATTGATAAGTTTCAGCCTTTTAGAAGAGAATAGAATAAAAGTGTTATAAAAGAGAGAGAAAAAAATGAAATGAAATGAAATGAAAGGCTCCCAAAATGTCCTTAATGATGTTGCAAAGTCCAGAATTGAAAATAAAATTTCAATGACAAAAAATGAGATAAAACTTGGAGAATTAAGATTGAGGTGCAATTAGTTACTAAAATATCAAAATCAAGGCGACAATCCTAGAACATCTATGTACTGGATAAGTGATTCTATGTCATTTCACCTTTAAACATCATTTATGCATCATATATACCTAATTCTTTCATAAACTTGAATCTTAATCTATGTTATATTCTTTTAAAATCCATTTCTGATAAAAAAAAGTGTTTATGTTAATAAGTTTCAGCCTCTAAAAAGAGAAGAAAAAAATTTCTTAAATGAAATCATGATTTGTTTATATGCTATATATCATTCTTTATAACATCGAATCATAGGTTTTTACCATTAAATGAGAAAAATCAACACAACAAAAAGTAACGTGCCTTCTTTTTTAGAAAAGTCAGAACTCTTGTTTTGGAATCCAATATTTTCTTTGCAAAATGCCTTTTTTTCTAGGAGAATCTGTCGAGTCATTTCTCAAAAAGAGTTAGAAATTTAGGAATAACCTTTTGATATGGTTCAACCTTGTGATACGACTCAAGTAAGGTCAGATTTGGATTTTGGTGTAAAAGTTTTTACCGTTCACTTTTACGCTATTGAGCTAAAACTTTACCAAAAGATTCCAAAGGTAATTTTCTATGTTGGGATAAACTTTTAGGTGAATCGGAGTTTGGAAAGGACTTGCGATATAAGTCAAAATGAGCTGTATGAATTTTGTTATTTACTTCCTTTTGGCATGTAGACTTTCTATTTGGCAAGAATCCTTTTTCTAAAAGGATGTGGCAGCTTGTTTTAAGAATTTTCTAGTTCTACAAGAATCTTTAATGAACTGAAATATAATTTTCGAGAGTGGCAATGATTCATTAATGTTCAAGAATCCTTTTCTTATAAGGATTCCTTATTCATCCTAGCTACATAAGGAAAGAAAAGCTGGTGCTATTTCATGACAAACTAGTTATTTTTGTTATTTTCTTTCTTGTTTGGGCTTATTTAAAACTTTGTTTTTGAGTTAGAATCCAAGGCTTGTTTGGATTAGGTAGGCTTAATTAAAATCAGTTTCGGTCAGATTGTCTTCTTCCTACATTATTCTTGATTAGTTGCGTTGAATTGAGTCTTTTGGGATTAAAAAAAAGATGTCATATTATTCTTTCTTTCTAGAATTTCTTTTTAGAGTAAAAAGAAATCAGAAAACATTATTTAGGACAAAAGGGTTTGTTTCGTTTCTGTTTGTGTCCACTTATCAAACTGTATGGTAATTGTATCAAAATTGATATTCTGGTTATTTAGGGTGATATCGCACAGTATATTAATTTTCAACTCATTTGAACATTGTTTTGTTTAGGTTCCAAATTCAGGTTTTAAATGGGCTAATTCATGTCAATTTCGCGTTCATATATCAAATTAATTCGGAATTAAATCAAACTTGAAATTCTGGTTTTTTAGCATGATTTTGCTCTAAATATCAAATTTCATACCATTTGAAAGTCGTTTTGTTTAGGGTCTTTTTTGGGTCTCAAAGGGTTTGTTACATTCGTCAATTGAAAGTCCATGTAATTTTGGATAAGTTTTCAGTCTTTAGTTTCTTTTTACTTTCTTTACTGTCATTAGCTTTCATTTTAGATTCTTATATATAACAAAAAATGCAAAGGAAATATTACAATCAGGATTCCATGTATTCTGATGAGGTATTATGATAAAAGAAAAGGTGGTATTAAAGTGAAAAACATGACGTCCATCTTATGTTTTTTTAGGAGGCGAACAACTTATTACCTGTAGTGGTAAACAATGTGTCACTTGCTTGTGCAAATTTTGGCCATTAGAGATGATGGAATATCAGGCTCCAATTAATTTTACATATAAAACCTATTTTCAATCATTTTCTTACCTCAAAACACTCCAAAAAAACACCTCATGGACCTAAAAAAATTCATTTCTAGCCTTGAACCAACATTTAATCAGTTAAAAATCCAAAAAAAAAAAACTCAAATGAAAAACAGTTGAAACTTAATCTATTTTTATAGCAATATGGGATGGCGAATTGAAGTTTTTCGTGCCCATATCCAAATGAGGTCTCTTTTTTATTTTGTTAAGTTTGGTCATTCCTTTTTTAATCTCTTTGTTCAAGTAAAAAAAAAAGTTTTATTTTGCAATTAAGTAAAAATAGTTTTAATTTGCAAAATTGATCTTTAATCCATCATCATAATATTCCTTGTCATTTTGTATACGTGAGAAAATGCAAATTGAAAGAGATCTCAACATTTAAAACCATGCTAATTTAACTTGAAAGGGTAAAATTACAAATAAAATAATTTTAACGATCAAAACAAAAAACAACATTGTTGACATAGTAAGGAGAGCATCAAGGTTGAGTGGAACAATGTTGTGCACACTGCTCCTTTTTCCAAATATTTTAGTATATTTGGAAATAAAAACACAACCACAATTTACTGTAATGTATTCTTCCCTCGTTCACATTACACGGTGAACGACATTGAAGATTCTACAATGCTTTTATTTATTTATTTATTTATTTAAATTTTGGTCATCTAGCTTTACTTTTTTTTTTTTTTCAAGTGCATCCTTTAAGTTATATTAGCATGATTATGATTTTATATGCTGGGATTTTCTTCGCATTGTGTGTTCTTTCATGTGCAAAGGAAAAATGAATATTTTGGCTTTAGATTAAAGATTGATTTTGCAAAATTAAATTTTATACTAAAAAAATAAATTAAAAAAATAAGGATCAAAATAAAAAATAAACAAATCATACTTTTTTTTTATTAAAACTTATTTTCATGATCATAATCATTTTTTAATATAAAAACAACACTTCTATTATTTTTTTAAAAAAATACATGAATAAAGAAATGAAATTTTGATTAAAGAAATGAGTTTTGACTTTTTTCCTCTTGAATTCAAGTCATTAGAATTTTATGAATATTTATTTTAAATAGCATTAGTTTTTATTCGATAAATCATACTATTTATAAAAAAAACATGTTATTATATATTAAAAAAATTATGAGAAAAGATAATTTTGATTAAATTATATATTTTTCTCCAAAACTTCAACCATCTCTTTATTTACAAATATTTATTTGAATTTTTATATAACTAAATAAAAATAAATTTCAAAAAGGGAAAATGAAATCATGTGGCTACATTGACAAATATGAAGTAAAAAAAAATAAAAGTTGTTACATTTTGCTTAGGGGTGAGCTAAAAAAAAACCAATTAAATCAAAAAATAAAAAAAACATAAATGAAAAACTGAACAAAAACACTTAATTAAAAAACAAAAAAATAGGTTTTGTTTAATTTTAATTTAAGGTTAACCAAACCAAATCAAACCAGACCGAATTAATCAAAAGATTAAAATTTATATTAACTTAATAAGGGTATTGATAGAAAACTCTCTTCCAAAGACTTAAACCCTAGAATTCACATTTACAGTCGCACATCCCCTTCCCCCTCCCTTCTCTCTCGATCTCCTCCAGTGTTCCACCATTGCCCACCCTTAAGATTTGCGTTCTTTTCTTAAAACATGAAGTTAATATTATTTCTAATATATAAAAGAGAACATTTTTAGTGTTTTTGGATAAATTTTAAATGCAACAAACTTTTGTGATTATATATATATATATATATATATATATATATATATATATATATATTATTTGAATAAACTCATATCTTCTTTTTTTATGATTATATTTATATATATTATTTTACTTTGGTTTTGCTTCTTATTCTATAAAAATCAATCGAATTTGAATTTTAAAAACCCATTAAAAAACCGGTAAGTTTTGCCAGTTTTTCTTTTTAAAAACCAAATTAAACCAAACTAAAACAAGTAGTTAGACTAGTTTTTGGTTAGTTCCTATTCTATATATATACTAGTTGCTATGCCCGCGTGTTGCTGCCGACTTATGGCATGCTTCAGTGTTGTCATGGATTTGTAAAAAAAAGTCATAATTGTTTTTTAAAAAAAACATCATATGGAGAAACACTATTGCAATCCACAATATTTTCAAGAAAAATTAAATTACAAAGCTAAATTCTCAATCAGCTAAATATTAAAAAAATAAAATAGACAAAAATAATTTTGAAAAAAAATCATAAAAAAACAAAAGGAAAAAAAATCATGTAGGGAAACACTGCAGCAATCTATAGTGTTTTGTGAGGAAATATACAATTGTAATTCTCAACCAACTCAATAATAAAAAATTAAAATCAATAAAGATAATTTTGAAAAAAATCACAAAAAAAAACGAAAGAGAAAAAAAACTATTCAGGAAAACACTCTAGCAATCTATAGTATTTCATGAGAAAATCTACAGTTGTAATTTTCAACCAGCTCAATATTAAAAATAATAAAATCGATAAAGACAATTTTAAAAAATATTATAACAAAAAAAATCATGTGGGAAAACACTTTAGCAATCAACGCTGTTTTAAAGAAAAAAATTACAAAGCTAAATTTTCAACTAGCTCAGTATGAAAAAAATAAATTCGACAAAGATAATTTTGGAAAAAATTTCGATAAAAAGACATGTGGGGAAACACTATAGCAAGAAAAAATCATGTGGGGAAACACAGTAGCAATCCACAATGTTTTTTGTTCAAGAAAAAAACTGCAAAGCTAAATTATCAACCAGTTTAATATGAAAAAAAATTAAAATTGACAAAGACAATTCTGAAAAAAAAACAAAGAAAAAAGAAAAAAAAACATATAGAAAACACTGTAGCAATCAACAGTGTTTTAAAAAAAAACTACAGAATTAAATTCTCAACCAACTCAATATTTAAAAAGTAAAATTGACAAAAATAATTCTAAAAAAACACAAAAAAAACAAAAAAAAGACAATTTTGGAAAAAAACAAAAATAAAATAAAGAAAAAAACATACGAGGAAAGCTAAAGCTAAATTCCCAATCAGCTCAATATTAAAAAAATAAATTCAACAAAGATAATTTAAAAAAATACGTGGAGAAATATTGTACCGAAAGAAAAACCATTTGAGAGAAATATTGTAGTAATATATAATGTTTTTTTTATAAAAAAAACTACAAAACTAAATTTTTAATTCGTTCAATATAAAAAAAAACCGAAAATAACCATTTTGAAAAAAAAAAACAAATCATAAAAAAGAAAGAAAGAAAATCATATAGGAATAACTCTTGTCCCAGAAGGAAGAAAAAGAAAGGAAACTTTTTAAACCTAAACTGTGACCGCAGAGCCATCAGAACAATATGGACCACATGAAATTGCCAAAATGCATGGCCCAGAAGCAGCCAACTGTCTTTGTGTTTAATTATTTAACATTATCAGATGTTGAAACGTGTGTTGATATAAAAATAAATTTTAAAAATTAAAAAATATTATTTTATTATATTTCTAGTTAAAAAACACTTTTAAACACCAACTTAATTCTTCATAGAATTTAAAATATAAAAAGCGAAACAAGTTCGAGGAGGAGCACCTGGAAGCTAAAAGTCAGAACCTCCATTCCCTCTTGTGTTTCCACCTATAAACAAACAAAACCTTCTCATCCCTCCATCTCCATGATTGTTATTTTAAAACGCTTCCGTTTCGATCCCCTCTCTCCTTAAATTACAATCCTTTGTCATTCTTGAAATCTTGCTAACTCATTTCCACTCGGACGCACTACTCAACGA
>Ga0325403_1004727_pt1 | contig 12705 bp, 5 predicted proteins | sample PopdelMetagenome_19_FD_205665 | JGI IMG/M metagenome (GOLD analysis project Ga0325403, IMG submission 205665) | Populus deltoides microbial communities from Bellville, Georgia, United States - Xylem-PdKOR-R4 | ecosystem: Host-associated > Plants > Phyllosphere > Stem > Wood/Secondary xylem...
TTTATTTTAAAATATTATTTTTATACATAACTGCTATTTAAAATAATAATTACATTTCAGGATATATTTTTCTACACAACTAGTAATTAAAATAGTAATTCTTTAGGAAAGTTTCCAAATGTTTTTTTTTACAAATTAATTAATCTAAACAAAAATTAATAAATTTTTTTATGAAAATTTAATGATAGAAAGATAACATTTAAAATTCAATGATTAAAAAAATAGAGATAAGATGACGTGGAGAAAGAAATGGAGGAAGAAAAAACATAAAAGAAAAAATAGATTATCGGGGATACACCGAGATTCTGTTTTCGATACACTCAGTACTATTAAAAAGATCTCAATGAAACAATTCTAACTGCACGTTGTAAGAACGCCAAATGAGGTCATAATCAATCCTAAATTAATCAAAAACAAAACTCTTAACAAATTACGATCATATTTGATGGTTTTTCAAGGTGTGATTAGAATTATTTTATTGAAATTTTTTTAATGGTGCTGAATGTGTGAAAAATAGAGATCCGATGTGTTTCTGGTGATATATCCTTTCTTAATAATTGGATCTTAAAATTTATTTTCTAGTTATGAGATCCTTATAAATTTTTTGGTTAATTATATATATATATTAAGCTGAGAAGGATACCAATAACAATTGTATTCCACCATTACTGAAAACAATAGTTGTATTTAACTGTTATTCTCAAATGGGATTATGATTAAAATATATTATTTTTTATTATTTTTCTATCGTGTATTACTTTCCCAGAATTTTTATTAGAACTCTAAAATTTCCTTATGGCCGTCCATCAAAGATTGTGGATAACCATGATCGGCAAATCCAAGCTATTACTATTAAAGTACTGTCATTTCAATTTCAAACCATTCACTGATTATTTACCATAAACAAAAAATTGTCTTTGATTGTAAAAGGAAACCTCTTTTTTAGCAGGTATTGCGGTATTTATTATTTTTTAATATTATTATGTTAAAACAATTTAAAATAAAAATATATATTTTAAAAAAACATGACATAACTGTGTAAATAAATATAAATATGTTTGTTTTTAAGGTAGTTTTTGCAGTTATGATTTGAAAAAAAATAAGTTTTAAAAAAGTATGGTTAGATGTTGTTAGTTGGATTTAGATATGTATTTAGTAAAAATTATAATTAAGGTTTATGTGCAGTAAAACACATATATAAAATGTTTGGTAATTATGTGGTTGTGGTTGCTTTTTCAAAATGTTTTTTACTTGAAATACATTAAAATAATGTATTTTTATTTTTAAAAAATTATTTTTGATATCAGCGTATCAAAATGATCTAAAAACACCAAAAAAATATTAATTTGAATAAAAAATTATCAAAATTTTTTAAAAACATTTTTGAAATGTAAAAATAAACAATATTTTACAAAATTTAGTTAAAAAAATATGTAAAAACTGCTTAATAAAAACTGTGTTTTAAAGTTAATTTTTTAATAAACCCCATAATATAAAACATAATTTTTATAATTATCAATTATTTTACTATGTTTTTTTATACCGCAGATATAAAAACAATTGCAAAACAAACCTACCTAAATAATCAACAGCCGAAAATACTGGGAGTTGCCCACCTTGCGACTTCCCATCTCTTCCACTAACAAATTAATTCACCATACTAGAACTTTTTGATATCAATGGATGGGTTCATTGATGATAAGATAATGATGTGATTGAACGGATGGGATGTGAAGGGGAGAGGGAGAGAAAAAAAAGAAGTAATGATTACAAATGGGGTCATAATGGCAACGCCTCCTAAATGATTAAAATCCAATGCTTATGAGAGAGAGCTGCGCAGCCATAGCCGCCATTTCCTCTTCCATTTTTATTTTTTTTTATGTGAAGATCAATATTTCTTATTTACTACCTCTCATTGCTGTATATTCATTATTCAATGGATAGCCATTTATTAATAGTATTGTTTCCATCGCTAGGGAGAAAAAAATAAAGGAAATATAAACAGACAGATGGAAGAAGAAGAGATAGGGGGGGAAAAACCCTCCAAAATCCTGTATTTATAGGTGCCGTGCCATAGGAGAGAGTTATCCCTGCAATGATAGTTCTACTCACTGCCTAAAACAGCTATCATCACAGTTTGAAACTCCAAGGGCCGAACGAACCCTTTTGATTTCCTCCCTCATCTTCTCTGTTTCGTTATGCGTTTGATCTAATCTAATATCTTAGCTGTTCTCTTTTTTGAGTTTTCTGGGGTTTCTCTCGTTTCCAAGTTCTACAGATCCTGACTAGCTCCTTAATATGCCCTTTGCTCCTTCCTCGCTTATTTCACACGTTATATAAACTACCTAGCCCTCGTCCTCCCTTCTTCACACACACACACACGTACAACCCTCGTTTCACTTCTTCGTCAATCTTACTGCCAAAGTTCTTGAACCTGCTTCTTTTGGCTCGTTCTTCTCTTTCTCTAGTTGGATTTTGGTTACAAGTTACGAATACTAGACCCTATTTATAAGGGAGAAGATAGAATGGATATGATGGTGGTGAGAGAGTTTGATCCAAGCAGAGATGTAGTTGGTGTCGAAGAAGTAGAGAGAAGTTGTGAAGTTGGTTCCAGCGGCAAGCTCTCTCTCTTCACCGACCTCCTAGGTGACCCGATTTGCAGAGTCCGCAATTCTCCTGCTTTCCTCATGCTGGTACATACAATATTAAATAATTACCCTCCTCTCCTCAACCATAACTGTTAAATTTGTCTTTAATTTACACACTACTCCCTTCACTTTTAAATTAAATATTTGTACCCCTCCATACTGACCTTTTGAGTACCTCACAAGGTGACTAAAGAAAAAGAAAAGCATGTGGCTCGATTAGTTAACAGTCTTTACACAATGCCATGTAATAGCCTAAGTTGTTGTGCTTTTGATTATATGAACAGGTGGCTGAGATGGGTGGAGAGATAGTGGGGATGATAAGAGGTTGCATCAAAACCGTCACATGTGGCGAGAGGATTTCAAGAAGAGTGAAGAACAACTACTCCATCTCCAACAAACCAGTCCCTGTTTACACCAAAGTGGCTTACATTCTAGGCCTTCGTATCTCTCCTTCCCACCGGTAAGTTCTGCTGCCCTACATCATCCTTACTACTGCTAGCTGCTATTCTTATATATATATATATATATATATATATGGTAATGCTCTGTTTTGTCTTATTGCATTTTGTCTTCAATTATTTATTTATTTAATCGGATCGGAAGAAATGTACTTGCTTTTGGAAGGATCTTGGTTCATCACATGTAGTCCAGGGATTCTTCTAATTAAATGATATTTGATCCCCTAATTATTGGTTCCATAATGAACCCTGTTAATAGTGTTAATAATTAACATTTTTCTTTTTTTGGATTTAGTTTTTTCTCTTTGGTTTTTAATTACCAATAATAAAGTTATGTTAAAATATTTTAATTGAATTAATGCATGCATGTATATTATTCTGTTCTTCCATGAATCTTTTCCGTTTTCCTTCTTGCATAGGAGGATGGGTCTAGGGCTAAAATTGGTATGTCAAATGGAAGATTGGTTTCGTCAAAACGGCGCTGAATATTCATACATGGCTACTGAAAGCGACAACCACGCTTCCGTTAAGCTCTTCACCGGCAAATGCGGCTACTCGACGTTCCGTACTCCTTCGATCCTGGTTAACCCGGTCTTCGCTCACCGAGTCACCGTGTCAAACCGAATCACAATCATCAAACTCACCCCACCCGACGCCGAGTTGCTGTACCGACGTCGCTTCGCCACTACTGAGTTTTTCCCCCGTGATATCGACTCCGTCCTCGAGAACAAGCTTAATGTAGGAACTTTTCTGGCTGTGCCACGTGACAGTTTAAGATTTGGGTTGTGGGCCGGGTCGGATCACTTCTTATCCGACCCGCCTGAGTCATGGACTGTGCTTAGCGTGTGGAATTGCAAGGATGTTTTTAGACTTGAAGTGCGTGGCGCGTCACGCTTGAAGCGAACATTTGCTAAAACGACAAGAATCGTCGACAAGGCTTTTCCGTTTTTGAAGTTGCCTTCAGTGCCCGCGGTGTTCAGGCCTTTTGGGTTGTATTTTATGTATGGTCTGGGAGGTGAAGGACCGCGCGCGGCTAAAATGATGAAAGCTTTATGCGGTCACGTACATAACTTGGCTAGAGAGAGTGGGTGTGGAGTGGTGGCTACAGAGGTGGCAAATAGCGAACCGCTTAAATTAGGGATACCACACTGGAAAATGCTATCGTGCGCAGAGGATTTATGGTGCATCAAAAGGCTCGGGGAGGACTACAGTGACGGGCCTGTTGGCGACTGGACAAAATCATCACCTGGCTTGTCAATTTTTGTTGACCCTAGAGAGGTTTAAGACACTTTGGTGTCGTAGAAACACCATTAAAGAAAGAAAAATCCATATTTTTTCTTCTATTTGGAGGGGAGTTTTTAGACGTGGTGGAGAGTCTCAGGGGATGGAAAGAAAATAATAAAGAAAGAGGATTTTGTTGTAGAAGGGGAATATCCTTACGTTCGATAATGTTCTCAGCTTGTGTAAATGGATGCTATATCCTCTTGTAGCCTCTGTTTCTTGTGGTCATCTCTTCACTCTTTCAGCTTTATTTATATATTCCGAGGTGTGCCCGTGGAAGTGATTCAGATGAGATCGATCACATGTGGATCGGAATAAACCATTTGTAGTTGATATTTTCACATGCAAAAACCTATGTATCATCTGCCTTTACTTCGATTATATTTTCCTTTGGGCTCGTGCCATCTTTCTAATTAGGGTAGGTGGACAGCAGATAGCAAAGCATGGCGTCCAGCATATAGGGTCACCTATGTCTCAGTGAAGGGTGGTGTATATGGTCCTTAAACTGCCCAAAATATAATTTCATAATGGGCAACTAATTCTGTGGGTGATCTTTGATGGTGGTGGGTGATTTCCTTTGTGGGTTTGCTTTTTGGCTTTTTATCCTTTTGTTTTGTGCTACTGCATGATGGAAATTGACGGGAGATTTGGCTTTTAGCTGCTGTGGGTTTGCATTCTTTTGCCTTGGAAGAGAGATGGTACAGTGCTAGTGGGAAGTTATTTTCTCTTTTCCTAGTTTTAGTTCTTGGAACTACGGAGCACGGGCCATACAGGTGGTTCTGAGATGCTGACGTTTTCGAACCCCCCCCAGACAAAAAACAAGTGTAAGATAGTGGGTCCCATGATCATCCCCATATTTAATATAACAAAAGAAAACCCTACTAAAAGCAAAGACAAGCATGTTTCTTTAACTCTCTTTTATGTTTCTGTGATATTTTTCATCAGTTGTGTTTTTAGTCACTTGATAGGGATACTGAGGCGTTTGTTTTCCTTTAAAGATTAAACTGGTGATATTGGACTAGCTAGCTAGCCAGGGAGTAATTAAAAGAAAGGTGCACGATCAAGATCTTATTAAAAAGGTTGAACATGCAAGAAACGCCAGTCATTGGAAGCATGACTGACCAACTTCACGGAGTTTTGCACTAAGAAAATCACATGAATCATGAGAGCAGGGCTACGGGCGAGATAGCAAATTAATTAGTGTAGCTGGCTGCTAGTAAATTTGTTACAATTAAAAAGACGAGCTTGGTGATTTCCAGCTGTATGGGTAAATATTATAGATTCAAGTACTCAATTTCCATTGTTTTTTGAATTTTTTTTTTGAAATATTATCAGAAATAATTGGGATCTCTTTCTAATTTATATAGTGTCATTTAATAATATTAAACACTAATTTTTCGAGTAAAACACAATTAAAAAAAATTAAATTTTTTTTACCGGATCAGACACGGTCTAATACATTTAAGTTTGGGTCGGACCCGATCCGGCCATGAACAGTGAAGACATTCTCCACTGTTCTGCAGAGTGAATTAATTCACTCTGTACTGTTCACTTAACACTATTCACACAATGCTAAATTAATTCACTTTTCACAGACGCAACACAGAGAAAAGCAAATTGCATCTATGTTCGGGTAACCTGCGGCTGAAAGGTAAATGATAGTGGGTCTCATGCACAGTAATTAACGCTTTATATTTTACCAAACATCATGTTTTTGTGGTTTGCTTCAAAAGCAGAAAGAACCACAGAAACAAACATTCTCTAACTCATCATGAATTGTTATCTTTAACGGTCAAAGAGAATCTTGTGATCTCTTCATAAGGTTTCCACACTCCATTTCTTGTGAATAGTTGTTGCTATTACTATTATTATTACTACTAGTAAAACTAAAGCTAAAAGAGACTAAGAAATTATCATGCATAAAATCATAATTTATTGTGATTTCACATAGTAAAGTTAGCTCTAAAACAATAATGTAATTTAATTTTAAAGGCAAAAATATTTTTATTACGGTAATTATTTGTCATTATTAGATTGAATGAGGTACATTGATATTGTAATGTTTTTGACATTTCATAATATAAAATTCAAATAATTACTAAATAATTATAGAAAAAGTATGATTTTTCTTTCATTTAAATCTCCACATAAATTTCTAGTAAAACTACATTGAAAAGTATATCAAGTTATGTATTACTTCAATCAAGATCTTAAACCTTTAATCTATATTCAAACAAATTATATCTACAACTTGAAATTCAATTATTAACAAATATAATATATATACTAACAAATAAATGAAGAAAGTTGGAATTTAAGATTAGTTTAGTTAGCATCACCTAGCTAGTACAATAATCTAGTACTTGACAAGGGAGATTTAATTATTACATTAATCTAGTACTTGACAAAAGGAGATTCTAATATATTATTCTTTTAAAAAAAATTATTTTAAAAAATAATGAACTGTTTTTTTAAGCAAGGTTTTAAAAACAAAACAGCTTTTTTTAAAAAATTATTATATATTGAATTTTAAAACAACACAAACCTTAACTAAATATTATTTTTAGAATAAAGTTTAGGTAAAATCATTTGTGCCTTAATATATATATATAGCACAACAATATTATCAAACAAATGGATAATGAGTTCACACTGCTAGCTACCAAATTTGATTCCAAAGATCAGACATGAACTAATTAATCAATCAACACTAATGCTAATTATTGATAAAATACCATGTGTAGTTGACAAGTTGAAGTAGGAGCTTCAGTATTATTGTTTGATTTATTAAATAAATCCCGAAATTAAAGAAATAAGAACCATCGAGAATTTGACGGGATGTTATAGATCGACGGTTTGCCTTCACCATTATATGCCCATCTTGGCATGAAATGTAGAATCTAGCATAAAATATGACGCCTGAACAAGATTGATCGATTATTCTAATATACCAACAAGGACATAATAAATTGTGAAAGAGGTCGATAGGTGTCAAAGTGCATGTGTTAGGCAAGCTTTGACTAGGGTTTTCTTCACCCTTTACGTGCTAAACATAACCTAATGTAATTAATTAGCATATTAAGGTATGGAAGCTGACTCTTCAACTCGTGCTGCCCAGTTTCTAAGGGAATGGTGTCTCCCAAAAAAACATATATCTCCAACAAAAATGATTAGTATAACTATGGAAAAATAATAACCCTCCTCCTCCTGTTCTCGTCATTCTTGGGGGTTAAATTGAAAATACGATGAGTGGATTAGGTAAAAGCAACGGTCGGGAGATGCCATTAGTTACAAATAATAGTCAATTCGATGTGGTCGGCCGTCGGCCTCCTTGCCTTTGCAAGTCAATGAATGAAGAGTAAGATATTTGTGATGAGGAACGATGATGTTTGGTGGTGTGTGACGCGCGGATTTCCATAATTACATGGACGAGAAAAGAAGATGTTATCAACAGCTAAGCATTTTATCTCACTCCGAAAAGTAATTTACTACTGTTAGTTTTTTCATGGAGAGATATGGGTAAAAAAAATTAAAACATTATTTTTAAACCCTAGATAATAATATTCTTATCATTATTTTTATGGGATGGACTTTAATTTTTCCCCCCCGTACTTGTGCATAATAGGCTTTTAAAACAAATAATGGTATCTCTACTCTGAAAATAATATAAAATTTCTCTATGAAAAGCATCATTTTATGCAATATTCCACTTATAATCTTTTTCATCTTTAGAATTTAAATAAAGAATGGAGACTAGAATCATAAGATTCGAGCTAGGTTTTGATTAATGCTTATGAGCAACCACTAAATTAATAAATAAAGTTCTTATCCCAACACTAGACACGGGTTTAATTTATCTTGTGCCTTTAGATTTGATCAAATTAGTACTTCAATATAAAAAGCATAATTGATCCTCTAACCATAATTGGATGCCACACTTTCAGTACCCCTCCATCCACCTTCATGTCTCATTTCTGTTATTTTGACTAAACCTCCTTAGTTGATCAAATAACAACCAATAAATTGATGACATGTGTCATTGAGCTCTCCACCCTAAAAATGAGCTACTTATGATTTTTTTTAAGAAATAAAAAAACATAGTAAACTTGATTTGTTGAATGAAGAACTCTAATCCTAATATAATAATTGACTTTCACTTTTTAAAAATCTCCAAAACCCTTAAAATCAATGTCAATGATGTCTCTTGTATCTCAATCATCTAGTATGTCATCATCAATCGAGTTGAAGGTACGCTTTGTAATTCGTTAGTCACCAATATAAGATTATAATGGTCCAGAAATAAGGTGTGGATTTAATTTGAAGACACCTAGTAGGACATCATGGACCATTAATAACTTAGGTGCATGCCATGTTGTCTTACCCAGATATAAATGAGACTCCCCAAAATAAAATGGGAGAATATATGTTGAAAATTGAAGTCGCTACCTAGTAATTAGAGGAAACTAGAAATCATAAAGATTAATACTAGCTTTAGAGATTCAGGTAAGGAGTTAGTTATGTTGAAGGAAAGAATAATATCACCCTTATTGCATTGTTTCTTAAGAAAGATAACCTTACTATGTGTTTTCTCTAAAATCTATCTTTTAATTGCCATTAAATATACTAATTATTCTCTAAACTTATATATAGTTTATTTTAATTACTTAAAAAAAAATGATGTTGGTCTTTAGAAAAGAAGACTCATCAATTAAATTACTTAAAAAAGTTTTAATGTCGGTCATTTAAAAAAGAAAATCTTTGGTTAGGTTATTGGCATGCAAAAATTTTGACCAATTTTTTTTTTTCTTTTTAGAACAAGCCTTCTCTTCTTACTTTTTTCATAGTATTGCTACACTTCACTCAAACTCTGTTAACCAAGTTTTTTTTTCTCTTCCTTCACCTCTCTCTCTATGTTTCTTCTCAGAATTCTTTCTCACACTCTCTCTGTCTGTCTTTGTATATTTCTTGGTAGGGAAAGGGATATCTATAAGAGGGAATTTAGGGTTGTTGAGGGCGTGAAGAACTGAAATAGAAAAGGCTGAAAATCTAAGGATTGAAGAGCTAATTTTCTATGATTGAGGGTTGACTATGGGCATGCATTTGGCTTATATTTTGGGTACGATTCAAGGGATCAAAAGATGATTTCTCGATCCAAAATCATAGTTGGTATGTTAATAAGCAAGGTTCATGCGTTTTCATGATTCTAGAGAATCAATCATGGTCTAGAATTAAAGCTAAAGATCAGGGTTCAAGCTATAATCATGGGACTTAACTGGATTTTCAAAAATAAGAACAGTACATAAACAACGTGTCGTTCCATTCAAAGTGGAATGACATGTAAATTCAGGTTCTATACAACGTGTCATTTCATTTAAAAAGGAATGACATATCGTTTACAATTATAATTAAGGTTAGGTGATTATAAAAATGATATCATTTTAAAAGTGTGAAAATCCAATTTAGTCCCTCAATATTGACTCCTTTTTGGTTTTAATCCTCGGTTTTGTAGATTTATAATTTAACCTAATTAAGAGATTTATCTTCAGATTTTATTTCAAATAAGCCCTTAGTTAACCTAATTATGAATCCTATATTTTGACATTTTTTTTAGTTTAGTCCCTAGTTTCCAAAACTGTGCATTTTTGGCCAATTTAACTTTTGATTTTTATTTTCTTATTCAATTAAGTCCTTTATTGACTTTCTAATTTGGTTATTTATTTCAAATTCATCCCTAATTCTTTAATTTTTCTAATCTTAGCCAAATTAAACCCTTTCTTTCTATATTTTCTCTTCAATTGATTTCCTAATTGCAAACCAAACCATTCATGGATTTTTTTTAAAAAAACTTCCCTAACTCAATCCTTGGCTTGTTAAATTCAATTATTTGTCCATATTTTTCCTCAACTGTATTCTTTGTTCCTCTCTTTTTTATTTTTAATCATTTATATTTTTTGGATATTTATTGATACTCTAAATTAAACAAACTTATTGAAAAGATTTTTTTGAAATATTTATTTTGAAAATAATGGGGGGTAAAATTTTGGGTTATTACACTAGGTATAAGGTTTCATGCTTCTCAAAACCTAAAATAAAAATTTATGATTTCTTTTCTTTTTGTTGATCCTTTGCTTAAGGAAAGAGTTAATAAAGTGTTAGTGTATATGCATTATAGCTAATCGGTTGGTTAAATACAACACTGACTTTGTTCATATAAAACATATTTATTAGTAATAAAAACATGCTTTATCTTTAATATTTATTATGTTTGATTAATGAGTTTAGTGTAAAGATAAAGTACATAAAATAAAAATGCTTTGCAAAGAAAATTTTAAAGTTGCTAAAATTATGAAATTCTTATTATATTATAACATCATTTCTAAATATTCTTGGCTGATGCTTTATTAAGATTTTACATTAATTAAAGTTGTTGAGACTAATATATATTACGTTATCTTCTTTATGAAAGAAAGTTGTTGTTCTTATAAGTTGAGATATGAGGGATACTTGGAACTAATATATACTTGTTTGTCAGATTACATGTAGACTGAACTGACCAGTATAAGGATTGCATATAAAGATATCATCTATATTTAGGAAAGACTCATGTGATAGTTTTGTAAGTAATCTTTATACTTGAAATCACCAATTTATCTTATATAATGAATGTTATGCTTTGATCCTAACTATATATTATTCAAATCAAAGGTAACAAACAAGTATAAATTGAGTATAACATGAATTGTATGAAGGTATTTGAGTGATCAAGAGATGATTCATGACCCTAAATGAATTAAGGATAGTGTTTCATTTGTTTTTAAAAAAGTTATAATTGTGAAATCCTTGAACAATGTGAATTAAGATTTGAAAAGAGTTTCAAATCTTATTCAAAAAATCAATGACTAAGGTGTTGAGAATAAATATGATTTGACAAAACAAACACGCTTTATACTATAATATTTGAATCGAAATATTCTTGATAAAGGGATACTAATTACACCGAGAAACAATTACTGAAAGATTAAGTAAAACAACATATAACTTTTATAATATTTAGAGGATCATAGCACATTATTAGACTATAAACCTCGGGTTACAATTTAAAAAAAAAATATTGAAATAGGATATATTTTAAGCGAGTTTAAATGAGTAGTTATGGACCCTAAGGGTCAAAGGTAAATTATTTAAGTGCAAATTTCCAATTATAGTAGAAAATTCAGATGAAAAAAATAATAAAAATAATAATATGAATGGGAAAATGAGAAGTTTCTTGAAAGTTAGTCAAGGAATACAAATGAAGGTTTCAAATGCATAGAGGAACCAAACTGTGATTTTGGATAAAAATCAAGAACCTAATTATACCCAAGATTGAAATACAATGCAGATTCAAGGTCAAATTAAATTATTATTGGATGATTTTGCATAGAACTTAAGTCTGAGAACTTAATTAGACTTTTAATAAGTCAATTTGATTTAATCATGGGTCCAATTAATGGTTTGCATAAGTTTAATAATTAATTTAGGTCAAATTAAAAAAATTAATTAAGTGCAATGGCTTAATAGACTTTTAATAAGTTAAATTAATTTTATTTGGGATTTAATTGGGGAACATTAAGTTTGGAAGCCTAATTTGGATTTAATTAAGAAAATTGAATTTTTAAAGGACCAGATATAATTTTTTCAAACTCATTTGGGTGAAATCAAGGATAAAATTGCAAGAAAATCAAAGTTTAAAGGTTAATTAAGGGCCAAATTAAAGAAATTTGGAACCAAAGATCTTTTTGAAAAAGACGGGTGAATTCAGGGACCCAATTCAACTGAAAACAGGGGTGAAATTAAAGAAATTAGAAGTTCAAAAGTTAATTACAGACAAGATTCAAAATATTTATGACCAAGGACTAAGATGAAAAAGAAGCTAAACTTAGGGGATCATTTTAAAACTTGGCAGGGGCGAAATTAAATTGATTTTTAAAATTAAAATTCAATTAAGAACTTAATTGAATAAATTAAAATATTAGGGGTTGAAATTAAAAAGGGGTTAATGACCTAATTTAGGTTAAGAACGATGTGTTTTGGTGTTGTTTTGACCAAAACAACGTCAGTTTGATTAACAAAAGTTGTTGGTTTATGACTAAGAGTTGAGATCATTCCCAAGAAAATCGATAACCATAAACCATGCAAAAAACACCTCATGTTCTTATTTCATCCCTATAAACAAGGGTGAATCTTGTGCAACCAATAAGGAGGGGAGGAAACCAAAAAGAGACCCATTTATTAGCTTTTAAAGGAGAAAACAATAAAACAAAAAACCAGAAAAAAAA
>Ga0325403_1004736_pt1 | contig 12692 bp, 9 predicted proteins | sample PopdelMetagenome_19_FD_205665 | JGI IMG/M metagenome (GOLD analysis project Ga0325403, IMG submission 205665) | Populus deltoides microbial communities from Bellville, Georgia, United States - Xylem-PdKOR-R4 | ecosystem: Host-associated > Plants > Phyllosphere > Stem > Wood/Secondary xylem...
GCTGGAGTTGTCTGTACAAATTTGAAGCCGGGGTTTAATTGTAGCTTTCATGCGGTCAGTTTGCATGTGACCAACTCTGTCAATGCATTACAAAACAGAAACCGACGGGCAATTTACCTTTTTGGTTTTTATATTTTGATTTTTTAGGCGAGCTATTTTCAATTCATTTAGAAAATAATGATGCAGAAACTTTTTGAAAAACAAATATTTTTTTAATTATTTTTATTTTTTATTTTTAAGTTTAAGATTTTTTTTTAGTAGGCTTTCCAAGCTTTTTTATTTGAAGAGAATAGTTTTTCTATTTTTATTTTTCTATTCAATATTTATAGAGTTTTTGAGTTTTCTTTTTCTTTTTCTTTCTCTCACACAAAGTTCTAATAGTTTTTTTTTTTAAAGCGAGACTTAGATAAATAAAAAATAAATATTTTAAATGTTTTTTTTATAGTTATTTATTTTATTTTGGATGTTTTCGTTTCTATAATTGTTTGACTTTTTTCTTTGTTGAAGGTTTTAACTTATAACAAATTCTAAAATACATCGCTCTTGGTTAGGTAAATTGATTTCAAAACTTAACAATTTCTGATAGTTAGTTATTGAATATTGTTATTGAAAATCTTGATATTAAGACTCATTATGGTGCAACATATATAAAGGTTTTAGTGATTTACAATAAAATGACTCGTACAAAGATGTTAAAAACTCCTGACAGGACATGTCACACACAAAAAATAATTGATTTTATGATTAAGGAGGTTATGCTCGAACAACATTAAGTTTGATGCTTTCATAATGAAGAATAGTTTCTAATTGAGTGGATTTTACCTTATGAATAATTTGAACTTGAGAATAAGTTCATTTCAATATAGAGATTGGTATAAGAGCTTTTTAAGAAAAATAAATATATTCTTTAATTATTTTTATTATTTAGTTTTAAGTTTAAGAATTTTGTTTTATTATTATTCTTATTTTTCTATTCAATGTTATTAGACTTTTCTAGTTTTTTTATGTGAAGAGAATAATTTAACTATTTTTAATTTTCTATATAATATTAATAGAGGTCTACCTATAGGTTTTTTTTATATAAATGGTTATAATAGTTTTTTGCCAAGTAAGATTTTGATAAATAAAAGTTAAATATCTTGGATGTTTCCTATGATTATAGTTTCTTGGTCATTAATATTATCATTTGTTCCTGATTGCATCAAAAAGCTAATTAGTGCAACCCGATGCATGTATAATTCCAAACTATTTTACAAAGGAAGAGAAAAAAAATTTTAACATTAAGTAAACTAAAGTGAAAATTTTATATTCATTGTGTAGTGACGTGGGTAACTTTTCTTTTCAAAAAACAATTATTCAATTGAGTGACAATAAATAATAAATTTTTCTAATATTTACTAAATTAATAATTTGATCAATTCTAATAAAATTCATAATTTTGTCATAACTCCTTCAATTTATTTTTCAAACAAGTTACTTTTATATCAAAAATACAACACACAATCCAATTCAACAATTTCATATTCAACGTGAAGAATTCTTAACTTTCATATTAACAAGGAAAACAACAACAACAACATCAATTCAATCCTTCCTCTTTTTTAACCCAAGCATTAATAGCACAATTCAAACCCAAAAGTACTAATTAATGACTTAGCCTAACCTAACCATTTAACATGACATGTCAATTCTTTCCAATTTACAAACTCAAATTTTCCATTACACTAAAAATTTCATATAGTTTGATTCACTGCCCTGTCAACATACAAAAACATTTAAATAACATAAATAAACTAAATATTTAGATCTATTTCCAAAATTTCTCAAAAACTTACAAACTAATCATTTTGCCAATTTGAAACACCGTTCATAATTTTTCATAACTCCATCCAAACATTTCCAGGCATATTTATTCCAATAATAAAACACAATACATAAATCCATTTAGTAATCTCACATACAATTTACATTTTTAAAATCAAGGTTTCCAAACTTCATTCCTGTACTTTCTAAACATATATCAAAACATGTAATTCGCATATCCAATCAAAAATCTTTCTAAACACAATTACTCATACCTACATTTTAAATAAACATACTATCCCATAAAATTTAAATCAATTTTATCATTTGCCAAAAACTTTCCATATAGGTGGCCTAGGTGTGTGATTTTCCCCAATAATTTTTCATGAATCCTAGAATTGAAAAATTAAGGGTTTTTTCTTCCACCCATACTAAACCCATCAGAACAAGAAAAATAAATGGTAAAAAACTTCTTACCTGCTTAATTAGAACTCAATTAATGGATTCCTTGACAAGTTTTTCCTCTATACCTTCTTTCTTCATCACAATTGCTTCTCTCTCTTTCTCTCTCCACTCCAAAACTTGTTTTCTCTTTCAATTTCCTCTTTGATTTTGTTTTCTCCACTAATAATTACTCATAATCACCCCCACAAGCTCATAAATTTGGAAGAACAAGCACCTATTTTGGAAGAAACAAAATTAAATATTGTTTTTTTCCCATGGCTGGTCACAACCTTAAATGGAAAGGGGGAAGGGAATTTTGACTTATTTACGATAATTTCATCACTAATTTCCTCTATATTATTATGTAAACAATACGACCACCAATATTTTGTACATTACTTTATAACTAAATTCACTGGTATTTCTAAACTAATTCACCAGAAAAAAACCTTCACCTTTAATCATAATAAAAGATTTCTTAGAATTTTCATAATTTTCAATTAAAAAAATTATGCGATTAAATACAATGATTACAACGACAATCGATATTATTTGTGCGCACTTGTATATTTAATTATTTGGAGTTCCCTTCTAAATTTTTCTAAGGATTTTTCATCCCAATAATAAATTTTTCCTTCTTAATTTATTTTTCTTCTTAATAATAAAATTTAACACAAGTCTATAATTTTAGAACAAAGATTTATATGTCAGCCTTGACGCATCGTTCTATGTGCCACTAGTGTTTGACCATCATGTGAAGGATCCTATTGGGTGCACCAGGTTGTCCTTCTTCATCCTACAGTGGTGGCTTATGCCATATCATGGCGATTGAGGAGATACGACTTTAGAAAGTCACGATGGTCTTTTCTACCTATAAGGTTTATTTGAAACTTTCAGCTATGCTCACACCAAGGTTAATAGGTTATGTGGCTTCTTATGTTTCTATGTAGTTCTCTTTAAAAGGATAAGAATGGAAGTGGCTTTTCATGATTAGGAGGTCAAGGAGAGAAATCAAATAGAGAAGTTTTTGTGATGTTTTCTCTCTCTTCAATTGATGATGATGCATGCGTTGTTGTTTAAATTGATTAAGGTATTTTATAAAGGGCTTAGAGACCAAGAGAATAATGGTGGTCTTGTAAAAAATAGAGATAAGAGGTGATAGAAATCAAGGAAAGAGATTTTGGTTTTATAGAGAGAAATACAAGGTTAGGGCTTTTTTAGAGAGAGAGGTATGATAAGACGAATATAGTTTTTTCTAGGGTTTATGTATCTACATTTTAGCTCATATTTTCTTAAAATATTTATGGTGACTATGATTTTGGTGGAAAAGAATGACTTGTGTTTTTTGGTTAGGGATTTTAGGTGGAAGGGATTATGAATAGTGTTTTATTTGGTAATTCTCATTTTCTCTCTAATTCACTCATTTTATTATAGACTATAAGTTTTGTCTTCTTGTTTTTAGTTATTTGATCCCAAGTAACTCAATTTTATTTTGGTCATTATTTTTTTTATTTTACACTTTAGCCCACTTAACTTTTTTATTTTTTTATTACATGGTCCCTAAGAAAATTCATTTTATTTTGATCACTTACTTTTCCTTTTTTCATTTTAGTCCCTTGTCCATTTCTCTTCTTATTTTTTCTCATTTTGTTTTTGTAATTTTTTAAGGAAAACAACAATTTGATAAGAAAAGCAATCAAGAAATACAAAATGGATGCAAATGCATCAAAAATATATTTTTTGAGTTTAATTTTCTTGAAAAGATAACAAGAAAAAAATAATTGAAAATTACAAAAAAACAAATGCATGCAAATGGTCGAAATGTGTTGAAAACATGTTTTTTTGGATTTTTTTGCTTTTTTAAATTTTTGGAAAATGTTTTGAAAAAGATGGTCAATAATCAGGTTATGACAATTTTTTTGATTCTATCCATTTTATTCCTCCTAAGCTAATTTCTTTTTTTATTTGAAGATGTAGTAATCTTAGCAACAGTAACATGAATTACATTTTACTGTAACAGAATGACCCTTGCACCTCCTATATATGTGCATATCAATTTTTTCTTCTTAATATCTTTTTATTTATTCCCATAAAATACCTAAATTTGTTTTTTTTCTTTTTAATGTTTTCCTTCACTTATACTTTGGCACTTAAAGTTATCCTTTTGTGCAAATTCAATGTTCTTTATGTCTTATGGTTCTTGTTGTTCTTGGATCATTTCACTCGTCTAGGGCTGAAAACTCATCATTAAAAATATTCATATGGAAGACAGGGAACATGGCCCTTTGTAATCTATCAAGACTTGACCTTGAGAAAATCTACTAGTTGGTTTACCAGGAAAGATGAATTCATAAGGCTCTTTTCAAGAAGCTGAAAATTTTTCTCACTTGTAAATATTATACAAAAAAAGCATAAAAGAGATGTATAAAGGTATTTGTTTCTCCATTGATGAGTTAAAAGATATGGAAGTGTGAAATATAGTAGTGTACATATAGATGGAGGGCAATGAAGAAGGAATTAAGTCAGATCAATTATGATATATATATTGATTTATGCTATATATATATATATATAGCCATTGTTTTTAGCATAAATCAAATGTGGAGTGTTCTATTTGGTTGCTAGAATGTATAAAGCAAGCTAAACAAATATTTTGTTGAACTAATTTACAAGTCTAAAACCATATAAGAAAATTATAAAGACATTTTGAGAAAGGTTAGGATACCAGAGTCTAGAGTACAACTTTTTGTTCTTTTGTTCTTCCCTGGGTGGTAACTCCAATTCTCTTATTTTTTTAATATTTTCCAAACCCAATAATCCAATCCCCCAAGTCGCCATGATGTCCACCGATGTACGAGAATCAATATAAACAACAAGAATAATAGATTAGGTCATCAATATTCATCTTATTTATGGCATTGTAGATTAGGTCATATCAATAAAACAAGAATCATAAAGTTATATAAAAAAAGAATATTTCTTATGAATTGTATGAGTCTTGTATATTAGGTAAGATGACAAAAACAACCTATGCTGGAAAGAGTGAAAAATCTAATGAATTGTTATGTCTAATACCAATATAGATGTATATGGATTAATAATAATTTGTGTTATAGATGGATATAGGTGTTTCATCACAATTACTTACAATTATTCTAGATATGGTTACATATATTTAATGAAACACAAGTCTGAATTAATTAAAGATTTAAAGAATTAAGAAGTAAAGTTGAAAAACAAACTAAAAAGAGTATTATGGTACCTTAATCTAATGAGATGGTAAATACTTGAGCTAAGATTTTCAAGATTATCTAAAAGAGAATAAGATTCTGAAATACCATAGCTTAATAGAGTTTCTAAAATGAGAAATTGCACTATATTAGATATCATATGGTCCATGATAAGCTATGAAAACCTACCACCTTCTTTTAGGGCTATACCCTACAAATTGTTGTTTATCTTTTAAATAGAGTCCCAATAAAATATGTTGATAAGACTACATATGAAATATGTAAAGGTTGGAAACCAAACTTATCATACTTAAAGATTTGGAATATGAAACTTATATGAAATGTATTATATCTAAACAGTTAGGAGTTAAGTAAAAAAAATATATATAAGTTTATTAGATATCCAAAAGAAACTATTAGGTATTATTTCTTCCATATGTTAAGTGAGATGTTTATCTCAAAACATGTTACCTTTCTAGAAAAAAAAATTGTTCTTGAAAGGAGCAGTAGGAGAAAAATAAAACTTAAAGAAGATAAAGAACCACAAACTGACATACAATTGAAACCCAGGCATGAAGCTATAAAATTGGATGTTTAGCATAAAGCTCAAGAAACACAACAACTCTATAGATTTGTTATGATATGTCATATACCAATGAGATATGGACTTTTCATGAAAGCTAAAAATAATGAGTTATTCATACTTGATAAGCCCACTAACTATATAGAAACAATAAATAATGACTTGAGACCATGAAATCTAAGATGGATTCTATGTATGCCAATAAAGTGTTGACCTTGGTTGATCTACCTAAAGGGATAAAACTCATTGGAAGTAAGTTGGTCTTTAAAAGAAAGAGTGATATAAATGGCAATTTACAAGCATACAAAGTTATACTAGTTGTCAAATGTTACAAACAAAGACAAAGGTTTAACTTTGATGAAACCTTCTTATAGGTAGCTATATTAAAATGTATAAGGATTTTACTTGCTACAGTTGCATTTCATAATTATGAGATTTGTTAAATAGATATCAAAATTGCATTTCTAAATAGGAATCTTCACAAAGATGTGTATTTACCAATAAAGTATTCAAGTTACAAAAATCCATTTATAGACCTAAGTTTGAAAATTTGTTTTGATGAGATAATTAAACAATTTGATTTCATCAAAAATATGGTAAGCCTTAAATTTATAAAAAGGTTAGTAGGAGTGGAGACATTTTTCTAATATTATATATAGATAACATATTATTGATAGAGAATGACATTTCTTTACTCTAGTCAGTATAGATCTGGTTATTCAAGAATTTGTCCATAAAGGGTATAGGAGAAACAACTTATATAGTAGGAATAAATATCTATAAAGATGGGTCTAAAATGTTGCTTAGATTGTCCTAATCTATGTACATAGAAAAGATGCTAAAATAGTTTAGCATGAAAGAATCTAAGAGATGATACTTACTTATATAGTCAGGAATACGTGTCTCCAATGATATATACCCCAAGAGACACTACAAGATTTCACAGTTTTACCGACGGATTATGTCCGTCGGCTTTCCCTTCGTCGGTGATTCCCCATTCCATTGCTATATCGGTCGAAAAAACAAAAAAATCATTTGCTGATGGTTTTACAGACAGAATTTGCGCGCCAAAAAAAAAGATTCATGCTTGAAATATACCAACGAATTTTCATTCCGTCGGTGATATCATGATTTACCGACGGCTATTTTCTGTCGGTAAAACTGTCGGTGATTGTATGAAATACCGACCGAATATATCCGTCTGTAAATTTGTCGGTAAGTGTGGCAGCTACTATCAAATGCCGATGGATTAAGTCCATCGGTAAGGCTGTCGATAAGTGTTTAAAATACCGACCGAACATATCCGTTTGTAAATGCATCGGTGAATGCTACTATCAGATGCCGACGGATTAATTCCGTCGGTAAAACCCTTGGTAATAGTTTTTTTTTCTAAATTTGTTTTAAAAAAATTATTTAGAATATATAATATAAAAATATATAAATTAATGGTAATAAAAACCAATTATGCAAATAAAATTTATATTAAACATAAAAAAAAAATCAAAGTTAAATAATATTCATTACAAACTGAATATGTTTCAAAAAAATATTAAATGAAGTTTTAAAGGTAAATAATGTTTATTACAAATTAATATAAAGGTGGAGCTGGAGGAGGAGGAGGAGATCCTGGAGGAGGAGGCTGGTGGTTATACGGCCAAAAAGGATTAGGCGCACATGTTCCACTATGTGTTGCCATGTTCATGACCATTTCGCGAAGCTGTTCATAAGCCGCTTTTTGTTGTTCATAAGCTACTTTTTATTGTTCATAAACCGCTTTTTGTTATTCATACTCCACTTTTTGTTATGCTTGAGACGCTTTGATTTGCTCAGACTCCGCTCTTTGTTGTGCATGAGACGCTTTGAGTTGTGCGTACTCCACTGATAGGTGGTCGTATTTGTCAGTGACCTGAGTCGTGTGTTGCTGCAAGGCCACGAACTCCTTAGATTGGGAGCTCGATATTGATTGGGAGCTCCCAACGGTTGAAACACTACGAGTCGACCGCAAGTTGTCGGCCATAGTGTTGGAGAGCCCGTAAACCCAATTTTTATCGGGTCCACCTGACGATCCAACCTCCATCCACAAATCCGGATCGAATTCCGGATGGGTCAAAATATCGTCCCCGTATCTCTCCCTTAACCGATTATTATAGGTCTCCTGAAAATAAAATAAAAGGTAATCATCATATTCAATTCAATAAACATAATAACTTACAAAATAAAATGGTTGAACAAACATACCATGAAATATTGAGCACGGTTATCAACGACCTGTTGCGCCCCCTTTTGGCGGTTTTGACTCCGCACGTGCGTCTCCACAAACAGCTCCATCGGGCTCGGCTCACGTCCAAGAGACGCAGCTTATAATGAAAAAAGATATATTAACAACAACTTAATTTAACGATATATTTCATTTAAATTAATCTTACCATCCGTTTTGCATGTGCAGCAAACAAAACAAAGCCGTCAGTGAGCGTTGTTACCGAGCCATGAATTGGTCGATTCCGGTTGCCAGCACCAGACTGTGAGCGTCGTGTGAACCGCTCAAACGTCATGTGCTCAAGATAGTGCTGCCATATATCTTCCGAGATGTATATTGGTTTGAAATCCCTTCAAACCGCAACATCGTTTCAGCCTTGAAAACCCCTATCCCTCGCAGTTTCTTTTGCCCTTTTTGTGCTTCATACCAAAAATCACGCAACCTACTTCACGCAACCAAAAATTACATTTCGAAACATAAATTTTTGTCTAAAAAAATCTTGTATTGTTTTTTATTTTACCTAGTTGCCGCGTGATTTTCCCACACCCTCCTCACAACAGTGTTATACTCACTGTCCCAGCAGAATTTGTGTTGTGTATAAATAAACAAGTTTAAATAAAAATAATAATTTCTTTACAATTATATTAATAATTTATTAGAAATAAGCTGAAAATTATAAATTAACACCAACATAAAATCTATCAAACCATGCATTGATTTGAGGCATCCATTCAGGATGCTTGGATATCTGACTCCATTGAAACAATGAAATCTCCATCGACGATTTAAACACCGATGATATTACTCGGGCGGCTTCAATTTTGTGAACCTGAAAATAAATGAAATAAATTAAATAGTGATTACTTCATAAATTATGTTGTAATTTAAAAAAAAAATTAAAACCTTAACAAACTTACATTGAAAGGTCGTCCTTCCACTGTGCCTCGTACTTAAGGGTAAATTGATTCCGCTGCGAAAGCACCCCATCTCTGCACTGTGAAGTAGCGCTGGAAGAGGCAGGATCGGTTGACGGCGTAGGTCGTGTAGGTGTCTCTTCTTGAGAGGCACCTAAGGAAATATCATCATCGCTGCTAGACAAACTAGCTGCGACCGTACATGAGCGACCAGCTCTGGTTTTCATTCTACGCATCTCCACAATTTTATACAAATAATTATATAATTAAATTCAAATGTTAAAAAAAAAATCGACAGCACCTCCCCTATACTGGATACTACCCAAATCCACAAACCTGCACATATTAACAAAAGCCACAACCAATTGACCCAATCTATACTAATTATTCCAACATATTCAATTACTAATCCTAAGGTAAATTCAACATTAAAAATTACAATTCAACAAATTATTCAATAATTATGCCAATACAACAATAAAATATATTCAATAAATAAATAAAAACTGTAGACTAACAATTAAAATTAATGGAAAAAATTAAACATAAATCATGCAATAATAGAGTAAAATTAACAATTATTCCAAAATATTCAATTACTAATACTAAGGTAAATTCAACATTAACAATTATAAAATTATTCAATAATTATGCCAATACAACAAAACAATAAATTAAAAAAAATACTCTAGAATAACAATCAAAATAAATGCAAAAAATTAAACACAAATCATGCAGTAATGGAGTAAAATTAATAATTATTCCAACATATTCAATTACTAATTCTAAGGTAAATTCAACAATAAAAATAAATATTCAACAAATTAACTAATAATAATTATGCCAATACAACAATAAAAAATATTCAAAAAATTCAAAAAAAAAAAAACCTATAGACTTTAGGAATGAAATATGCATACTTTAATAATGTGTTGAATTCAATGCTTTATCTACATTACAAAAAATACACCAAAACAAAAAACACAAAAAAAAATATAGAAAAAAAAACCATTAAAGTAAAATGAAATAGAAGAAACACATACTTTTTAAACTGATGAAGATTCAAAAGAAAACTTGCTAGATTTTGCAGGTGAAAACTTTGAAGAACGGAGAGGAAAAGAATCGAAATTTAAGGTGAAAAACTGAGGAGAAGAAAAAATAAACTGAAGGCGCGGTCGCTGGAACTTATATGGCAGTTTTACCGACGGATATAAAATTAATTATTATTTTTATTTATTCTGTCGGTAAAGGGTCAAAAATCCATCGGTGTTTTTTGAATTTCGCACCAAAATTTTTAATGACTCTCCATATTTTTCGTGGTCCGTCGTTTAGATGACGCGGTCAGAGATGCATTTAATGCACACTCCTTTGGAATTCGCACAGTCCATCGGTAATTTTGTCAGTAATATTGACCCGCCGACAACTTACCGACAGACTTATATCCGTCGGTATGGGCATCGGTGATTGTGGCATTTCAAGTAATTATTTTTAAACTCTCTGTGAAATGCCGACGAACTTAATCCGTCGGTATTGGCGTTGGTGAATGTGGCATTTCAAGTAATTATTTTCGAACTCTCTATGAAATGCTGATGGACTTATTCCATCGGTATGGACGTCGGTGAGTGTGGCATTTCAAGTAATTATTTCGTGTTACAAAATATATCATCCATGATCTATAATTATTTCAAGTAATTATTTCGTGATTGTGGCATTTCAAGTAATAAATATTTCGTGTTACAAAATATATCATTCATAATCTAAATTACATGAAAGAAAGGGTTTTACACAGGGCTTCATTTTGATTGTTAGTCAGAATTTTCTTCTTCTTCGTCATCAATTGAATTGTCATCACCTTCATCGCAATCTTCAATATGGATATCATATTCTTCATCGACATTTGCTTGTTTGCTAGAGCTCAAAACAACATTCAACTCCTCTGCATCAACATCAACAAGACTATCATCGAAAACACAAAAATTTGAATTTTCTTCCAATTCAATCGAAGGAGCAACTCGATATGGTTCAACCAACTCAGTAACTTGAAAGACTTCATCTCGCACACTTGTGTCTTCGTTCTCATCCTGAACAACCTCGACATGACCCCGGGGTTTCGTTTTTAAAACGGACAACCAATCAACTCTTGATCGATCCTTTCTAAATTAAGGGGTGTGTATGTGTAATAAACTTGTTGACATTGCTTTGCGAAAACAAAGACATCGTTTATGTTGTGGAGTCTAGCTTTTGAGTTGATTTCGACCAAACCATAGTGCGGATCAACTCTGATTCCTCTGTCAGTCGTGTCATACTAATAGCATTTGAATAAAAACACTATATTCTGCTCATTATGATATTGCAATTCAACGACCTCTTCTAATCTACCATAGTAGTCAACTTCTAACTCACTAATAGTAGATCCCTTAACACAAACACCGTTGTTGTATGTCTTTCTTCCTTGCCCATATTCTTCAGTATGGAAAACATATCCATTGACAAAAAACTCGTTGTAGCACTTACATTTTCTTTCAGGCTCCAAGCTTAGTGAAGACAATGACTTAGGCGCGCTCCTTCCCATTTGATAAACCTTGTATGTAATGTACATCAATAAACAGTAAATGAACGAGAATCTCGTAATGACATACATACGTACAGTAATTTTGCAAGTTAGAATGAGTTTGTGATAGTGCTTACATGTGTTCTGAACCACGTGGCAAATTGTTCATCTTGTAATTGAAAGATCTGGGATTCGGTCAGCTGTGAGTTATTGGAGAGCAAATATTGTCGATGTTGCCTGCAAGTGGTAGTAAGTGTATGATATTACAATATATAATTAACAGTATATTACTCACAAATTTTAATTAGTATTACACATATATAAACTTACTAAATAAAAGGTCTCAGCTTATCACAGTTAAATAGAACATAGTTGTGTGCTTGTTTGAACTCTATTTCTGACAAATATCTTCCTTTTACAGCATTTTTAGGTGTGGGTCATCCAGTATTGGAGAATATTGACAAATTCCTACTGGAACGCAGTTCACCGCCATCATCATGCCATGGAATGTGATTGATTCTCGTTCTCAGATGAGGTTCGAAATAGTATGAGATAAATGTTGAAATCTCCTCAACAATATAGGCCTCACATATCGAAGCCTCAATATGCGCCTTGTTTTTAACCTTTTTCTTGAGATTAAACAATTGCCTGGATTGAATTAATCAAGTATTTTCAATTAAGAAAAACATAGAAAATACTTTTATATATGAATTACATTGCAACTGTAATATCTAACCGTTCGAATGGGTACATCCATCTATATTGGACCGGTCCTCCAGCTTTTGCCTCGAACGGTAGATGTATAAGGAGATGCTCCATTGAGTCAAAAAATGATGGAGGGAATATCATCTCAAGTTTGCATAGTGTCTCGACGATATTCGTTTGAAGCCTCTCAATGTGATCAACATTC
>Ga0325403_1004737_pt1 | contig 12691 bp, 5 predicted proteins | sample PopdelMetagenome_19_FD_205665 | JGI IMG/M metagenome (GOLD analysis project Ga0325403, IMG submission 205665) | Populus deltoides microbial communities from Bellville, Georgia, United States - Xylem-PdKOR-R4 | ecosystem: Host-associated > Plants > Phyllosphere > Stem > Wood/Secondary xylem...
ATAAAAAAAAACAAATAAAACCAGTTTGTGGCCAGGTCAACCAAGTTACAAATGCACTGTAAGGTTGGCCGAGCAATATTCCTCCTTCAAGTTATTTTAAAAATGCATCGAAGGGTCAAGGTACAAACTCTAAAATTGCATAATAAGCGATTAAGACCGGAAGTGCTGCCAGCATGCCGAAGATTACACTGCAATAAAAAGATGAAAAAAATAAATGAATCGAAGTTTTTCGATATTAATTTGAGCATCATGTCTACGCTCTTTTTTTTTTTTTTTTTTGGTATTAATGGAGTTTAGAAGATTAAAAGGTGTGCATAATTCTATATATATATATATATAAATGAATTAATCAACTTACGCTGTGCTTAGCACCTCTGCATGTAATCCGTATTCCTTAGCAAAGATGAAGGATGTAATTGATTGTGGCAATGCTGCCTGCAAAATGAAAGCGAATGAATCACAATTTTATTTTATTTTTTGGTGCCCTTTTGTATGAAGACTAATTCAAATATTATTTTTGGGATTATTTTCCTTGATGGAAAAATTTGTAGAATTTCATTAAACATTTCCAGTATAAATTTTAATCAAATTTAGGATGCGACTATGCGCGTCTATTTTACCTGAATGATAGCAACTCGTAAAACATCGCCTTGCAAACCCACAGCGATAGAGCCAATAGCCATAGCTGCGGGTCCAGCTATAAACCTTAAAATCATCCCAATAACGGCTAGACTTGCACCACAGGAAATCACTTTTTCTTGCAAAGCCATGAAGATCCCTGCATGTATGTACGGTAATTTCCAACTTAGAGATATTGAAATATATATGTATACATAACCTGCTGCCGACAGATGAAAGCTATCCGAGGCCATAGGGTACAAATTGTCATTACAAAACAACACAAAAAAATTAGGTATATACATCTTCTTCGCTCTTTTACCCTTTAAATCATATTCATATAAAACTTTTGTATAATATATCTAAAAAATGAGGTAAGGTATGATTTAGAAAACAGAAATTTGTTGTAGATGTGTGTGTGATTTTATTGACCCAAAACAACACGTTTGTTTGAACTGATACGGGTAATATATATATATATATATATATATTAAAAAACCTTATTAATTAGAGTATATTCATCTTAGGCAGTAGAAAACAGCTCCCATAACTTGGTTAATGACGTAAACTAGGCTTTATCCTCGCACCTTAATTTCTTTTCCTACAAGGGTTACTAACTAATATGCTATACGTACATATTCATAAAAGAGGAAAAATAAATTGCATAGCAAACTAGCTAGAAATGAATTGCTCACCCATGCTAAACATGGCAGTGCCTGTGCCAGCTTTCGACATGATCAATATAGACCCTTCCATCATGGCGGGCATCTCGAAATGCCACCTAAAATTATTCATAAAAGAAAAACATGTTGTTAAATAAATAAATCAGGATAAAAAAACAGAAAACAAAATAAAATAAAACCTTACTTTACAGACCTGTTAGATATAAAAGCCCAGACAAGGCCAATAATACAAGCGTATGAATTAGGATTCATGGCCAGTTTCACCCACACAGTCCTCATCAAACACCAAAAGGCAGGTCTAGAGCTTTCAGTGTTATCTACACTTCCCTCTAAATCCTTGTCAGAATTGTTGGATGAAAAACCAAGTCCTGTTCTTCGAAATTCTAATACGAGCAACAATAATGTGAGCCATATAATAGCTTGGATGACAGATGATTGAACAACAAGATCAACTGCCGCCGGGCCATACATGGCTTTAATTATAGGTACACCAACAACAAGAGAATTAGTTAAGGTACAAAGAGAGAAACTGGTTATGGACCAGCTGTAGCTTCCCTTACTACTGCACTTAGCCCAAAAGGCAAGAACTACCACTATAATGACCTTCGATACGGCATCAGCACCAATGAAACGATAATTCATTTTGAAAGGATCAACATGAGCAGTGAACTCGAAGGTGAAGAGTGGCAGAGTGAAATAACAAACAAAGCGGTTTATAGCCCCGCACTGTTCAGGTGTAAATACCTTCCACCACCTGACAGAACCATAGCCTAACACTAATGCAACGTAGAGTGGTACCATGGCCACCACTACCTTGTAAACATCTTCCCACCCTATCATGTTTCTTTCTTTTCTTTTTCCAAGTAGCTAGCTACGTAGTGAGCACCTTGGAAAGGAAAAAAACCTGATTAAGCTTCTAGGTTTTGGATATCAAGCTAGCAAGCATACACGCACTATAAAAATGATGTAACTAGAATGTATTGAAGAGGTTGAAAAAATAGCTTAATTGGTTATGTATTTATATCCATGCGAGGTCGATCTAAGCATTTTACAATAATTTTGTTTATTCCTTGTGGAAGAGATCAAAGCTTGGTGGGTGTATACGATTCTATGCCGTGGATTCTTGAGGCGTGACATAACTTTTTTTGTGTGTGCATGGAAGTGTGATGTTGCTTTCACAAATGGGCTTTGAGTTATGGTCAGAAATCGTCTATAGAATAAGGAATGAGGTCCAGCGATTATTCCACCCACCTTCGGGAATAGGATTTGTGTTTTCGTGTAATTATATATTCATGCTTAAAATTATCATATATTCTTAGTGGTGCTTTCAGAGATAGAGGCCAGCATAAAACTTTCATTCTTGCAACAATATTATTAAGATAGTGACACATAATAATCCAACATCTGCAGTACACAAAGTGGCATCCTTAAACCTGAGAAACACAAAATAAAGCCAGCATTGCTAATTAAGTTTGTTGGCGCAGTAGACAACGTCTCATTAGCTAGAACTTGACCTCATACAATGCAAAGTTGAAGAACTCATGATTGTGGCACTTGCTCTAATATACATTGAGCAAAGAGAATAATTAAGATGCATGGCTTAAACACAATGTCTGTTAGCCAGAACTGCATCATTGCGTACGTACGTGCTCGATCTATATATATGTTTTTATGAACTCCACTTATTATATTCCTCTTCAATAGTTTGCTGTTGATGGGATGTGAAATACGATTTTTGTGGTAAGAATTGATTTCAGTTCGTTCGTTCTTTCGCTAGTGGGCTGAGTTGATGGATTTTCTTGCATGTATACGACTGGACAACTTTAAGTCTATATATTGGTTCGGAATACTTTTAATCTTCGAATAAGGAATATTGTTCTATATTCCTTCTAACCGTGTGTGTCTCTATGCATGCGGTACAATCAATGCAAAGAGAAGTTTTATTTTATTTTATTTTAGTTAACCGTGTCTCTCCCGAGTAGAGCATAAAATATGAACTGTAGTATTAGTAGTAAGTGTGGGTACAAGAGTACTTTGATAAGAATTTAATTACAACTTTACAGATTAAACCTAGATTGATGTTCCTACTGGTCTTTTAAAAAATAAAAGAGCACAAATTGTGATATCCACGACCTCTTTTTTTACACTAGCTAGCTCCTTGTATACAACAGACTTTATTACTAGTATTAGGATTAAGACTAATCCACTGCTTAGGATACAGAAATATTCCTATAATTATATGTGTGATTAAGCCTATTCTTCTTGTGTTGTACTTGCGATTAAGGTTTGAGGGCTCTCCAAAACTATACTGGTTTTAATTATAGTAAAATTTCCTCCTCTTCATTCTTGGATGTAGGCATAGTCCTTAATTATGGTAATTATTATTTCTTTTCTGTTTGTTGTGGTGATCTCTAAACTTGTGTGTGCAATTCTTAACAATCAAGTTGCGGAGCTCTAGATTTATTGTTTGTGGTTGGTATAAGAAAATCACCATATCTTCAACAAAATCAAGTATGGAAATGTTTAGTGGCCTCAACAATTTCATCCTATCATAGATAAAGACGAGAGAGTCTTTTGAGAAAGGGATTAAACAAAGAAAAGAAACTAGTTGCAATGACAAATGCAATATGAGAAGACATGGATGGTAAACCTTGACGATGATCCAACTCTGTTTATTGGATGGAGTTTTACAAGAAGTAATAATTGAAAAGACCATTTATGATTTATTGACAATGCTGGAATCCTTGAACACGACCAAATCATTTGATGAACAAGCTCTACCTAAAGCATTGTCTTTATATGCTATAAATATCTACGAATGGCAAAAGGTAAACCAATAAAATTTTATTTTGTTGAGTTTTTTTTCTATTTTTAAGATAACTAGGAAATTTAAGATTGATCTTACATATATTCTAAAAGAAAAAAAATAGTTATATGAAATAAAAGATAAATATCACTTAGTAAATAACAATTAGATAAACCTAAGGAACCATTTTGAAAGTCTAGGTTTTATTGCAAATTGTTTAAACTAGTGAGATTGTTTGTAATTAAGGTAAAAACTAATAAATTTTAAAAGAAAGTAATTTTACTTTTAGACTTGAGAAAAAAAAATTATATTCTCACTTTTAAATAACAAGGGGCCTTGGAACCAAAATCTTGATGGATAACAAACTAGGCTAGAGCCTATTTTATTTTATTAAATTCAAATGGGCTTGAAGATCCAATTCATAATTGATAGTCATATGGGGTTTTAATTAACCCGGTTCAAATTCACTCATTAAAAAAAAAAATAGATTCTCATATCATAAAATTTTATTAACGAACTAAAAAATAAAGTTTTTTAACTAATTAAAAAAACACCAAGCAACATTAAAATTTTAAATATTTTAAAAACTTAAAAAAAAAACCTACAAAATACTTGACATCAATAAAACAAAAAAAAATCCAAAGAAAAATAAAAACATGCAGAATTTTGTCAAGCAAATGCATGCCACAAAAATTATGTATATTGTTAAATGAATAATATTCAACCAAAAATTTTTAAAAGGAAATTTTGCATTGAAAAGAAAGTTCAATTGATCCAAATAGTAAACAAAAACTGAAATCATGATCGAACCTGTTTTTCAGTTTCTAGGAGAAACCAAATTTTATTGGCAAAAACACATTTAATTTAGTAGTAAGGCAAACCAACACATAAGTTTTGAATTAAAAACTTAAATGTAAAAGCTAATTTCAAAAATCTTTAAAATAAAACCGAAATAAACTCATAATCTTGAATTTGAAATCTTCAACTTTAAAATGTGATTTCAATATGAAATAAAAAAAGTCAATATAATATCAAGCATAGGAGTTAGAACTTAAATCTAAATACCATAATCGCTGCCTTTTCACAAAGACTAACATAGCAATAATATCATTCACAAATTTGGATTCAAACAACTTGATATAAAAAAACTCGATTTAACATGAAATCAACAAATAAAAAGGACACCATAAAATTTTCAAATTCAAATTTGTAGTAAAAGAAATATAGTTTTTATATAAAAATTAAAATTGATGCAATAATTAACATGTTTATGTTTTCAAGAATAAACATCCTGAAACTCTAAATATCAATTAGTTTCATAAGTTACTAACACACTAATTCATAAATAAATAACACCAAGACCAAGTTACATCTCAGATAATAAAAAATGGGTCATATCTCTTCCTTTAAACCTCATTGCGAGGCATTGGTCACCCTCTTATTTATCTATGAAAATCTATGATGGTCTTTAAATGAATTAGACGTGATAAATGTACTTCAAAAGTGTATGAATATAACAAACTAACAATGAATGTGTAATAAATGAATGAAATATGTGATAAAGGGAGAAAACTCACCTCGTGAGTTGCTGAAAAATCAGTTATGGATTATGGTGTGCATCTAGTTGTGTATGGACTATGGTGCAGGTGTTGCATTTATCGATGGTTGAATGGAACGAGTTTATACAAATCAAAGGTGACCTGATGTTTTTTACTCATTGATGACCATGCTGAATACTTGATGCACTTTAAACTTAATGAATATAGTTGCATAACAATATCTAATGCATAGTAGTTTTTTAATAAATTATTAATTATCACGATGTAAAATGTTGGATGAAGTTTTTTTTTTTTTGATAGGTTATGAATTGTTTGCATGAAACATGTTAGGAACTGATAGGATGCTATAGCGTAAATATTATTAATTGTTCTCATGTTACAAATATTGTTTCAATTGTGCTTGTAGAAATACCTTAATGAAGTATTTGTTTATGATTAAACTATTTGAACTACTTGCATGACAATGCATTCTTATTATGTTTTATCATAAATCAACCAAAGGAGTAGATTGTAAATGTAAAAAAGATTGGCATTGATTAGTGAAAGATTATTTGCGTTGATGAAGATGTTAGTTTATTAAAATTAGACAAACAATTAGTAGTTTATCTTATAGGATATAGTGTAATTATTTCTGAAATTATCTAGTTTGTTTGGATAAATTATATAGGAAGTTCAAATAAGTTTTATCAAAAAAATATCAATACAAGTTATTCAAAGATAATTGTCAAAGAAGTATTTTTGTGAAACACGATTAGCAGTCTGTTAAAAACATAGTAGGCTAGGAAGTTAAAAGGCAATGTTTATTAAAAGTTGTTATCCTTATCACATGAATGTATATTTAAGGAAAGACAATAAGAAACAATAACTAGCGAGAGTAGCATTGTGTAGAGCAGCACTTGTAGCGAAACAAAAGTGTCTAACCAGCTAAAGAGTTATATAGAGTTTCGTAGCATATAATCTTAATACACGAGTGGAGCGTGAAGAAAATTCTCAACGATAATTATTCGTTAAAGAGCCAGAGAGCTTGCAATCTCTTAAGGGGAGTTCATGTGTTAAGTATTAGCAACTGGATGTTCCAGTTAGGATGATAACAATTTGAAGATTAGGTGTTTTAACAAGCTGCTATGGTAGAAAGAAAAATAAAGTGTTTTTCTTGACATGTGAGGTAATATAGATATAAAGGATTTGTAGTCAAATATACTCCTCTTGTAATCTTTTAAACTAGTGAAAGTTATCTGTTTTGGGTTTGGTTGTCTTAGAGGATTTTTTTATCTTTTGAAAAGTTCTTTAAAGAGTTTTCCCTTCATAACCAAATAACTTGTTCATTTAATTTTTCAACACTAACATTTATTTGGTTATTGATCAATGTTTGCAAAGCTTTAACAGATTGTTTCTTAACATACAAGAAACAAAAAGGGGATTGTCAGCAAAGAAATTAGGGGACCATTTCAATGCAATTAGGGTCAAAATTGAAATAAATATTGAGAAAAAAGGTTGAAAATGACCAAAGATAGAAAAAAAATCCATGGACCAAATTCAAAACTGTGATAAAATTAAAGGATCTTTTTGGAAAATAAAAGGCAAAATGACTTTATTTCATTGAAGTGAAATGGCATATTTCACTTTTAAATGAAATGGATCTTTTTGGCCTAATAAAAAAAAAAAACAAAATGATTTGGTTTTTAGTGTTAGTTTAAAACAATCCTTCTTCCCCACTACATGACCCTACAACTTTTTTCTTTTTTTTCATTCTTACATGGTTTTTACGATACTTTAACTATTTGTTTCTCTCTCACATGCCTCTTAAAAATGCTAAACAACATAACATTACTCTCTCATGCATGTGTATTACATTCATAACAAAAAAAATACATGTTTTAACTCTTTGAAGCCACTGTAAAATTGGTGCAAAGAGGCCAACACAAGTATGTTTGGTTGAAATGTACAACCATAGTGAAGGGTTGAGATTAACTCAATAGAACTAGTGGCCATGATAATTCCACCAAGAAAGGTTCCAAGAGCTTCATCATTACTTATAAATAGAGGGGCAAAGTAATAAACAATGGGATCCAACTTAGAGAGAGAAAATGTCAAGAAAGAGAGAGAACAAGATAAGAGTTTAAGCTGATATGAGTGAGAGTCTTTTGAACCAGGATCTAGTAGAGAAGAAAAAAAAGAAGAGAGAAGAAAAAAGAAAGAAAAACTAGAGAGAGAGAAGAAAAGGAAGAATTTTATGGGTTGGAAATAGGGTTAGTTTGAACCACTAAGCTAGAGAGAGGAAAGATGAAGAGAAGAGAGAGAGGAAATGGAAGAAAAAAGAATATTACAATAAGCATAAATTGAAGATAAGGAAATAAACCAAACGAACTTGAGAAAAACCACCCAAAAACTCGTTCACCGTCAACACACCACCATCTTTGCCACCACATCAGCTCATTCCTTATCTGGAACCATCCCCAAGACAAACTTGATCCATCTTCATTCTTATTTCTTTTTTTTCACCAAAAGTTATGCAGGATTTACTATTCACAAATGTAATTAATACACATCTTATTATTAATACATGGTCGTTATTCATCCATGCATTTTTATTTTATTTCATTTTTTTTGCTTCGCGTTGATGTTATTTATGTTTTGTAACACCATGTCTTTTAATTTTTATGTATATATGTGTATGTAAATATTTATTTTCAAAAACTCAAAGAATGAAAAACAACATTGATAAGTTTTAATCAAGTTATCATCATGTTTTATTTAAGCTTGGGCTTTAATAATTTGGTTCATTTGTTTGCAAGTTCTTATGGACTAACGTAGGCCTAGCATGGCATTTTTAACCTTAGAACAGGTTCAATAATGAGTTGATGTGCTTTTGTTAAATTAGCATAAGTTTTGAAAACTAAACATACAGCAAACAATAACAACTAACTCAAAGCAACATTAAGCAAATAAAACAATATTTTCATTCATCAATCTATATAAATGCTAATACACAAAATAATGCTAACAAGATTCAAAAATATCATCAATCATTGAAAAAGAATCATGAATGGGTAGGCTATATGGACTTTACCCATGAGTTTTCAAATGGTCATACCTTCTCCAAGCTTGCTGGCTATAGACTGCTAATTCCTTTCTCTTTTCTTCTTTCTTTCCCTCTCACTTTTTATTATTTCCAATGCTTGCTTGATCTTCTATGTTAGGCTTTTGAACCTTCACAGTAGGGTCTTTCCAGAAGGTAGTTACTCATGGTTTTTCTCTTTGTTTTTTCCTTTTCTTTCCTTTGATTTCCAAGGGTATTTATAGGGTTTTTTCAGGTTTTTTTTTTATGGATTCCCTTAAAGATTGATCAAAGCTCAACCTTTTAATCAAAATAAGAGAGTTTTGGATAAAAGTGCTAGAAGCTTTTATACTAGGCTGGTTTTGCAATGGTGGTTTTGGTTTTAGGAGTACTTGGTGGTTTTGCTAGACTTGGAGGGTAAGGAGTTATTTTTAGCCTTTTGATCTTGAAATAGAGGTTTTAAAGTCATTGATAAGAACCCTTTGAGAAGCTTTAAGTGTAAACATATAAAAAAACAGAAAAAGAAGTATATGGCTTGGTTGACCACATTCAAGACTTCGTCGGAGCAACTCTAATGTAAACATCATCAGAAACCACCTAAAGTTGTTAGATGAGGTGTATACCTTTCGTTTGGATCCAACCTTTCTTAATTTAGAGTTATGTGGCTTCACATTCATTTATCCAAAGATGTCAACATGATCAGCCTATAATTTAAAATTGTAATGATGGCTGATCAAAGACAAGATGCAAACTTCTATGGAAGAATTAGGATGTAAACGTTCAATTTCATGGAAATGGGTTTGTAAAGGGGGTGTTCTTTTTCCATTTGCAAAAAATCTCATGTCATTTAGAGGTCTAAAACTCCACAGCGAGCTCTTGGAAGATGTCAACCTGATCATCCAAAATTTCTTATGAAGGAGATGAACAATGAGTAAATGAAGTGTCGTCTAGGTTAAATCTCTAGAAACTAGGATTTTTAATTTAGAATCTGATAGATTTCATTATAGTCTCAGGTTTTCCAATTGCTTTTAATTGCACCTGTATAATTGCCTCTTAAACTCTTAATTTAATGCAATTTCACCCCTGCCAAACTCAATCATCAACCCTAGAATTTAGCGATATTTTCATCCTTGTCCTTGTTTTCTGATTTGTGTATTTAAACCCTTAATTGACCATCAAACTGTCAATTTTTTTTCAATTTGACCCTTGATTTAGTCAATTTCAGCCCTTGAAATCTCGCACTTTTTACTATTTAGTCCTTGGTTTTGAATTTTTTCAATCAAACCCCTAATTGGCTATCAAACTTTGATATTTTTCACAATTAAGCTCTTGATTTGACCAATTAGATTTTCAAAGTCCAGTTTCAGTCCCCAAACTTCAATTTATTCCAATTAACACCCGAATTGACTTTAAAACATTATTTTCATTGCAATCAAGCCCTCAATAAAATTGATTAAGCCTTTCAAAACCCTCATTGAGTCATTACTCATCTAAATTTGTGTTTCTTTACCCCAAATAAAAATATTTTCACTAAATGGATCTTTTGTCAATTAGAATTGGGTCATCAATTTTGTCAATCTTGTACATTCTGGTCATTCAACTTTTTCACTTGTTATTTTGATCCTTCATCACCAACTTGGAAAATCTTATAGGCTTTCTTCATGTATATCCTCTTGGATTTTGGATTTTCTTTTTTTAGTTTTTTTTCTCTTTTTTTCTTGATTTTTTATAAGGTCAAAAATGGGTAACAACATGGAGGATTTCATCGATTGTTCAAAAACTTTCAAATATACCCCTAGTATGGGAGGTGATCTTTATCTTGATTATTATCTAAAAAAATATTGAAGTCTCAAAAAGGGACGATAATATTTTTATTTATAAAAGATATATAAAAAATAGTCTTTCTTAATCTCAAATTTAAATATACTAATGTTCATAAATCTTTGCCTTGTTTAGAAACGTAGATACTAAATAGAGGGATCATGATCTAAATGTGCTCTATTCATCATTAATTATGTCATTAAATCAGTTAGATCTTTTTTGAGGTTGTTGTAAGCAAGATTTTCTTTTTAAGGTTTGTTGGGGGTGAAAACGATAATCTTAGGATTAAAAAAGGTGAGATAAGTTGGACTTTATCTTCTAAGATTTGTCTTGATTAAAAAGAGAGATTTCAAGGTTCAAAGAAATATTGCCCCTTAGCATTTGCATGATATATTTTAGAATTTGATTAATGAATTTATGCCAAATATTACTTTCAATAAACATATGTTTATTTTAAAAAAAAACAATTAAACTAAAGATATGCTTTATTAAAAAATATAATATAAACCCAAGATACATTAAAAATAAATCCAAGCAAATAAAGTTTTAATAACCTTATCCAGAAAGTTAAAATTGCTATACTCATTAGCTTCCTTTGCCAAGCATTTTGTGGCTTACTAAATCATCATCCATTCTCAGTTGATTTGCTTGTTAAAAGGATTCTTTTAGGCTCCCATTAGAATTGTTCTCGAGTATATGTCTTTTATCTTGATTGTCTTGAAATCTCATGCACATTATGCTTACCCAATGACATTACAAGGAGAAATCATAGGGGAAGGTTATATTCATTACATGCAAAGGTAGGTTGACTAAACTATTTGTCTCAAAAGGATCCCTTATCATCAGGTAATCAAACCTTAAAAAAAGGTTGACTTGAGGCCTACAATATACAAAGAGTATAGACCAGGGAGAATCTCATCAGCTACTAATCGTGGCCATGTAGACTTTTGACAAGAGTCTGAGATTTCATTTGTGCTAGTTTGGGGTGTAACCGTGTCATATAACGTGTGTGCATTGCTCCATATCCATTCCATAAAGATATAAATAGACTGATGTATAAGATGCAATCAAGAAATAATCATTTGATTAAAAAAAGAAAGAATCATATAAGTAAAATTACTAACGAAGACTTAAATCATGCAATAACAAATAATAAACACATATTATTTAGTTTAGGCAAACAAGCATGAAATATGTATAAAGCACATCAAGCATATTATTTTAAAAATCAAACAAACAAAGCTTAGCCCTAATAATCCCTAATGGAGTCATCATTCTATCATGGGGAACATCTCGATGATCTGATCATGTGAAATGTGGTAAAAATAAGAAAAAGAATCGCCACCTAGTTTTATGGTTACTTGAAACCTTAGCTAGTCTACAAAGATTTTTTAGTGAGGGGCTAGTTATGCTAAAGAGAAGATAACAATCACCCTAAAACATTTTACATAAAATAAGTTGCATTGTTGTTTGATTTTACTATAAAACTACCTATAATGCAGACATGTTAATATTTCACCTAAACTAAATACTTGTATTTATTTAAAGGTAAAAATTCCTAACATAATGATTTGAGATCTAGGCTTGATAATGATGCCCGATCCTCACTTTTCAGATTATGAGGTGACATTTGAAATAATTATATTTTTGAATTGTGTCCTTTCATTACCCAATTTATATTAACCCACAATAAATTAATTATTTCACCAAGCATGACCACCATAAATATTTCAACCAGTTTAGTTAAAATAAAGAAGCATAATTGAATATGAAATGAAAATCATCATCATGAATTTATTCAAAACATGTAAAACCTTGTTAAAAAAAAAAGGAATTAAACCAATCAATACTGGGAGGAAACATGAGGGAACCGATCAAAGAATAACCTAAAAGATACTACGATAAGAGTATCCAACATCCAAACACAACATACCCTCATTTAAAAGGGGGTATAAAGACATTAAGAGGAAAAAGAGGTGATTTTTCCTCTCCCTCATAACCCGGCAGGACAACCCTAGCAGTGGCCCCTTTCTTGCAAAATTTTCATCCAAACTACCCTTGCATGTCACCTTCCATGAATTTGAGCTGAAGAGTAAAAAGAAACCAACAACATTGAAGAGAGGAAGGGGATAGAGGGCTAGCTAGA